>Ga0307512_10000933_pt1 | contig 42920 bp, 50 predicted proteins | sample 14_EM_MG_FD_200267 | JGI IMG/M metagenome (GOLD analysis project Ga0307512, IMG submission 200267) | Populus trichocarpa ectomycorrhiza microbial communities from riparian zone in the Pacific Northwest, United States - 14_EM | ecosystem: Host-associated > Plants > Roots > Unclassified | place... | reverse complement strand
CTAAATTATACCGCCACCATCTCGCCGCTTCCTCCGCGTCTTCCAACGTCTCCGCCTTTCCGTAACACAATTCCTTCCACACCACCCGTATCGTTCTTCTATTATTCCCAGGTATCACCGTACCTATTTGCTCCGTGACACCTCTCCCGTGGAGCCAGATGCCGAGAGAGGCCTATGGGTTTGTTGGCTGTTGATTGTCGAAAGTCTTCTGTAGTTTGATTTGCTGTCCTCCGTCCCTATTTGGAGCTAATGTCTGGTCCTGCTGCAGTGGGTTACGTCCTCGTGAGTATTTAGGGCAGAAGCTCGCCTTGTGGTTCGGATATCTGCATCGTAAGCATCTGCCGGTAGAACGTCGGCTTTCGAAGATTTCTCTTGAGACCCATGGTGCTGGCGGTGTGCCTGACGATGGTCCTCCGCCGCCTGATTTGCCATGTTCGTCTGTTCCTGATTGGCCGGATATGCCGCCGCCAGTGGTGTCGGCTGGCTCAGAGATGGATGGCCGGTATCCTTGTTTGCCGCCTTTGGAAGATGAGTCTGTAGGCTGTTTCTGCTGCTGTTGTTGCTACTGCTGTTGTTGCTGCTGCTGTGGCTGCTTGTTTTCGACATGTGTAACTTCCGAGGCCGCAGCCTTATCGAAGAATTAATCCAAGGTATCAAATCTTCCGCAGGCGGACATCATTGGTCCAACTTTGTTAATGAGAGAGTTGCAGATGCCTGCCCAGGCAGTATCGTAGAGGACTTCTTCATGCTTCTGTACATTCCATCCAGCCTGTGTCCAATTAGCTTTCACATGATTCGCATAGGCTCTGACCGATTCTTGTGGAAGTTCAATGTTTTCCTGCATCAGCGTGATCACCGCCAAGCGACGTCGATTCTTATCCCCATAAACCTTTGCCATCTCCTGTGAAAAGAGGTCGAAGTTCTGTAGGCATGGGTCGGATCCCACTGATAAGTCGCCCGCCCAATCCGAAGGGTCTGTGATCGCGGTCTGTTTGAGTGCTGGGTTGTGGTGATTGCTCCAGGCGTCTAGAAGGGTCATCCCGTATTTGACATGATAGGGTGCACCGCGTGGGAATAGGTGGCCGTGGGAGTTGAAATTTGAGCATAACGGGTCAAGAAATCGGTCCAGCTCTTTCGCACCACCGCAGTACCATACAGGGTCAACCATTTTGTAGATATTCGGTCTTGGGCCTGCGATGCTTCGTTCTGCGCGTTCAGCGCGTTCGGCAGCCCATTGTCACTGTACGACAGCCATTCGTTCCCGTTCAGCAGCCATCCTCTGGCGTTGGAGTTTCTGTTCGGCTTTCTACTGGGGGTGATCGTCGAGCAGGATTTCCAGCATCACCCGGTTGAAAGTCGCGACTTCTAGACGATCATTATTAGAAATTTGGGAACGAAGATCACCAATATCATTGTCAATCGGGCAATCATGGTGTCCTTGAGCTCTGAGGTAATCATGGAGATCATTGTCAACATCAATCTCGGCCTCCGGTATAACTGCTGGAGTAGCGCGTACGGCCATCGATGCCGCTCTCTGTAGAATGTCATCACTGTCATGGATGTCAGCGGTGCGCAATTGAGTTCTAGTGAACTTCTTTGGAGGCATGATTTTGATAAAATGCGTTATTTTGTGGCGACGCGTCAAGAAGGGGTAAATCGCGATATCCCGTGAGCGAAACGTATCAAATTGTTTAAGAGGAATAATAATGTAAGGCAGGATATCCGTATATGGCCGCATATGTGAGTATATGGAAACATACCCGTTGCACACGTGGACGTGTTAATAAAATAGAGTTTTAGATAGGTAAGATTATTGCTGCCGATCTCAGAGAGATTGCGAGTCGTCTATACATCAGCAAAAAACATTTCCGTCCGGGCGGAATGGCTCCGTCAGAGTGGACGCGCTCCGTCAGAGCCGTCAGAGACACCCCGTTGGCGGATTACTCCGGGCCCGGCGTCAATACCATGCGTTGCGTTGCATATCGCCCTCGGATCGCCGTTTCGCCATTTCTTCTCGCTCTGTCGGTCTCCTATTTTAAACAAACACTCTGGCGTTGTGGCCAACTGTGACCATACGTCGCAATAGGTTCATTGGGTACACGTTTGCATCGGGTTTGCAATGGGTGACGCTGCAAAGATCTCTCCTCGCGTTCCTCCTACATTAAGCTCGAGGAGTATAGGAAGGTGAGAAGATATGATACTACCCGGCTGTGAGGATCCACGCAATTGCGCGGATCCACGAAATCTCGGACATAGCGAGTGAGACCAAAAGTTGGGAAAGATAGAGTGTGTATTTTCATTGTATGATAAGAGGAGATGGAAATGAGATGATGTCTATCTACTCCGGGGTGTGCCGAATATATACTCCCCGTCACTCTGTCCAACTCCGTTACCCCTATATCTCCGTACAACCGCCGTCGCTCCTTGAAGAGGTACTTGATCGAGCGTGTTTGAGATGCACTTGGAGACGTAGATCGAGTGAACTCAGAGATGCACTTGGAGGCCAGGATCGAGCGAGTTTGGAGATGCGCTTGGAGGCCATGATCGTGAGAACTTGCATGCCGTGATTGAGTGAGTTTGGATATGCACTTGGAGACTGAGATCGAGTGAACTCAGAGATGCACTTGGAGGCCAGGATCGAGCAAGTTTGGAAATTCACTTGGAGGCCATGATCGTGCGAACTTGTAAGCCGTAATCGAGCGAGTCTGGAAATACATTTGGAGGCTATGATCGAGCGAGATTGGAGGAGTACTTGGAGGTGCTCGATTTGGAGGGAGGCGCGACGGCAGCTGAGACTCTATTCATTGGTTAACATGTACTTGTTGGAATGTAGAGAGTTGAGTACATCATCCGCCGAGAGATGAGAAACTTGCTGGGAGTGGGAGACTGTCGATCTTGAGATGATGCTGTACTTGGTGTACGCTGTACTCTGTGTTAACTCATGATTATGACATGGAGCGATAGAGAGGGATGACTTAACTTCGTGTTCTTAGGTGATGGTAGAGTTGAGCACAAGAAGGAGAGAGATCAGAGGAGATGGGGGAAATCATCATGAGAAACTGGGACTTAGAGAGTTTCATGTGCGAGTCAATTGACCATCCCCAATACGGCAGGTACGAGTCCCGATCCGGTGTGTAATAACACCGATACGAGGTCTTCCCAACCCAATCAGGCAAGTCGTACCCCTGATTTCTAATATCCGCTCGTATCCTCCATATCATTCTCATCGTCATCCCCTATCTCTCTTCCTCTCGTCAACAACTCAACCATCATCGCAGAACACAAAGTTAAGTCATCCCTCTCTATCTCTCTATGACATGATCATGAGTTGACACCGAGTACAGCATACACCGAGTACAGCATACACCGAGTACAGCATACACCTAAGATTGTCTGTCGTCCTTTCATTCTCACGATTTCATAAGAGCCCATTCCCACGGTTTCGAGTTAACTAACTGATGAATAGAGTCTCAGCACCTGCCGCGCCTCCCATCGACTGCCTCTAGATCCACCACCTCCAAGTACTCCTCTAATCTCACTCGATCATAGCCTGCTGCAAGTGCATCTCTAAACTCGCTCGATCACAGCTCGGAGTGCATCTCTGAGTTCACACGATCTCGGCCTCCAAGTTCATGTCCAAACTCGCTCGATCACGGCATCCCAGTGCATCTCTGAGTTCACTCAATCTCGGTCTCCAATTGCATCTCCAAACTCACTCGATCACGGCCTCAAAGTGCATGTCCAAACTCGCTCGATCACGGCCTCCAAGTAGATCGTTAATGAGCGACGGCGGGTGTATGGAGATACAGGGGTGACGGAGGTGGACTGAGCGATGGGGAGTACATATTCGTCGTCATCTTCAGGCGCACCTCGAATTGCTGACAATCACCAGGTGCTGCCAGTCCAGATATACCGTGTGTAGATAGGTAGCTATATAGATACATAGATACATAGATGAGAATACAAACGGAATGCATAAGTTTTGAACATTGTTGAACGATTAGTAGCTATGATTTAACATCGCCAGGCGTTGTGTTAACGGCTTCAGTAAAACTGCAGCCCCTGCGAAGAGTGTAACACACGTGTCCTTCTGATGGTGAGTAAATGTCACCACAAAGTAAAGGAGTACGTATGCAACGCGATCCGTCGCCCGGGCGACAGGTAGCGTGTAATTCTCCGTCAGAGGGTACGAGGTTCCGTCAGAGCGGTCAGAGCCGTCCGGAACACCCGGGTGCTTCTTACGGAAACCAGAGTTGTTCCTGATGTATAAGGCTGCGGTTACCCAGCCCTGGACACGTCTGTGCCACTGACGAGAAACTTATCTTGACTGCTATTACAACCTTGTTGACTCTGCATTGATGCTCAATTTCCAGAGATATTGGTGATGTCATCTCTTGCTTGGTTACCTTGAAAGGAGGCCAATACTCATAATATGTGTAAGAGTGATTACCCAGGGTTAGGATTATCCAAGAAGCGAGAGGAACAATTGTGGACGCTCCATTGAAGCTGATGTCTATGGTCTGGCAACAAGTATGTTGCTTGTCATATTAACTGTGAAAAGGTCCACTACATTCACTTGGTTAGGATGTGACTATGTAGCCATTTGATTTCCCAAAGTGAAAGACTATGAATCATTGACGCTCAGATGACACTCACATTAAATTCTGCCTAATGGTCATTGTAAGCTCAATCATTGCAGTTGAAATTGATAATTGGATTATTGACAACCACTATATCCTTCCAACGTAGTATAAATTTCATCCAGATGTTTCGTCGCCTGTCAATTTCTGATTCACTACTCCCTGCATTATATGGGTGATAAATGAACTAGCCATATCACGTTTCAGCGCTTTCAGCTCGCATTTTGCAGCATGCAGATCCAGCCACTAACTTTTGATTAATATAGCGTGACTGTCCCACCCTTCCTGATCCAGCTCCTGCTCCTCAATTTCCATGACCCACCAAAAGCAGTTTTCAAAATCCCTTCCAGGTGGATTAGGGCTGAACAGAGAGTTATGCAATTCGATGCAGGCATCAATCCAGTGCAATGGTTTTCATGCATACAGGTTCGTTTCGCCCGCTGACCACTTCCTCTATGACTTACATGACATCACTGACTGCAAAGTTGTTGGTCAATTTCGTTATAAATTTGGTTTTTGTTTGCGCATTTATCAGTAACAGAGAAGAGAATACCACGCTCATTGGTCATCTAATGCGGTGATTTGGAGTGTACCAAGTTGGAATGGTGTGTATGACCCTTGCACATGCACAGGTGAATTATCATGTCTCACAATTTGGTATCTGAATTCAAGACAAAACTGACTCGTATCAAAATAGCAACGCAACTCGCTTTTCACTGGTATATGTTCTGAACTATTTGAATTTGCCTTTCTACGCTGACAAAGAAGCTATCACCATTTTATTGTCCAAATCCGGTTTCTATATGATGATTAGATTGGGAGGCAATATGCAGTGGCAAAAGCTTACAGATTGAACTGGCTTGACAGACTATGTGGGTGACGAATTGGACTCAGCGCCAGGTGGGAGAGATTATTTGACCTAAGGTGATACTGGTTTCCCTGAACCTCGTCTTATATGGCTAATTCTGGTTGGGAAGTACCTTGCGGCCTTCGCAATATTCCAAGGACCAGATCAAGAGTCTCTATAACCTGTCCAAATGTTGTCGGGGGAGCTGAGACTGAATCCTGATCACTTTCTAACTCATCGAATGCTGGAACATAGAGTTAAGTGATTCCATACTTCTTATCCCTATCACGGAAGTAGTGGGCCGCATCTCCCCATCCTGATTGCACCAATTCGCCAAGATTCATCTGCTACTGCCAAACATCTGCATGCGGCGTTGTACCATTTTTGAGACTGTGCCCATCACCCAGCCGGGTTCGTCATGTTCACTCAGCTTGCCCTGTTCTGTATCTTCGTTCTCTTGCTCATCATACGTATTCGCCTCATTGTTGGAACGTGCAAGATCGCTCAGACTGTCTCCGATAGCATTTAGCATCCTATCTAATGTTTTTTCATTCTTTCTGGTGGTCAAACCAGCCATTTCAACATTGCTTATATCATCTTGCTTCTGCTTCATCGCTGTCTCTGCATCTTCAACTCTCGTTCTTGCAACCACGGTCTCTCTCTCCACATAAACCTCTATCCATTCCTCCTACATGTCATTCCGCAAAACGTGCTTGTTTGGTGTGCGCTTTCTGCAGAATATCATTGTGGATCACGAGCTATGCAATGCCCGAAGGGCTCAGATCCATTCTGCTTCGAACAACATTCACCCTTCATTCACTTGATAACATTGTTGGGTGAAGTGCTAGGTCGAATTGTCATATTTTCCTGCGGGGAGTGGGGATACGTGATTCTTGGGTGCGATGACCATCATATTTAGTGTCGACTGATATTTGGAGAGATGTTGAATGTTGCAAGATATGGACCATCAAGAGGCAAGCTGCGTCTTGTATGTCAAGGTAGTTAAGCTTGATAAACTTGAACAAAGAAAGTTCTGTGCTTTGACTGTCAATAGATTGGGAATAGTTAGTATAACCGTACACAATGACTTGATTCTTTGCGTCAGTTTCATGCATGATCCTGGGGATCTCTTCAGACAAAAATCACCAGACATCCTGTGCTCTGCAGAATGTCAAGTTTATATGTAACATTAGTGACATTTCATAGATTGTACACTGCAATTTATCCTGGGGAACAAACATTCAATATTGGACTGACTTTCTGCAAATTGTGGGACAGTTGGAACCCCCTGCAACCTACAGCTATAGGTAGCCAGATTCATCTTGAGTAGAAGGTCCAAGTTGGCGGTCACTCAGTCCATTTTGACATGAACTTAACTATATAATCCTCTGGACTTTCCACTTTGTTTGGTGATCATCTACCTCTCCTTTTCAGCACAAGCAGTTCATGGAAACACAGACACCTCAGGCAGGCGAGGGCAGATTTCAATTCAGCAAAACAACAGGAGTGTTAGTAGTGATAGCAACAGTTCCGGATGGTCACATCGGGTTCGGGTGCTGGTACAAACTGAAGCATTGAGAGATTGGCGGTCCAGGTTGTCAATATCGCGACACCGCAAACTTGGATACAGTTCGATGGATATTTCCTGACCCATCTGCATTTGTCGGGTTGTCAGAGGGTCGCCAAGCGGGGCCATCTATAGATTGAAATAAGACTCTTGTTTTTGCAGTTTGATAACAGTGCCTTATCAAAACCAAGTATTCAACAGCCAATAATTTGTTTTTACGTATTATGTAGTTTGCTATATTGATTATTTGGGAATCTGTGTGTTTCGTTTGATATATTATATTTGTGCCTAGCAAGGCGGTAGGTAGTTCTGCTGTATACTCCAATATCCGTGATATCCGTGCTATGCCTTGATTACCAAATATGCATTACCATAAATTGTTGACACTCCAATGACGCTGATTTTCAGGATGCGACAGGGAGCGTGTGAGTAGTGTTTTTCCCAATCAAGGCTGCCACTATTGCAGCACTGTATGCCTGCAACCAATCTGAACTTGGATTACCCAAGATGCAATGCTAAAAATCGATGATGCTGCATTGACCATTTTAGAGTCCCTTTTGCCTATAACAGTTGCCAATATGTACGTTATGCCTAAGAGCGACAAAATCGCTGTTCAACAACATTACTTACAACAAGAAAAATTGCTTACGCTCGGTTGATGCTCAATTTCACAATGCTGCAGGGAGCGTCTTCCTGATAAACATGCCAGTACTGGCTGCCATTACCGGGTGCCATTTCCGGCTGCCATTATCGCATCAATAGATGTTAGCAACCAATTGGAACCTGGATTACCGAACATGCAATGCTGAACAACATTGAAACTCCTTTGACGCTGATTATCAGGATGTGACAAGGAGCGTGTCGCTGTGACTTTTGTCAACAAAGGCTGCCTATATCACATTGATGGATGTCTGCACCCAATCAGAACTCGGATTACCCAAGAGGAAACCCTAACAATCGTTGACCTTCCGTAGAAGCGGATTCTCGAAATGGGGCAGTGACCATGTTGCTGCCGCTTTTGAATATATACGCTGGCAATATATACGTTCTGCCGAACAGTAAGCAAATCATTGTTTGATTTCCTTTCTTACAAGACGATACATCATTGACGCTCTGTTCACACTCATGATCATGAATTGTCCATACAACATATACTGGTATGAATAAATGTTTTCATAATTCTTGAACTTATTGGTCGTTGTACAGTGGCCTGTGCTCGAGAAGTCCTGTATGCACGGAAGTATGCGAAGCTGTCTTTAATGTCTGGTGTAACAAGACATATCACTTTGACATAAGGTCGATAGATGACTAATGGCGCTAACTACAAAAGAGTCAAGTTACATCATAGTCCTTGCCATAGTGATATCGCTACATCCAGTGAGCTAAACACTCCTCCAGGATGGCTAGTAGATCCGTTTTAGACAAACAAAATATTAAACAAAGAAGAACAGGAGCCAATCAAGCATTGTGGATCTCGTCCAAACAAACAGGCTCAATCAATGTACATTTCGACGGCATTCCCGATCCCATTTCCAAGTGCAATTCCGATATCATTTCCGAGGCCATTTCCAAAGCCAATTACAAGACCATTTCCGGCGCCATTCCCTAGTCCAATGAAAATTATTTGCATCGCAGATCAATGCTTCAAGAATACGGGCTTCGGCAGTGGCTTTGTAAAGCAGTCGGCGAGCATCACATCAGTCGGTACGTAGCTCAAGTTGATCCCTACAGTTGTAGACAGATCTGCAGGAAGATAGTACTTGGTTGCACTGTGTATAACTGCAATTCCGGGGTGGATTGTGATCCTGATGCTCGCGACCAGTGATTGTGAATCGGAGACCACGTGAGGGGTAGTCGGGATGCCGAGCTCATTCAGGATATGCGTCATCTGTGGAAGTCTGGTGCAGCCTTCTCCGAAGTCGTAGTATTCGCCATCGGCCGTGACCTTGCCAGTGGACTTCTGTTTTCTCAATCTCCAGTAGACCGCTCTTCCAAAAGTGATGACCAGTCTACATGTCGATTTATAGTCATCCGGGCATCCAGCATAGTCCGAATTGACAGAACATCTCAGTGCGCCTTTTGCTTCTCTTCTTAGTGCTTCTCTTAAACGTTGACGCCAGTCCTTTGTCCCTTTGAGGTACCAAGACACGCGCTTCAACGCTACCATATGCTCATTCCTCGGGTCCTGATTGTACAGGCTGAGAATTCCAATGGTATATGCGATATCAGGCTCAGTGGCAGTCATCAAATACATAAGTCTTCCGATCGTTGATTGATAAATGGTTGGAATGCAGGGTTCTTCGTCAGGTATCCCCTTGTGAAGCTTCATCGCAATTGGCGTGGCAACTGGTCTGGACTCGTCCATTCGGAACTTCGTCAAGATCATCTCAGTGTAGCTGTGCTGTTGGATGTCGATAGTATGATGCTCCCAATTCGGTTCGATATTCATGCCGGGATCAACGAAGAAACTCCCCAGATCATGCTTCCGGAACCTCGTCTTCAACTGGTCCTTCATCTGGCCTATCAAGCCGTCGTGAGCAATGATATGGAGAACATCGATGTCCCGACTGACCGCGGCAACGACAGTGCGTTCATTTTTATTATAGAGCATGAACAGTCCCCGGACGACATGTGATGCCTCGAATCCAATGATGATCATGTAGACCTTAAAAGTGCAATATATAATGTGGGAAGACGGTTTCAGGACATAAAGTGACTTTCTGAAGCGGAGTACCATGTTCTGCGAAGTCTTTGATCGATGATCGTTGAATCGGCTCACAGGTTGAACCAAACAAAATTATCCCTGCGGTGGGTGCATATGGATCTCTTCCTCCATGTCGTCTCCCAAAAAAGACGTGGAGACGTCCATCTGATGGATCTCGGGATTGTATTAGGTGGCAATGGCGAGTGCAAGCCTACCGTGGCCCAAGTGAGCAGTTGGTGTATACTTGGCCTGGAATTCAATGCCTTTGATTTGCTGATTTCCTCAACACACTAGCCTGGCCTTAAACTGCTGCACATTGCCTGCTCCATCGCGCTTGATCTTGTTTACCTAATGACTTGGCAAAGTCTTTCTCCCTTCCAGAAGTTCCACAAAATCTCCAAAGACTTGATTCTGACCAATTGCATCTAACTCTTCTGTCATCGCCGTATCCCATTTCTTGGCAAGCGGAGACTTAAATGCTGCTTTGTATGACTTGGGATGGATTCAATCCTGGTGATCATCAGAGATTGCAGCTGCAGTGTCGATGGGAACCATATTCTCAATTCCCTCATCTTTGAGAGCCAATGTTGCAGACTCTGCGAACTTGCGAGTGCGGTTTCCGCAACTACCTTTCGGCGGTGGCTTCTACTCATCTCCAAATGACATCTCAAGGCCAGCCAATTCTTGGGACTTCTTCTTTGGCTTTGGAGGCTGCAGAGGTGTGTCGTCATCCAATGACTCCTCCATTTGACTTTAGGAACTTTCAACTCTGGTTAGCTGCTTCTCACTGGCTCTGCGTTCGTGGATGACATCTCTGTAAAAATGCTTCTTCAAGATCGCTTCTTCTGCAGCATTCAGTGTTCTATGCAGCATTTCTTCTTTGAATACCACATCGCGGTAGTGCTGAAGGGTCTTGGCCAATGGATAGTATACGAAATACTACTCATTCGATATGCTGTACCCAACAAATATACTTGGAGTTCCCCTGTAATCAAGCTTCTTTTGTTTCCCATTTGGAACGAGCACAAAAGCCAAGCATCCGAACACACAGAGATACTTCCAAGATGGCTTCCTCCCATGCCAGGCCTCATATGGAGTCGTACCAACCCTTGAGTGGGTCGGATTGCAGTTCTTGAGATAGACCGCCATTGAGACTGCAAATGCCCAGTATTTCAACAAAAGTCCGGAGGGGTCGAGTATGTATCATAGACGCTGCATGAGGGTGCGGTTTGCCTGTTCGACGACTTCATTAGACTGAAGAGAGTAGGGTGTTGTCATATCCTTGAAGATCCCTTCTGATTATAGGTAATATAGAAACATCTTGGAGGTATACTCACTGCCTGCATCTGTACGAAATCGCTTCACTTGCTTGCCTGACTCCAGTTCTCTAAAAGCCTGCCATTCATTGAATTTCTCCAGGGCTTCCGACTTTGATTTCAATATGTACTCATCTGTACACTTTGTGGCATCGTCGTTAAAGAGCAGCAGATATCGACCTCCGCCAATGGCTGTTTCCAAGGGACCGCCTAAGTCAGAGTGCACAAGCAGCAGTTGCTCAGTGGCACGGGACGTTGTATTTGGTGTAAAGGGCTTTCAAGCCAATTTGCACTTGATGCAGATTGCACATTCGGACATCCATGTCATCTTCATAACATCGGTGATCGTCAGGATGATCTCCAAGCCCTTAAAACCGAGGTGTGCCAAGCGGCGGAGCCATACCATCCTCTTCTCTGCATCGTGACAAGAGTCATGCCCAGTCATCTTAAATGACAGCAGGCGGCTGTGTACAATATCGGTGTACCCCGTCGATTCCGGAGCTCGATCCAGAACAAGTAGCCCATCGACCCGAGGTGCCGTGCTAATCAATTAGCCATGATGATTGTAGAGGTTGAGACCGTAGTGATTCACAAATTTCAGTTTGAGGTCTGTATCCAGGATCTGAGATTGTGAGATGGGATTGAACGATCCGGGCAAATGCACCACTTGTTGAAGTATGATCGTTTCCGTCTTTCCTTCTGGTAGTTGACAAATCAACCTAACATTTCATAGTGGGATGCCAACAATGTGACCCAATTGTATCCCTTCACTTTCTTCGTATTGGGATGATATTCGGTGGAGGTGATAAACATTGATCAACGGCTGGAGATGAGAGTAGTGCATGTGCAATCGATGAACCGATCACGGCATTAAGAATTTGAGCTGGCCACTGTCCAATAGTTCCCGATGAATGTGGTGATAGTTGAAGTAGTCTCAGTCATGCTTTTGGTGCAGTGTCGGCAGCTTTTGGTGGATCGCCAGGTTGCTTTCTCAAGCAGTTCTCGGTGATATGCCCTCGCCACTGGGAATGAAAATTCTTCTGCAGATTCTTATCTTTCCTATTGTTCTTACTGTCACTGATATCCCTCTTTGCACTTGTGCCGCCTTCACCAGCTTTACCTCCATTAACACCACCTTTGCGACACTTCTTTGCAATCAGCAGAGCTTCTGGAGCGAGACCATTCTCTCTCTTGATTGCAGCTTGATTTTCGATGAGCTTTGTGACAACTTCATCAGGGGTGGCGGTTATCGTGGTGTTTTTGTCCACCATGAGCCCCAGGAAGACTTTCCACTTGTCATTTATTGGGATGCCGTGATGGAGGAGGATCAGGTGCTACTGTTGACTTGTCTTGGCAATTGTCTTTGCATTCGCGTTGGTGTCGGTGTTGGTAGCTTCAGTGACAGTGCTCAATGGCGCTGGGCAGACATTGTAATTCTTGACTTTCCGATTGATCAGCGATATGTAGTTGTCAACATCTCCGCAGTCTATCAGCTTGACGCTCCAAAAGTCTTCTCTAATTTTGAAGATGTTGAGCTTCAACTTTGACTTGTAGGCTAATGCTAGCTGTTCTCAAAGCATCATAGCATCGTCGATGACTGTATATTCCGTTTGTATCCTCGGTTGCATGCCCAGCAGGATAGTCGATCTTGCAACACCATGGAGATTCATCCAGTCTTTGAACTCGGCCTTCTCTGTAGCTGTCACGTTTGCTTTCGCTCTTCTGGCTTGTCATCCTATCCTCTGATGATACCATAGACTTGCTTTCGCTCGAGAAGTAGCACTCTCTCTGATGCCCATTGGGCATAGTTGGCACCATTGAACTTGGTGATGGTGATTGTAGTCGAACTTATCTTTTATCGCAATTGTCAGTTATCGTAGTCACGCTGACTGAACACGTAATGTCCCTCAGCCGCTGTCAGAAACACGGGGCAATGCGGGGTAACTGCTTAGCTTGTGGAGACGCTTCTCGATGACAATGTGGACTTGCGCTAGACAAACAACAGTGGAAGTGATGATCGTAGGTTCCCTTTTGAAAACCAGATGCTCAAAATCAGTTGTACGGTGGCATGTGCTCGAGTAGTCGAGTGTGCTCAGGCGTATATGAAGTTATGTGTATTGTCTTGTGTAACGAAATATGTCACATCGACATATGGTTGATCGATGACTAATGGCGCAAACTACAAATAAGGCAAGTTACATCATAGTCTTTGGCATATTGATATCCGTACTGCCAATCAGCTTATCATTGGTTGTCTTTCGAACAGAATGAGATGGATCATGGTGGCAAAGCCGAGCCTTGTAATATTCTGGCAATGTTCCCTCGCATACTATTGAAATTTATATAACATGCCAAAAGAAACCTTGCACGCGCTATACATCTGTTTATGAACCGATATGTGCATGCGACATCTCACTATTTGCTCATATAATATCTCTACCTGAAACTCTCGGTCAAGCTACATACAGGAGCTAGTGAAACATATTGACATAGTCTGTCATACTTTTCCTTGATTCTATCATTCCTCCTCATTTCGGTCGTATTGACCGTCAGTAAAACGCTCTCTCTCTGTCTCCTTGACATCCATCTGAGCCGAAACAATTCAGGAACGATTGGAGCGGCACTCACAGCCCATGCCTCCGGGATTTTTGGATCTTCGATTTCATTATCTTTCTGTATATCAGGTTCATCATCTGCTGCGCAATTATCTTCGCTGTTGTTTGGATTATCCACGTCGCAATTCTAGTTTTGCTGATTTTCATCGTCAGAAAAGCTTTCAGGTGCGACATCCTGCTCACATTCTACTTGGTGCCAGTCAATTCTTCGGATTCAGCAAGCATTCAATATTCAAGTTCGTCCTCCAGGGAGGTTCTTTGCAGACAAAGCTTGTGGCAAACGTGATCTTTCCTACAATTTGAATACAGCCACATCATCCTGTTGAAAACGTGACTACGATGCGTGGAAGATTTCTACAGTGTCCAACATTGTTCCCGCAGCTGTCATCTGCTTAGTTTGAGAACTTGATTCCGTCTGTGTAGCATGTAGGGTTTGGCTGCCCTGCCACATCTCTGAAAAGTCGTGGACCTTGGCCATTCTGTGTAATGTTCCTCCCTCTGACTCTTACTTCATTTCCGTAATTTTTTCGGTGTTCTAGATATCCAATGCTATAAAATCCCCTGCCAATATCCCTTAATTGACTAGAGCATGCGGCTGTACTACACCTTTTTCCCTAAGGGTCTCGCATGTGGTTTTTCACTGCCTCAAGCCAATGACATCTCACCGAAGGGAAAACTGGCCTCCACTCCAACACCATCCAGTATGATGGAGAATATGTCACGTGCCACACTGGTGAGATCAGCCCACTTTTAGTGAGTTACCTCTTGTTGGCACAACCAGTCGGTGTTATTCGGTATCCAAAATGTGCTGCTAATCTCCACGGGGTTCGAATGGTAATCATTGAGATTTGGATCAACTTGCCCCCAGTTCTTTGGTGACTCATGCGGTGACTTCAATTATAGCCTGGCGGCGGTCACTAAGCGTGCTGCGTGATCGCTTCGTCCGGCTGTCATTTGAGCCAGATCGATAGGCGTCAAGTATTCTCCATCCTGGCCGGACAAATCATATGGATCAAAGGAAGTGTTGTTTGGTGGGGTGTGCTCAAGTAGTTGAGTGTGCCCGGGCACATGCGAAGAGGTTTCTATTGTATGGTACAATGCGACATGTTGAATTAACATAAGGTCGATCGATGACTAATGGCGCTAACTACAAAAGAGGCATGTCACATCATAGTTCTTTGCATAGTGATTTCCGTACATCCAATCACCTCAACACTCCTCCAGGACGGCTATCACCTCCATTTAAAACGAATATAGTAAACAAATGAGAAGAGGAACCAATCAAGCATTGTGGATCTCCTGGAAACAAATGTGCTGAAGAAATATACCTTCCAACGCCATTCTCGATAACATTTCCACTTCCAATTCCAATATGATTGGCGTGACCATTCCCGAGGCCAATGGTGATATCATTTTTGTGACGATTGGTGAGGTTAATTCGGAGGCCATTGCCGAGTCCAATTCCGATCATTCCCATTGCGGCAAACTGCTTCAAGTTGGCGGGCTTTGGCCGAGAGTTGGTGCAGCAGTCGACCAGCATCTCACCAGTCGGTACATAGCTCGATTTGACCTCTCCATCTGTAGGCATATCTACAGCAAGATAGTACTTGTTGGCGATGAGTGCAACTGCAGTTCTGTGGTAGATTCTGTTCTCGATGCTTGCAATTAGTGACTGTGAATTGGAGAACACGTGAGGGATGGTCGGGATGCCGAGCTCGTTAAGGTGATGAGAGATCCGTGTGAGTCCGATGCAGCTTGGTCTAAAGGTATAGTATTTGCCATCGGCCGTGGACTGCGCAGTCGACATCAGTTTTCTTGATCTCCACTCGATCGCTCCTCCACAGGTGATGAACAGGCCACCTGTCAATGCTTCTTCATCCGGGCATCCAGCATAGTCCGAATCGACATAATGTCTAAGTGTGTTTTCCCCTTCTCCTCCAGGTCGTCCTCCGAGTGCTCCTCAGAAATGCAGATGCCGGTTCTTGGTGCCTTTGAGGTACCGAAACACACGCTTGAGAGCTACCATATACTCATTGCTCGGATCGTGATTGTACCAGCTGAGAACTCTGATGGCTTAAGCGATATCGGGGCGTGTGGCGGTCATCCCATACATAAGTCTTCCAGTCATCGATTGGTATAGTGTCGGATCGCAGCCTTCTTCCTCTGGATTGCGCTTTTGAAACTTCATTGCCATTGGTGTGGCACCTGGTCTGGACTGATCAACTGGGAACATTGCCAAGTTCGTCCGAATGTCGCGGTGATGATCGATGTCAATCGTGTGATGGTCCCGATTGCGTTCGATGTTCATACCAAGATAGAACATTATACTCCCGTGACCATGCATTCCGAACCTCTTCTACATCTGGTCTTTCATGTGCCCAATGAAGCCCTCATTAGCGATGATAAGGAGATCATCAACGTACAGAACAGCTGCCGCAACAACTGTGTCTTGACTCTTATCATGGAGAACGAATAGTCGTGCATCAACATATTATGCCTTGAAACCAATTGAGAACCCGAAGTCCATACAAGTGCCATACAAAACATGGGAAGACTGTTTCAGGCCATGAAGAGACCTTCTCATGCGGAGTACCATCTTCCACTAATTCTTTGATCTTGGATCGTTGTATCGGCTCCCAGTTTGGCCCAAACGAAAATATTCCTCCGGTGGGTGAATATAGATCTCTTCTTCCAAGTCCACTCCCAAGAAAGCCGTTCAGACATCCATTTGATGGACCTTGAGATTGTACTTGGCAGCGAGAGCAAGTGCCTGCCTAAACTGTCCCAAGCGGGGAGTCGGTGCATACGAAGCCTGGTAGTCGATGCCTTCGATTTGGTGATTTTCTCCACTGACTATCCTGGCCTTGAAGCTCTGCACATTGCCTGCCCCATCGCGCTTGATATTGTATACCCAATGATAGTGTTAGCAACTTGTCCGAGGAACCTGCCAGCGGTCCGGGTTTGGGCCACAAAAACGTTTCGGTTCGGTTCCAGAACCATCCATCAATCCGACCTGCTGCTTCTGGGCAGTCCAAACCCGGCCCCGTACCCGTCAACCCGCCGGTCTTGACCTGTTTGCCTAGACCCGTCCGGTCCAATCTCCGGTTGTGTGTTTCAGGTTTTTCTATTTATTGTCGCATTCAGATATCTTACTGTTAATTGCAACACATTGACTATGGTACTGCATTGTCATTTTCTGATGTGTTGACAACCTTTATATAGTAAACAAGTAGAGAGACGCTGCCTGCCCCATCCTGTAAATGAGTGTCAATTGAGGGTCAACAATGGATGGTCTTACATGCTGGGTAATATATGTGGCGCTTGATCACACCTATCCATAAACAAGTGATTAGCAGCCTTTATAAGAAATTGAGCAAATGATATTCCCGCGATAGCCTCCTGAAGAGTAACAACTTATTTCATTTACAAAGGTGCAACTAAGTGTTCACGAAGGTTTTAGACTACAAAAACGGCAAGAACTGAGTCAATGGACTTTAAGAGCCAGAGCGCGCGTCAATGAACAGTGATTGAAAGCTCAAGATTGTCGACACTTCGTTGACGCACATTTTCATGATGGGCCAGGGAGCGTGTCGCTTTCTTTTTTGCCTAAACAGGATGACAACACTTCCATTATGTGTAGTCACTACCAAATCGCGTTTTCATTACCTGACTTACAGGACTAAAAATTGTTGACGCTCTGTTGACGCTCATTGTGAAGATGTGACACGGAGCGTCTCGCTTTCTTTTCTGCGTATAAAGGTTGTGAATACTGTGGTTATGTATACCCACTACAAAAGTACTTCTTAATTGCCTGACTAACAAGACCTAAAATCATTGACGCTCTGTTGACGGTCAATTTCAGGATTGGGCAGGGAGTGTGTTGCTTTTTTTTTGCCCACAACGGGTGGCAACACTTCCATTATGTGAACTCATTGCCAAATGGCGTTTTCATTACACGACTTTGACGACCGGAAATCATTGACGCTCCGTTGACGCTCGCTTGCAAGATGCGGCAGGGACTGTTTTGCATTCTGTTTTGCGTCTAGACGTTGTCACTGCTGTTGTTATGTATGGCCACTGCCAAATTACTTCATAATTACCCGACTAACAAGACCTAAAATTGTCGACGCTCTGTTGACACTCTTTTTCAAGATGGGGCAGGGAGCGTATTGCTTTCTCTTTTCCCTATAAAGGATGGCAAAACTTCCATTATGTTTAATCAGTACAAAATCGCGTTTTTATTACCCGACTTACAGGTCCTAAAATCGATGACGCTCCCTTGACGATCATTTTGCCACAGGCGTAACCGCAATATGGAACTATTCACTTTGGCATACTATATCAATAATGGTATTGTGGCAGCCATTCTGCGCTGTTCATGTACATTCTCCTTTCTAACTACATTGTTCTTCAATGATGCCTATAAATATACCCTTTAAAATATACTTTAAAGTGTCCGCTAATTGTAGATGAGAATAATACTCAACAATCCCGTTCGCTTCAGTGAACTCTTGTCTTCGCTGTCATGTTCACTCAGAAGGCTGCTGTCGTTTACAAAATGGCGGTCAGCTGCATTACCACGCAGCTGATAGTGTACTAACCTGTGGATGAGCCTTCATCAGTCAGCAAATTGGGAAAAAAATCTTCATTGCCCTTGCAATCTTTGACATATGCGTCAAGATTGAAAAATCGAGCGCAGGGAAGCGGAGTATGTATATTCACATATCGAGGGGGCACACTTTCTGATTCAGAACGTTGAAGTGTCTCACTCTCATCAAGTGGCGCAGAAGGCGTTCCTGGCCTCGGTGGCGACGGTCGTCGTGAAGGTGCATCTGTGCCTTTGTGCATCCAGCGAGTCTGTGGATTCTTTGCTTTGGCATTATGGAAGGAAGACAGGCGTCCGTTCCATTATCTCGAACCATTGATGGGTGTCTTTCTATCACAGCATTCACCTTGTTATGCCCGGGAAACACAACTCCCCGCTTCTTCCCTTTTCGAACTTCGGCTTATGGTTTCTTGATTAGTTGTTGCGTTTCCTCAATTGCGGCGCAAGAAAACTCTTCTTTAGCCATTTTGGCCCTATTCAAGGCAAGATGCATGTCGGACTGTTCAAGCTGTAACTGACCTCCTTGTCTTGCCATAGTAGATGAAATGTTGAAAACCTACAAGAAATTAGTCGCTGCTTGTAGAGTGCGAATCGGCTGTTACCTTAACCATATACGACTCCATAGCCTCCTGTAGGAACTTTCAAGCCTGCTTTGTGCATTCCCGAGGACATTTATCACTAAATTCGTCTGCAAACATCCCAGACTGACAACATTATGATGATCAATTTCGGAGACGGTGCAGACAAATGCCTTTGTTGACAATGGAGGTTTCCTGTTTCTGGCAGCGATCAATTGTTCATGGAGCTCTCTACGTACCACAGCTATGCGTTATACAGCGAGTTGACCGTCGTCTACATCGATATGGATTGAGTCACATCCCATCGCATGCTGGGTCTTATTCTTCCAGCTTCCGGTTTTACGTACAATTTTCAAATGTCCGTCCTGGGTAATATTTTCGGTGGCTACAATTGCAGCGGCGCGGTGAACTAACTGGAGTCTGTGTTGCCGCTGTATCTCACCGGGTGGCCTATCATTTGAAGCTCCTAGTGTTCAGCTAGATTCGGCTTCAATTGCACCTGGTTGTGGTATTTCTCGAGCCACGACATCCTGAAGTGGAATGGTGAGGAAGACGATGACGAACAGAAGTGGGAAGTCATGAAGATTATGTAGTCAGCTACAAGTCAAAATGGAATGAGTGACAGCCAACTTGAACCTTCCATTCAAGCTGAATCCGGATGCGTATGGCTGCAGAGGATTCCAATGATCACGCGATTTTCAGTAAATCGGTCCAATGTTCTTTGTTCATTTGCAAGGATATATCGTGATGAACGACAGCTGATATCTCATTGTGGATAAATATAAAAAGGATGTTCTTGGATGGAAAGGACATCTGGTGATGTTTGTCTCAAGACAACACCGGGATCTCGCATGAATCACATGCTTACAATCAAGTCTCATTGCATGGTTAGCATGAATATTCCCAATGAAGTGATGATCAAAACGCTGATTTTGCTTTGTTGTAATGGATGAAACCTACCAACGTTGACATAAATGACGCAGCTTGCCTCCATGTTGTCCATATCTCGCAACATCCAACATCTCGCCCAACAACAGGGACCACGCAAGATACAAGGGTCACTGCTTCGATGAAGAAGCCTTCTCCACTTCCGGTGTGCAAACATCGCAAATCGATGAATAAATTCACACGACGACATGATCAAGCCAATATTGGTAAGAGTGGCTTCGAGGCAAAAAGGGACTGGGTGTTAGGAGCATTGCACAGCTTACAATCTGAAAAGAAGCTTTCGGCGGAGAAAAGAGGAGAAATGCACTTTGTAAGCAACGAAGAATACGAGAAATGGATTGCGATTTCTTTCGATAGAGCAACCGCAGTGGCCAGACAGCCAGTTCATGATGCATAGACAGCGATTATGCAAGACCAGAAACAGATGAGAAATGTTCAAAAGGCAAGATCGACAACCACAAAGCCTGAAACAACATTTCAGGAGATGTTGAATGCTATTGGAGACAGTCTGAGTGATCTTGCAAGTTCCGAAGATGAGGAGGATGGGGATGATGAGGATGATGATGAAGAAGATACAGAGCTTGGCAAGCTGAGCGAAGATGATGAACCTGGCTGTGTGATTGGCACAATGTCCAAAACGGGACAGCTCCACATGCAGAGCTTGTGACAGTAGCAGATGAAGCTTGACGAGCTGACGCAACTGGGATGGGGAGACGCAGCGGACTACTTCCGTGAGAGAGATATGAAGACCATGCCAACTGAACTGAAGGTTCCGGCTGTTGTGAAACCCCAAACAGGAACAACAGCTGCCACACCATCACCGACAACATTTGGAGAGCTTATGCAGGTTCATGATATCGTCCCAGGACGATACTAAATGCGGCAATTGATGTCTTGACAGGGAAGTGGGGAAATTACGCTGGATTCGGGGAAACCTCAGGCAGGTAATCACATAGTGTTTTTCATGCCCGCCGAGGTGGCCGATTCGTCACAGAGCGAGATTATAACCCCAGTTCAACCGCTGAGCATTCACCCCAGTGTATAGCGTTGATAGCTAATTACCATACAGAAATCCGATTTGGACAAAGACATCGTCACAGCTCCTGCATCACCGGAGGAATAGATTGCCAAATCGGTATTTTTGACGACGTATCTCGGGTCAAAGCAATTTGTACCAACTATGTTACATGTTAGGTTTTTCTGGATTTCAGTGACCTGAATGTGAGACAAGATTCTTTGTCAGTGTGTGTGCAAGGGGCGTACGGGCCATGCAAATGTTCTAGACACCAAATCATGTAGATTGATGAACAATGAAATGACTATGGTGTTACCTGTTTCAGTTAAATGATAAAACAAAACGTAAATTTGAGACGAAATTTACTAACAAAGTTGCGATAGTGATGTCACACAAGACATGGATGGACCGGTCAAAGCACATCCGAAACCCGGATGAACGACAGCCATCTGTCTTTGTCGATCCATGCGGCCAACGACATAACACTCCGCTCAGACCTTCTGCACATGGTCGAACAATCGAAAAGTGCTTATGGTACGGCCTGAAAATTGAGGAACATAAGCTCGATAAAGAATGCTGAGAAGGTCGGCCAAAAAATATGTACAATCAGTGCATGGATTTTTATACAGTAAATTACCTCCCAAAAGCGCTGAAATGCGATGGACTTACGTCATTCATCATGCAAATGAAGTGTATAGTGGTGGCTCAGAAACCCAGATATCTAAAAGATTTTGAATTTGAATGATAATAAATAGAAATGGTATACTGGCTGCCGAAAAATACTGTAAGGATCATATGTACATTCGTTGAGCACCCATTGACTGTGAGTATGTTTCTAAGGTGAGCTCAAAGGTGAGCGTCAAGGGAGCGTCAACGATTTTTGGCATTGCATCATGCCAAATCCAGATGGTTTCGCTGCAACGTTCTTTCATAATCCAACTACAGCCGGTCTTTCTATTCACAAATGGTTGTGACAACATTGCTGCTATGTCCTAAAAGTAAGCGTCAATGGAGCAGCAACGACTTCTGGCCTTGCATCTTGGAAAATGCAACGGCTGTAAGGGGACATTGAGCTATAATGGAACTAATGGCTGCCTTTCGAGGTAAAAATGCTTTCAACGAGTTCGTCACTATGCCCTAAAATTGAGCGTCAATGGAGTGTCACCGATTTTTGGCTTTACATCATGGAATATCAAGGGGCTATGAGACTTCATCGATTAATAATCGAAATATTGGCCACCTTTCTAGGCAAAAATGCTTAAGACAAGATCGTTACCATGTCCCAAAATGAGTGTTAACGGAGCCCCAAGGATTTTTGATATTGCATCTTGGATAATGTAATAGCAATGGAACGTAGGTAACTCACAATGAATCTATCGGCAGCCTTTATTGGCTCAAATGATAGTGGTAAAATCCTGTCTGCGTTCTACAATTGAGCGTCCACAGTGTGTCGACAGTTTTTGTGGAAGCTCAGAACGCTACACAGCAATAAACTGCATTGTGCAGTTCCTAAATGGAGTTTTACATGGTCAGTCTTTGCAATCTAATCTTGTATACAACTTCACAAATATGCATGCAATGTCTGACAGATCTGATGTGTTCACTTGTAGCAGTAGTGTGAATGCTTTTGACCCCGCAATCTGCATTACTTTATCGTTATTTTCGTCAGTCTTTCAACTCGGATTACCCAGCTGTCTAATTCCTACTGCCATGTCGGATTCAAAATGTTTGTACACCTCATTGCTCAAGGTTATGATCTCTTCCACAAATAAACGTGTGAGTATTCATGATCTGAGCGACCTTACTTTACGCATCATCTTCAATGCTTGGTGGGCTTTAATGAATGTAGACTCGAAGCGGCCCATGGCTTGCAATAATTCGAGACATGCGCCTTCATGGTGATTCTATTTACACTGAGGAACTGAGGAGACCGTCAGCCCTGGCGTCATATGCATTGTGTGTCAGCTAGTTCTTCGCTATCCATCAGAACATGGGACGAGTTCAATGGGGAAACACTTGCTGGCCAAAGTTCACATCACAAAGTTAAACAAATTGACAGAGTCAGAGGTCACTGAATTGACTAGTTCGACAGTTGATGAAACAGCTTTGGCCATACTGAAGTGGCAAGGAAGTCGAGGAATCAGAATAGTCAGTTCGCAGAGGAAGATCATATTTGACATCCATCTTGGTCCATATTGACAGAAATGACAGACAAAACATTCCAAACTGGCAGAGAAAGACTTTGAAACTTCCAAATTTCATCAAGACATGTAGAATCGCTATCTAATGTTATGATTTGTTTCGGCTCATATGCCATGGAATGCAATATCAAATCTAGAACTGCGACGGTCATATAAGGCATTTCCCGATGACTTCGTGCTGCCATCTGCTACGACCAGCAGTGACATTTCCCGGAGGGAATATGCACTGAGCCTGAATGCAATTAAGAAGCAATTGCCGGCACGAAATAATGTTAGTTTAACTCTGGACGGATGCACGTCAATGAACAAACTAGCCATAACATCTGCCATTGCCCAATGTATGGATTGACATTGTGCATTGCATGAAGTTCAACTCGCGTTCGATGAGGTTGATCGCCTGTTTCTTTCACATTTTGAAATCCAAATGAGCATAATTGATCAATGGCCAACATACTGGAGCAAGGATAGCCGAACATTTGTGGGATATTCTTGATCATTTGGAGCTTACCGACGGCCGTGTGCTTTGAATTGCGACAGATAATGCCTCTTCAAATTACTCGATCACACGCCAGGTGCAATCAACAGTGGAGGCCTTTGCACTCGAGTGGCCTGCATTGAGGTACAACATACCTCGCATGGCACACGTCGTCCAGCTGGATGTATGTGCATTCATCAGCAGTCTCGGTGTCAAAGGCCGCACCAAGTCTTGGGAAGCCCATGAGCGCGATGACTAATTTGCAGAGGATGAAAGTGTACACATTGAGAAGAGTCACAGGCTTCGAAAAGAGGGAAACGCTAGAATCAATAAGGTGTCGGCCATGAAACCAGGTTTAGGAAAGATAATTGAGAAAGTACGTATTTCAAGATATTTTGTAATTCCTGAAACCGACCTTCATATAGCACAGAATGCTTGCTGTGTTGATTACGCTAACACCTGGCCGTCGAAACCAGTTCATTGACTGTCAAAAAGCCGAAGTCCACATCCCGGTGCTTTCGATTCTTGATGTGAAGACCGATTGGAACTTCTCCCTGGACTTGCTAGAGTGCACCTTCTGATTAGGTGAATTTAGACAGGAGTGGCTTAAAAACCCAAAATACAGCCATAACCGGCCACTTTTCACAACTCAAGATGGATGGACCGTTGTGAAGTATGTCATGGAAGTGTTGAGGCCATTCCGATAGTGGACCCTGTGGATGTCAAAGAGGCATACAGTCACATTGCATCACCTTATCACAGTGTAAAATAATATGTTCCATCACATGGATGGTGTGATGCGCGCTTTGGGTAAGAAAAAGACTACATGGAAGGAAGACTTGTTTCTCGCCGTGAAGTTAGCTCGACACAAGCTGTCGAAATATAACTCTGAAGTTACTCCATTGACTAGTCTGCTTCTCATTTCAGCACATATCCTCGCTCATTTCCGCAAGTTGGGATCGTTTAGAAAGTGGGACAAAGCAATGAACATTAATCCTGGGGACAAGACATCCGATACTACCCAATGTCAAGAGACCTTTCTGAAATATGACGAGAATGAATACTGTGCCAAAGATCGTCGAGTGCTGGCTAATAAACACGAAAGCTCAACAGGTAACAATCTTACCCCATCCAAAACGGTTTTAGGATCTTGTCAATCATTCTTTGATCCATATGATTTGTCCGGCGATAATGAAGAATACGTAACGCCTAACAATGTGGCTGAGATGACACCAGGACGAAGCGATAGTGCAGCACGCTTATTGACCGCCCCCAGGCTTTATCTGAATTAGCCGCCTGCAGCACCAAAGAACTGGTAGCAAATTAAACCAAATCTCATTGATTACCACTCCAACCCAATGGAGAGTAGCAGTACATTTTGGTTACTGGACATAACCGACTGGTCGGGTCAACCGCAGGAAATACAATCCAAGAACGCCAATCTCTCCAAGGTGGCGTGCGATATATTATCTCTCATACCACACGGTGTCGGAGTGGAGGCCTGTTTTTCCATAGGCCGAGATGTTATCGGCTGAAGTCAGTCAAAAACGACAGGAGACACACTTCACGAAAAAGTCGTGGTTAGACAGTTTGCTCGAGCCAATAACGGCATTTTGGCAGGTGCTCACCCAGAATTGGATACAATGACCACAGAAAACGACTCCGAACTGAAGAAAGACGCGGAGGAAAGGACATTGCACAGAATGGCCAGGATTCATGACTTTGTGGAGATGTGGTAGGGCAGCCAAATCCTACATGCTACCCAAAAGGAATCTCGCGCTCAAATCGAGCAGATGATCACTGTGGGATACATTTGGAACACAGAAGAGATCTTCAAAGCATCCTGGTCACTCTTTCAACATGACGGTGCGGCTGCATTTAAATTGTCAGAATGATCTCCATTACCACCACCGTTGTGTGTGAAGAACCTCGCTGAAGGACGAACTCAATGATTGATTGGCCGCCGAATCCGAAGCATCAACCGTCATCCTGTCGAAATTGATGAGGATAGCGCACCTGAATGCATTTCGGACACTGAAGATTGGCCTCACTGGAATGTGGACTTAGATAATCCAAATTACAGGAAAGACGATTGTGGGGCAGACATTGAATCTGATAATGAGCAAGACAATAGCATCGAGGAACCGGATTGCCCACAGCAGAGGAAAGTGAGCGCCACGCCAAATGTTCCCGGATTGATTGGGCCTACATGGAATTCAAAGAGACAGGCCGACAGGGTGTTGATGACGGTCAATACAATCCAAACGAGGATGAAAAGGGGGGCAAAAACAATTTAGTATACAATGCGTCGATGTTTCACTGGCTTCTTTATGTATCTTGAACTGGAGGTTTAGTTAGTGATATATTGTGGACAAATGGTGAGCAGTAGCTTGTCAATATCGGTTCATAAACAGATGTATAGCAGGCGCAATGTAGCTTTTGGCAAGATACACCAATTTTAGTCATGTGGGGGCGAACAGTGCAAGAATGATACTGCGCCTGGCTTTGTCATCAGGCCAAGTTTCAATCCGGCAGAAGGACTACTAATATGATCAAATCGTGATGAATACTATCATCAATAGCAGCAGATGTTGAATGAGCAATGCATTACAATGTGCGTCAACGGAGCGTCAACGATTTGTGGTTTTCTAGGTACAGAAATTCAACAACAATTTGGTTGCTGTGATGCACAACCGATATGTTGGCAGTCTTTAGAGGCGAAAGAGACAACGGCATGTTCCCTGCCGCATCCTGAGAATGAGGGTGAACGGAGCGTCAACGATTCTTAGCTTTGCATCTGGCGTAATTTATGTTCCGATTGGTTGTAGGCATCTATTTGTCAGATATTGACAGCGTTTACTGGGAAATACTAAAGCGACATGCTCACTGGCACTTCCTGAGAATGAGCGTCAAAGGAAGGTTAACAATGTTTAGCTTCGCATCTTGGGTAATTTATGTTCCGATTGGTTGTAGACATCCATTTGTGAGATCTTGATAGCCTTTACTGGGAGAAACTACAGCAACATGCTTCCTGCTGCATCCTGAGAATGAGTGTCAACAGAGCATCAATGATTTTTAACATCTCATCTTGGGTAATATATGTTCTGATTGGTTGTAGAGATTCATTGGTCAGATATTGACAACCTTGACTGGGAAGAATAACAGCGACATTCTCCCTACCGCATCCTGAGAAACAGCGTCAACGATTTTCAGCCTCGCATCTTAGGTAATTCATGTTCCGATTGGTTGCAGAGATCCATTTATCAGATAATGCCAGCCTTGACTGGGAAAAACTACAGGGACATGCTCGCTGCCGCATCCTGGGAATGAGTGCCAACAGAGCGTCAACAATTTTCATTTTCGAATCTTGGGTAATTTTTTTTTCCATTGGTTGGAGACATTCATTTATCAAATATTGGCAGCCTTTACTGGCAAAAACAACAGTGACATGCCCCCTGCTGCATCCTGAAAATGGGTGTGAACTGAGCGTCAACAGTGTTAGTTGTTGCATATTTGGTAATCAATGCATCTCGCTGATTTCCGCTTTCATAATGTAATTATTGACCGCCGTAATAGACAAAAATACAATGTATCAAAGGTAAAATACTGATCCCAAATTAATCGATATTGCAAGCTGCATTGCATGCAAAAACATATCCTTGGGTGTTGAAAACGTGATTTTGATTGGTTACTATTTTCATACTCCAAAACCAAAAGCCCTAATTGAATCTATGGATGGACCCTCTGGGCGACCCACTGACAAGCGGCCCAATTGGGGTAGGAGTTAACCATCAAACTGTACCCAAGTTGACGGTTTGGGTTGATTGTCATCCCGAACCACCAATTTGGCAACGGTTGGGATTGGACCCGGACCCAGACATGAAGTGAAGGTCCGGGACGGTTGCTAACACTACCCAATGACAAGGCAAAGTCTTTCTTCCCTCCGTGAGCTCCACAAAATCTCAAAAGATTTCATCTTAACGAATTGCATCCAACGCGGATTTCATGGCTCAATCCCATTTGTTGGCGAGGGGAGACTCGGTTTCTGCTTTGTTAAACTTTGGATACTCGATGCCATCCTCATGATCGTTGGAGATGGAAGCTGCGGAGTAGATGGGTATCATATCATCGAATTCCACATCTTCGAGAGTCAATTGTGCAGACTCTGGGAATTTGCCAGCACGGTTTCGGCGACTACTTTCGCCCAGTGGCTTCCATGTATCTCCAAGTTACGATTCAAAGCCAGCAAATTCTTGTGACTTTGTCTTTGGATTCGGAGGTGGTAAGTCATCCAATGGCTCCGCTGTTTGACATTCGCAATTTCAATCTCTGGTTGGCTGAGATTTTTCAGAATCCCTCTGTGTTGGTGTAGGTTTGGGTTCCTCGATGACAACTCTGTAGATGTGCTCGTTCAACATCGCTCCGTCTGCCGCATTCAGTGCGGTGCACCATATTCATTCTGTGAATACCAAATCTCTGAAGCGATGATGCGTTATGGCAAATGGGTCATATACAAAGTACTGCTTAGTCGATATACTATACCCAAAAAATCTGCTGGGAGCGGCGGTGTAATCCAGTGTTGTTAGTTTGTCTTTCAGAAGGTGCACGAAAGTCAAGCATCCGAACACATAGAGATGCTTCAAAGCTGTTATCTTTCCCGATACATGCCAGGCCTTGTACAGAGTGTTGCCGACTATCAATTTCGTTGGAGTGTGGTTCTTCAGATAGAACGCCACTGAGACTGCAAATGCCCAGTACTTCTTTGAAAGTCCAGCATTTTCCAGCAGGCATTGAACATGCTCCATGTTCGTGTGGTTCGCCATTTTGAGATCTCCATTAGTCTGAACAGTGAAGGGCGTAGTGGTTTCCATTTGTATGCCTTCTGATTTCGGGTATTCTGCGAATTTCTTGAAGGTATACTCACCGTCTTCATCTGTCCGAAATCGCTTCACATAATTGCCCGACTCATTCTCTCTAGGAGCCCTCCATTCTTTCAATTTCTCCAGTTCTTCTGACTTGTACTTCAATATCTAGTCATCTGTATGCCTCATGGTATCGCCTATGAAGAGCACCATATATCGACCTCCTCTGATGGCTGTTTCCAGGGGACCGCATATGTCCGAGTGCACAAGCAGCATAGGCTCAGTGGCACCGGAGGTTGTGGGTCTAAAGGGCTTTCCGGCTAATGTGAACTTGATGCAGGGCTCGCAAGTGCACATCCCGGTCATCATCGAAGCATCAGTGATCTTCGACAAGATCTTCAATTCCTTGCGATTGACATGTGCGGAGCGGATGTGCCATACTATCAGCTTCTCTGAATTGTGCCGAGATGAATGCCAAGTCGTCTTAAGTTCCAGCAGGCAGCTATCATTGTCAATATCGGTGTAGTCAGTTGATTCCGAAGCTCGATCCAGAACTCGATCCAGAACAAATATCCCATCAACCTGAGTTTCAGTGGCAATCAACTTTCCATGGCAATTGAACAGGTGGAGACTATAGTGATCCACTGGTTCGACTTTCACGTCTATGTCCATGATCCGACACTGTGAGATGAGGTTGAACTATACAGGTAAATGCATGACTAGTTGAAGTATGATCGTTTCCGTGTTTCTATGTTGCAGATGGCGAATCAACCTCACACTTCCATATACGGATGCAAACAATGTAACTCCATTGTATCGCTTCAACTTCTTTACATTGAGAGTATGTTCGGTGTAGGTAATGACCATTGATCGACGTCCGGAGATGTGAGTCGTGCATCCGCAATCAATGAACCAATCACTGGATCACTCCTTGTAGCTCTCGACCATCCAATTGTTCTCGATCCATGTGGTGGGATTTGAAGTAGTCCCAGTCGCTGATTTTGCCGCAATGTCGGCAGCCTTGGGAGGATTGCAGGGTTGCTTGCTCAATCATTACTCCGTTATATGACCTCACAGTTGGCAATGACAGCACTTCCACAGATCCTTCCCTTTCCTATCGTCCTGATTATCTCTCTTATGATCTATCCAATCCCTCTTTGGACTTCTGCCCCCTTTAACGGCTTTACAGCCATTACCACCATTACCACGTTTGCCACCCTTCTTTGCAAAGAGCAGAGCTTTAGGAGCGAGCCCATTCACTCCCTGGATTGCAGCTTAATTTCCGACAAGCTTGGTGACAATCTCATCGGGGGTGGCGGTCATTGTGGCGTTTTTGTATATCTTGAGGCCCAGGAAGAATTTACACTGGTGGTTTCTTGGGATTCTGCGAAGGAGGCACACGATGTGCTCCTGCTCACTTATCTTGGCGATTGACTCTGAATTCACATTGGTGTCCCTGTCGGCAGCATCAGTGCCATTGGTCGATGTTGCTGTTGGTCCTGCGAAGAGATTGTAATCCTTGACTTTCTGATTGATCTGCAATACGTAGTTGTTGACATCTCCGTAGTCCTGAAGCTAGATGCTTCAAAGATCCTCTCTACTCTCGAAGATGATGAGCTTCAACCTCGACTTGTATGCTAATGCTAGCGTTTCGCAAAGAGTCTTCGCGTCGTGGACGACCAAATATTCCGCTTGTATCTTCGGCTCCAGGAACACTAGGATCGTGGATCTGGCAACACCTTGGCGATTCATCCAATCTTGGAATGCAGTCTGCTCTGTAGCGGTCGCATTTGCTGCTGGCTCTTCCGGCTTGTCGTAGTATCCTTTGATGATACCATACACTTGCTGCTGCTCGAGAAATAGGGCCATCCAGGTTTCCCATTCTGCATAGTGTGTGCCATTGAACTTGGTGATGGTGAGCGTAGTCAAACTCATCATGTATTGCAATGCTCAGTTAATGTAGTCTCTCAGACCCTACGGGAGACGTCCAGCAACCACTGTCAGAATCAGGGTGGAATAGTGGGTATTTGCTTAGCTTGTGGAGACGCTTCTCCGTGATGATGTTGACATCCAGTCGACAAACGAAAATGGAAGTGTTGATCGTCAGTTCCACTTTTAAAGACAAGATCTCATGGTCTGCTGTATGGTGGCGTTTGCCCGAGTGGTTGAGTGTGCCCAGGCGAATGCGAATGTGTGTGTATTGTATTGTTTAATGAGACATGCCACATCCACATGAGATCGATTGATGACTAATGGCGCTAACCACAAAAGAGACTAGTTACATCATCGTCCTTGGCATGGTGATATCCATACTTCCAATCAGCTCAACAGGAAGATTGACCGGATGCTTACGCCGTTGCAGACTTGAAGACAATATTGCTAGGTACACTTTCGGGTTGTATTAGTGAAAACACGTTGATGTGTGGCACAGTATCCTTTCCCCACGAAATTGGGAAACGGGTCCTGGTATTGGTATGTACACAACCTTTTGTCCTCAGTACTAGTAAACATTCCCTTGTTGCACTTCCTAACTGATCGCCACTGGTGGAAATGACCGAGGATGTGCACTGTAATGAGCAGCATATCCGTTGTTTGAGTCACTTCTGAGTGATATTTGGACAGCTTCTGGCGATCTACTTTCATAGCGAAGTAAAAGTTTTCCCTCCATGGAGTCATTTTCACAGCTAAAGTTGGCATACTGCCATCCATGTGATAGAACATGTCATTGGACACTGTGATAACATTTTGCTATGTCACTGTATACCTCATCGACATCCACCGGGTCAAGCATTTACATAGCCTCAACACTTCAATGACGTACTTAGCAATAGTCCATTGATCGTGGGTCGTCAATAGTTACCCGTATTCACTGGATTTTGGATTCTAAAGAGCCACGTGGGTCAATTCTCATAATAGCTAGCCGCATTCAAGCAACTCCATTGTCGAATTCCAAGTTGTCTTCACCTGAATAATTGATAGTACCGCGATGGGGACTTTGGCTTTATGACAGTCAAACAACACATTTCGACGACATGGGGTAAGCGTAATGACTACAGCAAGCATTCTCTGCTCTATGAAGGTTAATTTTAGGACTTTCAACATGCCTTGAAATACATACTTTCTCAATTATCTTGGCCAAACTTGGTCTGATGGCCGCCACCCTGTTGATTGTAGCATTGCCTTCTTTTCGAAGTCATTGACTCTTTCCAAAGTGAATGCTTTGATTCTCTCCAGATTGCTGAACCCGCTCATGTGCTTCCCAAAACTTGGTGCGGTGTTTTAAACCGAGACTACACATGAATGCATCTAAAGCTAGCTGAATGATGTGCACCATACATGGAATGGGATTCCTCAATGCAGGCAACTCGAGTCCGGAAACCTGAAGAGTTGATCACAGCGCACAAGTCATTGAGTATTTGGAGGAGGGATTATTTGTCCTAATTCCAAGTAACCGGCCGTCTGTATGCTCATCACGATCCAGAATGTCTTTCACATGTTCAGCTCGCCTTGCCCAAGTATGTTGGCCGTTTATGTATCATCCCTGATTTGCTTTCCAAAATGGAAAGGAATGGATAATCAACCTCATCGAAAGTGAGTTGTACTTCTCGCAATGTACAAATTCAATCCATATAGTAAGTAATGATCAACTTCATGTCTAGTTTATTCGTGGATATCCACTTGTCCAATAATAAATATACTGTATTTCATTACGGCAATTGCATCATAATTGCATCCATAGTCATTGAGTATTCCCTGCAACAAATTTTGCAAAGGGTGGTTGCGGATGGCAGCACTAGGTAACGTCGTGATGATTTACAAGACCATCGTAGCTCGAGAGTCAAGATAACCTGTCATGGAAAATGAGCCGAAACAAATCGTAACATGAAGTAGCGATTCCACATGTCTTGGTGAAACTTTGAAGTTTCATAGTCCTTCTCTGCCAGTTTGGACCATTTTCTCTATCAATTCAGTGAATATGGATCACACCTGAATGTTCGATATGAATTTCATTTGCGAACTTACTATTGACATTCCTCGACTTCCTTGTCTCCTCAGGATAGGCAAAGCTGTTTCGTCTACCATAGAACAAGTCAATCCAGTCAGTTCCAACTTTGTTAATTCGTTTAACTTTGCGATGTGAGTTCTTGCCAGCAAGTATTTCCTCATTGAGCTGGACCCATGTTGTGATGGATGGCGAATAACTTCATGACAAATGATATATATAATGCCAGGGATGCCGGTCCCTTCTAGTGAACAGTGCAAATAAAATCGCCACAAAGGAGCATGTCTAGAATCATTCCAAGCAACAGGAAGTTTCAAACCTACATTCATTACAGCCCACCAAGCATCAAATATAATTTGCAAAGTAAAGTCGCTCAAATCCCAAATAAAGACACGTTCATTTTTGGAAGAGATCATAACCTCTAGCACTGAGGTATTTAATGATTTTGAATCTGACATTGTGGTAAGAATTGATCCAGGAGTGATCCAACTGTAGAGACTGCCAAGAGTCACGTTATAGTAAAGTAGAATGTGGGTTTTTACATCTTGACTCTAGAGCTACAAGGAACAAAAGTCAGATCTGTGAGACATTGCATGCTTATTGTTGAAGTTGTATAGAAGAACATATCGAAAAGACTGACTGCGTAAAACTCAATTTGACAAGGATGGAATGCAGTTAGTTGCTGTGTCGCTTACTGAGCAACATTGAAAAGAAATTGACATTCTTTGGGCGCTTAATTGTAGGAGGAGGACCTGACATTGTCACTAGCATTTTTACCTGGACAGCCAGCCTATAGGTTAATCATAGGTCAATCCCATTCCACAGCGCTTAGATGATCCAAGATGCGAGACGAAACATTGTTGACACTCTGTTGACGCTCATTCTTAGACGGTAGTAGCGATATCGCCAGTGGTGTTTTTGCCTATAAAGTCAGCCGATTGGTTGATTGTGGGTCAATGCTGTTCCATAACTCTTAGATTTGCCTTGATGCAAGACCAAACATCGTTCAAGCTCTGTTGACAGACATTTTTAAAATGTGGTAGTGATATCGTCAGTGGCAATTTTGCCTATAAAGGCAGCCGATAGATTAATTGTTGGCCAATGCCATTCCACACTCTGTGGATTATGCAAGATGCAAGACCAAACATCGTTGATGCTCCATTGATGCTAATTTTGACAAGGTGGTAGCGATCCTGTCAGTGGTATCTTTGCCTATAAAGGTAGCGAATAGGTCGATTGTGGGTCAACAATCTTCCTTAGCCCGTAGATTATCCCAAATGCAAGACAAACGGTCGTTGACGCTCCGTTGACACTCAGTTTTAGGAAGTGGTAGCCATTTTATCACTAGCATTTTGCCCTATTGTAGTAGCTGTTAGGTTGATTGTCAGTCAACAGTGTTCCATATCCTGTGGATTATCCAAGATGAAAGACTGGAAATCGTTGATGCTCCATTGATGCTCATTTTTAGATGGTTGCAGCGATATCGTCACTAGCATGGTAGTCTCTCATGACACCCGATAGGTTGATTGTTGGTCAACAACAGTTCTCTAGCCATTGGATTATCCAAAATGCAATACAACACATTGTTGATGTTCCCTTGATGGTTTTTTGTTGGAGGTGGTAGCGGTATCATCCGTAGCATTTTGCCCATAAAGGCGGCTGATACTATGCTTATAGTTCACTGTTATTGCACAGCAGTATGAATATCCAAGATGCAAGAATTAAAATTGTTGACGCTCTATTGATGCAGATTTTGAGGAGATAGTAGGGATGTCACAGGTAGCATTGGTGGCTTCAATGGCGGCCAATACCTCGAGTATGTATCACAGCGACCAAATGTTTTTGTAATTATCTAGCTCACAAGCCCAATAATTGTTAACAAATCGTTGACTCTCATTTCCGGGATGTGGCAACCAGTGTGTCGATTTCATTTTTACCTTAATAACCGGGCAGGACTATCACGCTGGACGGATGCGAATATGCAGCCCATATTTTGCTGCTAATGTAAGACCAAAAACCGTTGATGCTTAGTTGATGCTCACTTTCATAACATACTAACAGTCATTGGATGCTTCAAAATTGTATGTATATATGCATAAAGTTATCCTTTGCACGCAAACAATCGTTTCCACGTATAAACCTTTGCATCCATTAGGTTCCAAGCCTCCCAATTTTGGATCGACCACTAGATACTATATCTGGGTGATAAATGTCGTTAGCCTATCGTATTAGAGCGCTTTCGGCCAGCAATTAACTGCATGTAGACACATACACAATCTTGTATATATATATAGCCCAATTTACTCACCTTTCCTCACCCAGCTTATTTTCTGTGATTGCCAGGGCCTACCATAAGCAATTTTCAAAATCCTGTCCAAGTGAACGTGGTCTGTGCAGAGAGTTATGCAGTTGGATGCATGAACCAATGCAGTATGACGGTCGTCATTCATTCCGGTTCAAGTTGTGCATTGAACAGTTCATGTATGACTTGTATGACATCACTGACTCAGATTTTCTTAGCGAGTTTCGTCTCTAATTTAGTCTTTGATTTCTGACGCAACAGTAGCTGGCACGATGATATCAAGTTGATTGATCGTCTGTCAATGCATTTCGCAATCTACAATATCGTCATGGCCAATCTGACCCATGCACATGCACAGACGAATGAATATGTCTCACAATCTGGTCACTGAAATCAAGTACCACCTGACAGGTATCAACACAGGTACAGGAATTGCATTTCCAAGAGATTCGAAGGGAAAAATATCGAGTTGTCTATTGACTCCTCCGGCGATGAAGAAGCCGTGCCCATTTCATCGTCCGAATCAAATTTCTTCATGGGATTTAGCTTGGGACACGATATGCAGGGGTGAAAGTGTACTTGTTCAACAGGGTTTGATTTCTTGAACGGAGTTAAATCGAGCGCTGCGTCAGGCGGGAGAGATGGAATGATTGAGTTTGTGTGGAATTTTCTTGAACATAACCTCATATGACTACTGCATGGTTGAGAAGACACTTCCGGCATTGGCAATTTTCCGAGGACACTATCAAGAGAGTCCACATGGTCACCCAATGTTCTCACTGTAGATGCAGTTGCATTATCTACCATTTGGGTTGAACAAAACGAGCAAACTTCAATTCAGTCGTCCCATACTTTCTATCGCTCTCACAGAAGCATTTGGCCGCATCTGCCAAGCCTGGTTGCGTCAATTCGTCAAGCTTCATCTGCTTTGGCCAACAATTCTCCATACAATGCACTACCGTGTTGGACATTGTCCCCATCACCTAGCCGGGTTCGTCATTGTCATTCAGCTGGCCCAGCTCTGCATTCTCTTCCTCATCATCCTCATCATTCCCATCATCCCTGGCGTCCTGACTTGCAACATCGCTCAGACTATCTCCGATGGCGTTCAACATATACTGATATGTTGTTTCAGACTTTCTGGTTGTCAATCCTGGCTTCTCAGCATTTCTTATATCTTTCTGCTCATGCTCAATTGCTGTCTCTGCATCTTCAAGTTGGTTACTGACCACAGCGGTCGCTCAGTCGCTATAATCCTCGATCCATTTCTCCTTCTCTTCGTTGCTTAGAAAGTGTGTTTCTCGTCCTTTTCCCTGTGCAATCTTATATTTGGATCGCAAGCTGCACAATGCTCTTAATGCTAGGACTGTTTCTGCTTCCAAGCCACCGTTGCGGTATTTGGATTGATGAGGTCCTCACGTGCTGAGCTTTGTTGATTTGCCGTATTCACCTGCTGGGAGGGGCGAATGGTTCTTTTTCGGAGCACTGACCATTGTATTTTGTGTTTAATTTGTTGACGGGCAAGACAATGGATGTCGCAAGATATGGCCCACATTGAGCCCATCTGCGTCGTTTGTGTCGATGTTGGTACGCAAAATCGACTGGCACAAAGTGAAATCTGTGTTTTGACCGTCACTAAATTTGGAATAGCAATGATAACCGTGCATTATTTCATGATGTTTAGCATCTGTTTCATATAAGATCCCGGGGATTTCTTGAGGCAATTCTCAGCAGACATCCTGTCCATCAAATACTGTGCTGTTTGTATCTCACAAATAGAAGATGTTGGAGGTAGTTCGGTTCAAAGGATACCTGTTAATCAACACACCACATCTGGCCAACTTGGTGGAAATGCCAGTACAGTTGAATCCTCATGCAACTTGGAGCGATACACATCAGGATTCATCTGTTGTTGAAGTCGCAAGTTGGCTGTTAGGCATGCCAGTTGGACTTGAAGCTAACTGTATATTCGTCAGGACTTTCCAATTCCTTTCGTTATCATCTTCCTCACCACTTCCCACTTCTTTACTTTATCATCTTCCTCTTCACTTCCACACCAGGAAATCAGGGCTTGACAAACACCATAGCATGGTGCGAGCCAATTGGAATCAAGGAGAGAGCCGGGCTCTTGATGCGATACGCAACCGGGTGAAACCCAACTACAATGCAGATACCCCTTAGTCCACCCCGACGCTGCAAATGCAGCCATTGAAAATAAGACCTTAGTCGCACAGTTAAAAATTGTCTATAAAACCTGTAGCAGCAAAAATAAAAAGCAACCCGGGATCGGATGTCAGTATACTTGTGTCGAGGTAGACGGCTGTCAACTAACTCTTCAATATAGAGCTGGTGTACGGAGAGTGCTCGGTGACCAATTTATTGCCGCCCGTAGTGGGAAACCTCCATGGTCGACCATGACGTTGGCCCGCACAGTCCGCCCAATAGAACCTGATAGTGTGAGGCCTGAAATTTTCCCAGATGGATTTAGTGATAAGTATACCCGACAGTGGACAACACAGGCTTCAATCATCTTACACAATTCTACAGAAGAGGATATGGTTGAGGTAATTGCCAAATCAGATCTGTAAATGCAGCAACTAATTGCTTGTAGGTTTTCAACATGTCTGCAACTATGGCAAGGCAAAGAGGTTGGGCACAGCTAGAACAGTCTGACATGCGCCTTGCGTTGAATATTGCCAAACTGGCCAAAAGAGGGTTTTTGTGCGCCGCGATTGAGGAAACATAATATCTGATTAACAAACCTCAGGCCGAAGTCCCAAAATAGAAGACCTGGGGAGTTGAGTGACATGGGCATAAATATGTGAAGGATGTGATGGAAAGACACCTGGCTATGCTTCAGGAAAATCAATCGGAGGACTGCGTTTCATGCCAAAATGGTACAGCACACAATCCCCAGTGACGCTGGAGGCACAAAGGAACTGGTGCAACTCCACCAGAGCGACTCTGAGAGCTGAGAGCAGAACCGACGCCTCATGCGATTGGGGCGCCAACTGCTCAACCAGGTAACAATCAGGGAGCTGAGATATCTGAAATCGAAGAGGTGCCACCTGGATATGTTATTATATATATACCCCTCTTCCTACCACTCAATTTTTCAATGTTAACGCATATGCCAAAGATCGCAAGCACAATGAAGATTTCAATCCAGATTTGCTCACTAATGAAGGAACTTCCACTGGTTAGTACACTTTCTGCTTCGTGGCAATGCAGTAGACATCAAATTTTCAGACAACAGCAGCCTATTAACCAAAATTGTCAGTGAACATGAGCAATGATCGAATGGAACAAGGATTTTGTTTGTATCATTATCTACAACTAGCAGACACTTTAAAGTATGTTATAAAAAATATATTTATATGTATTATTAAAGAACAATGAAGTGATGAAAGCGAAAATACATGAAGACAATATACAGGCTGAGAAAACACCATTAATGATATATTATGTCAAATTAAATGATAACAGATTGTGGATATGCACAGGGCAAAATTAGTGTCCACAGAGCGTCAACGATGTTTGGTCCTGAATCACTGGAAATCTGCATGGGGAAAAGTTGCAGCCATGCCAAAATAAGGTATTGGCCAGCTGTATAGACAAAAGAGAGAGCTACATGTTATCCGCCCCATTCTGAAAATGAGTGTCGACAGAGCATCAATCAATTTTGGTCTAATAAGTCAGGCAATTCAGAGCGATTTGGTTGTTACTATACATAATCAAAGCATTGGCCGCCTTTGTATGAAAATTAGTTAGTGACACACTCTCTGCCACATTATGAAAATGGGCGTCAATGGAGGGTGAACAATTTTGGACCTTTATTTATGGGTAATCAAAGGGCGATGAGTTGGTCGCTGTCTCTAAACAATATTTCGACAGTTTTTCTCGTCCTAAACGCTTATAAAGTCTTAGACACAGCATTCTAAATGAAATCAGTTGTTCCAGTCCAAAAGGCTGTCGCGGGAATTTCACTTACTCATCTGCCTAAAGATGCTGCCAACTCCTCCATATTGGTTGACTACGATCAGGCCCAACTTAGATTACCCAAGATGCGTGACCTGATATCTTTGACACTCAGTTCACGATCATGTTCAACATCTGGCATGGAGGGTGTGTTTCCTTTTTTCTTATATAAAGAAGGCAAATATGTCATTTATGACTATCTGAAACCAATGACAACTCAAATTATCCATGAATTACCAAATAGGGTTAACACTCCATTGATCCTCATTCCCAGGATGGGGCAGGTAGCGTGACTCTCCATCTTTTGATTGTAAAGGCGGCCAGTGCATCCAAAATGTATAATGACGTACCATTGCTAACATATTGTTATTAACAGTAGGATATCTGAATGCGACCATAAATAGAACAACCCTAAATATTGAACCAGAGATTAGACCCGACGCATCAAACAAAACCTGCCCAAAACCCGCGGATTGACCCGTGCGGGTGTGGATTTGGACCAGCCTGCAGCAAAGGGTCGGGTTTTTGCATGGGCAGTGAGCCAAACCTAACCATTCATCTAGTCCAAACCGAGAATGCTGGTTGGTTCCCCGGACACATTGGTATCAGTAGCAATGCTTCGCAATTTGGACAAACTACTGTAACCTTCATTGCAAGATGTATCAAATAACTGCCAAATCAAGTTCTGTGTAATTTCCCATACATCTACGCTTGTTTATAGGTATATGGTATTCTTCTACTATTGGACAGGTGAGTGAGTGAGACCATAATGAGACATAGATGGCAAAATATATACTACTGATCTAAATGCCGTAGGGGCAATCTGTAACCATTGACACTTATCCAGCCTCTAGTTACGCATTGCTGTTTCGTGTTTCTTGCAATACCATATGCACCCTATCTACCTTGCTGCAAACTCCACATACATTCTACAACCACTAGTTACTGGACTGATTGGTTTGCTTTCTTAAAGGTATACTAATGAGCTGGATTTATGGGTTAGAAAATGAGAAAATGTGATTGAGAAAGGACAGTTGTATAAGTAAGCCCACCAGCTATGTTACTCTATACCCCACTCTAACTCTTTCCTACACACTTGACACACTTGTTACAGCAGCAGTATATAGCGAGAACAACATCTTGAGTACCTTTGAGGTAACTGGTATCTGGCATCTGTTGTTGATGTGGTGTAATCATACTGTATTTAGTCCTACTAGAGTATGATAGGACCATAAAACCCCCTCCGCCTTGTGGCGAGCTGGCTACATAGTGGAGTTCCCACCCTGCTACCATTCATCTCCAGTAACAAATAAAAGTTTACAGATAGGATAGAACAGAGAAGACAAGAAACGAAGACAACAGATCAGGGCATGATGCCGCTGCCCTCCGCTTCTCAGTCCGGCTAGGAGGCTGCCCCATACCATCATTCACTTGGGTGGGCACTTTCAGACTGCAAAAGCTGCCATGAAGTCAACCACCACGTGGTCGGACTTTTCCTTCGACAGCAGCTCAGTGACTTGCACCTGACCGCATCTGCCTGCTGTCCAGCTCATTACCTTTGTCACCGCCCTCCAGAGTACTTTCAGCGAGACTCTCCACCGGCTGCAATGGGGAAAAGGTTCCTCCCGCGGCAGAGCCGCTACCCAATCACAACACCAGCATATGTCATCCACTCAGTGGCTGAACTGTTTTAGGTAGACTCCAGTGGGTGCATGCCCACACTTTAGTCGGTAGAACCTGGTAGCCAACACCTTCACCCTTGTTATTGGAACAGGTCTCTTGGTCCCCTTCTTGCCCTTGGGTCTGTACCTAAAGTGGTTGCTGCACTTGACGGCTTCGCACTTTGCCTGCTGATCTTCCCTGCGAGATTCGTCTGGCTGTATTCAACACTGAAGTGTATGGCCACCCGAGCACCATGTCTCCACGGGCGGCCCGGGTCAGGGTCACCTGATGGTCTGCTTCCTCATGTCCAGGAAAGTCGTAGTTTCATCGTTCCCAGTGGATCTTCGTAGCGATGATGGCGTTGGCGAGGAGAGCCTGCGCATTTAAAATGATACCCCTTCCCAAGCGCTGCAGCGAACCAGGCTGTGTGTGTGCTGTTCGTCAAATAGCAGCTTGTGACTCGCTAACGACTCATGCTGTGTTCACTCATTGCTTTGGCAATGTGACTATTCGCTTGACTGTCCTCACGAGCACGAGTGCAATTACCCAGAGTTAGGCTCCAATGACCGCGATACATCCGGTCCCCAGATAATTGTGATGTGTCCTCGACTCATGTCCCTGTTTGCGTACTGCTGCTCCTCACACACAACCGTCGTTGGTACGTGATCCATCTGTCCTCCAAATCCAGACTTCCACCCCGACATTTGCTTCCATCTCCCTTGCCCAGCGCTGTGTGGCTCTTTTCGCTGTGGTTTTGTGATCCTCTATAATGGTTTTAACCACTGGGTCTTCGCGCAGGGTAGGCGAGCCCGTGCCTTCAGTTTTCCAACCTTGCTTGGGTTCAACCTCGACTGATTGGCATATCGGTGTGCCAGAGGCGGGCTTTTCGTGCAGGTCCTTTGGTTTGCTGCTGCATTCATTTGGCAGTTTCACTGTTAATGGTTATTGTCTGGAGTCTAGATTGCAGGCGCGGGTGGGACCCCTGACTCTCTAATTTGTGCCCCCAGTGTGGTCTTGGGCAGTTCACTCAGGAGCAATCTGGCATGTCGATCCTGCAGAAGTTGGAGGTAACCTCGCCTGACTACTTATTGGGGATCCCACCAGACCTTGCTGCCACATAGTGCTACCTGTTGTATGCGGGCCACTTGGCCGACCCTTATGCTCTCTGGTACTACCGTATATGTCTTTGTGAGTGTTCAGTGTCTGGCTTCTGCTGCCCTCGCTTTCTCCATCCATCTGTTGTGGTGCTCCTTTAACGTCAGGTGTACGCACATCCAGATACCTAGTCAGTGTGTTTCCTGTTGGTTGAACCATATGAACCAGTTTCCGACTTTTATCTTTGATATCATCTTTGGCCGCAGGTGTTTCTTGTGGCCTTGTCTGCGCGTAAACAGTGCCACTTCCACTTTTTTGCGTCACGAACAGCAGCTGTTAGGGGTTTTCCCTTTAACGAGGGATTGGTACATAGGAGAGATCTCAAGTATACATATGAGTGTATAGTACCGGAGTGCATAACGAATTCTAGAAAATAGCACCACTAAGTACCACGAATTGAACCTTAGCTGAGGAATCTGAGCCTCCTGTCGATTGGATCGTGGAGTCTCATCCTTGAGCATATTTGTTGAAAGCACACACACTTCTGTACTGCTGATTTGAGGATGCAATCAACAGGCCTGTCGGCCTTCGGGCAATTGATGCTGTTGATTTTCAACCACATTCCTTCACTCAGAAACTAGCGTTACTAGACAGGCAGTGTCAGGCAGACGATAGCCAAACCCAATTACGTGGGACTTCTAGCCGTTTCCATGAGGATCGGAACAACTAGGGGACTCTCCAGTTTTCAAACAGTCTAAGACCTTAGCGTGATGTGTCTCATGAACTATGACATTGGGACGAAGATATGAGTCCCGAGAGCTGCTGACTGCAAGGCTGGGATGATACCAGGAGATTAAAAAAATACTATAAGCAAATGTCGATGTTAAATGTTGGCAGAGCTCTGGTGGACCGCCATGTAAGTCACTCAGGCAGTTGAACCAAATAAGGGTTGCTTGATCTATTAAGAACGAGGTCTAAAGCACTTCAAATAACCACGTCAGGCGACGCAGTGTTCTGACTGTCCGAAATATACGAATTGCGTGATATCAAAGTTGAAGCAATGTTCTTGATTAAATCTTATTGCAAAGGTTGGCCCTATGGGGAGAGTAACTCTGCAAAACCATTAATGCAAGAACATGATAACCATTGGGAAGATTGGCCGCTATGATAGAAGAGACTTGCCGAAATATATGGGGTCCTCTGAAATGATACGGCAGATTACATCATATCTAAGGTTCCGGAACAAGCTCCGGTATCCCAAGAAAGGCTATAAAGAGACAATGATACTCCGGCATTGGAAATGGCACCCCCACCAGCACATACAACACCTACCTGCCAAGAACAAGCTGAAATATCATTGTTGTTTTCAGTTCTTATTATTTATCCCTTTGCCGGTAACCGGGTTTGGGCCCACAGATGGGCCAGCTTTTAAAATACACATCACACAACCACAATCCAGCCAAATGCCCCCAGAATAAATAGAAATACTCTACATATGGTGAAATT
>Ga0307512_10000932_pt1 | contig 42920 bp, 45 predicted proteins | sample 14_EM_MG_FD_200267 | JGI IMG/M metagenome (GOLD analysis project Ga0307512, IMG submission 200267) | Populus trichocarpa ectomycorrhiza microbial communities from riparian zone in the Pacific Northwest, United States - 14_EM | ecosystem: Host-associated > Plants > Roots > Unclassified | place... | reverse complement strand
TGATTTCTGCTGACCGTGGTTTGGATGCAGGTGAGGGCTTCATTTGGGTCGTAGACGATCGAATCTACGGCCGGAAAGTTGCGAACTAGGGGTACCAAATGAAGTGGCTGTCCGTTCTGAACGGCTTTGGTTATTTCGTCGATGAAGTCTAAATCCTGCAGAAAGGTGAAACGTGGAGTGCGACCATGACAGGTCCACATCATTTGCCTGGAGGAGGTCAACCCACGTGTCTGAAACTCGCATCTATTTTTGATGCCATCCAGGTAATTCAATACCTGCCTTTCAAACACATGGCCCCGGAGCGACGCTGCATCAGATGCCCCTGAAATGTAGTGGTAGAAGTCAGCGACCACATCAGCTCGTCGGGTTTCGTATGTTTTCAGCAAGTGATCCAAAGCCCATCGCGAGACAGCTCCATAATTGCATTGTGCGAGGAGCCGTGATTCGGATTTTGTAAAGATTTGAAAAACTGCATGGGAGATGTCGGGGTCACCCGTTCGAGCAGAGCGTAGCAGTTGCGGGGTACTGGTCTTCTCGACTGCAATGTCTCTGATTCCCGACAAGAAATCCTTCTTCATCCTTTCCAATACAGCCATGGAGTGGGCAGCTTTAAAGCATAGGCGAGGATTGTAGCCGAAGTACGAGGTCGACTCTCAGAACAGCGTGGGAGAGATATCGAAGGGATAAAGAAATATCCTAAAGATATGCATCAATCGAGCGTTGAAAGGAGGAACCCTAACACAAACCCAGCAACGAAAAGCTCACGAGGCGACCATAGTTCAGTTATAAGTTTTGTAACGCCACCTGCTCGCTTTATCCAACGCCGATTTGCGCCTCTTGGGGATGTTGCCAGAATAATCTGCACTGTGCGGTGGTGGAGGATATCGTTGGGGTCGTCGTAATTATTCCTGCCAACGTCAACAAAGGCCACAATGTCTTCGTCTGATGACCAGGACCGGATCGCATGAAGACCATTCTCGTTGACAGAATAGACATTTCCGTTCGAGGTTTGGTATAAAAACGGGCAACCTTCGATCATGAACTGGATGATTCTAAGGTAGAGGTACGCGGTCTTGCCTTGATATCGGCAAGCTGGTTAGATCCTGCGAGATAGGGAGGCAAGAACCTCACCCGTTCCAGGTTGACCACTGACTATTACTGAGCCTTGACTGTTTCGAGGTTCTTGCTCGATCAGCGCTGAGATATGGTCGTATCCTTCACGAAGGAAAAGTGGGAAAGGTATATTTTCCGGCAAGTTTTCCTTGAGGTCCAAGCTCGACAGATCCAAAAAGTCCAGATCGAATGGGAAGAATGAATTGATTCCAGAATCGTCGCCATCGTCTCCTGGAACCTCATTGTCGGCATGTTGTGGTGACAGAGGAGTGATTGAGTGAAGGAAGTCGAGCTTGAGGCTTTGGACGTTATGTTTCCGGCCATCATATTCTGGCGAGTCGCGATCTGGGTTTTGCTCCCGCAGGCGGTCTTGCAATTCCACATAATGCGCTCGAGTGATCTTCACCTCTCGAAATAGTTCCTGTTTAAGGTCTTTTTTGTTCCAAACTTTTGAGTGGATTTCCTCTAACCAGGGGATGCCGGGGTCGTCGGCCAAACGCCGTCGCTTGAAGGGGTATTCGTCCTGCTGAGCTGGTGGTACGAGATTGGTGGAATGGTAGATAATCAAGAGTTGGAGTTTGTTTTCGAATACATCCGCAACTGAATCAGCTGGCATGTGGTACTAAGAACACAACAAGACGTACCTCCGGGTTTGGCAGGGACTTGCACTAGGATGTGAATTCTGGGCTCTAGTTGAGAGAGCTCCTTGAAATGCAACGATATTTTGTCGTCCGGTTTGAGTAGCCATGCAACCTCCCCCTCCGCCTTCTCCTTCGGCTTTGCCATTGCCGTTCCCTCCTGCTTTTTATCCTCCTCCCCTTCCTCGAGAATTTCCAGATGTTTGAGTTTCGCGAGATACTCTTGATTGACATCCGTACTCGGCACTGGAGTCCGCAATTTCCACACATTGAGGTCTCCACTTGTGTCTTTAAGTGTGTCCCAGTCCAAAGCCTTGATCTTCTTCAGGAAGTGATAGACAATGCCATCGGAAGGCACGTCCACACAATTAACACCCTTCAATACATATGAACCAGACTGGAGTGAGTGGTGATACCATGAAGGTCTGTCGTGTCACGGTGTGAAAGACTTGTGAAAATAAAAAGACGGCGGTGAGCGACGATGACGAAGTCTCAGTCCTAGTCCTAGTGAGGCTGAGTTGGACCCCTGACCCCTGAAAATGCTGACGACGGGCAAGAATGGATAAGCTAGGACCCCCAAAAATACCGATAAAGGTTTGATCCCGATTTGGCAATTGGGGGTCTCATGGGTGGACCAAATTTGCCTCAAATTGGGGTCCCATGGGTGGACCTGACTATCGCGTCTTGCGTTGGGGGAGTACAGTCGGTTCCATCCCGATTAGTGGAGCGTACAGGGCTTATTTGTCGCGATAAGTAACACAACAATCATGCCAGTGCATACGGGAACTTGAATGGTCGAAGTGGCGGCAGACACAGTCACGCGGGGATTGACGCGCCTGTGGCGTGAGGCACGAGGTCAATAAAGGAATTAATTTCAATTTATTACTGATTAAATGTATCTTGTGACGAGTGGGAGTGGAGAAGACTACTGCATGCTATAGAAGTTGACTTATCGTAGATATCAACAGGCGCAGGATAGATTGCAAGCAGGTAAGAGTGTATCATTTCAAGCCAACACAACGGATTTCCTCGAGCAAGAGCGACAAAGTCGACACTTAGGGACGCGTTTTCCAACCCGGCTTTACAGCGCCGATGCCTTCGGCTTGCGGAGCTTGAGCTTGACTCCCTCAATGGCATGGTCGAAGAGGTGGGTCACCTGCTGTAGCGCGAGATCGTGTGAGATCGGCGACAGTGTAAGACTGGGGAGAGATGAAAGGGCACCGAAAAAAATAGACCCATTTTGACGATAGTGCTATACTTTGCTGGTGCGTTTTCGTCTCGAGCTTGTGGTACAGCATTCGGCTCCTTGGGAGGTGAAGCCGGTGACGCGCCAAGGTCGACTGTCTCTTCCACTGGGAGTGGAAACCGGGAGTCACCTACTGGGGCAAACATTATTGGGGACTGGGGGAGATAAATAAGTCATTTTTGAACCTAATGCAAAGTGCAGAGCGTACCGGAGGCCCGGAACCCAACACAGAAGAATCGTAGTCGGTCGATTCGGAGTGAAGTGAGACAGGCTGTGGCGTAAGTATCGTTGGCAGCCGACTCAAACTAGGTAAGGTGTAAAAATCGTACACCGTAGAGTGGTGAAGACGGAGTGTCTCCGGACGACACGTCTCGATTGCTCAGAGACGGCCAAAATAGGTACAGGTCGTAATCTTCTTCTTGTGGGGCCGGCTTCTCTCGACGAGCCCAGGACTTCTCGTTGGTTTTCTGGTCTCGCTGAGACATCGGTCAACCTTGAAAGAGAAGAATATGGTTAAGGTGGGGAAAAGAAAGGAGGGTGACGGCGAACTTCCAAGGTTTGGAGCATTTTAAATACTGGCGCGGTGTCTTCAACAAGAAAGAAATAGACCGCCACGCCCGCAACAGACTGGGCGGGACTGGCGCCCGGCCTAGAGTCTTGTTCCCTTCTCTCAGCGCCCGCACCATTGATCTCAGACCCACTACCGTACTGTATCTTGGCCTCATTCTCTGGGAGCCTTTCCCAGCGACTCCTAGCCCTCCAGCGTGCTTTTCTTCGGGACTTGTTTTCGTGTCAAGGAAAAGGCTGGCAAAGGCTGGTGTACTGAGATGCCGTCGGACTTTTCGATTTTGCTTCCGTCAAAAGTCCAAACAAGGCAGCGAAGATCTGATCCAGAGCGCGCGCACATGTCCCGCTCGCTTGTCTTGTCTTGGTACCATCCTGCTAGGGGACGGCTTAAACAGGCGAGGGCGAGCGGTGATTTGGATTTCCAAAGCATGTTGAGTCAACAGAATACACTTTAGCCACAATCCGGGAGGACAGACATTATAGACCAACATTTCTGGTCCCTTATTTTCACCTGCCCCTTGGTTGGTACTCAGTTCCCGCTCATTCATCCTCGTTTTACGTCTGGTGTTGCTTTACACACACATGTGCCTGACGCGGTGAGGATGGCAAACACGTGCCCATAAACGGATGTCACGTCATTACGTGACAACGTGACAAGGCTTCATGTTTGCGTTGAACGACAATGAGCAAGACAAGATACCTTCCAAGAGATCTAGTGATCAAAGTCTGTGCGTGAAGCTCCCAGTCAAGACAGAGAAGGACTTGTTGTTGCTGTGACTGGACTGAACCTTGAGCATGCAAGAGCTCGCCAGCAAGATCAAGTCACTTGCACCACGAAGAGGACACACAACTAGTTGTCCGAAGCGGAAGATCAAGACAGAGTGATCAAGAAACATGAAAAGAAAAAAAGGACCTGTGTGATTTGCTGTGAATATGTCGCAAGAATCCCAAAGAAGCTGCTTGACTTGGCTATTGTGGACTCGGTACTGCCGTCAAGATATCGGCCACCCCGCCCGACGCCAAGAATCTTGAGTTGTTGAGAGGCTTACCTTAGGCCATTCCAACTGTTCAAGAACGTCTTTGGTCCTTCCCCAACACGAAGAAGCAACGCGGAATAAATTGCGCCGCTATTTAAGCGACAAGCTTGACGGCATCTACATCGCACTGAAAGGCCCCTCGAGGTCGCACAGATCTTGAAGGGTATGCACGATAGTCAGCAAGGACAAGCTGAACAACGACTGAACAAGGCAAGTGATGGATGCAAGGCAAGGGATTGCGGCAAAGGCAAGGTGAACAACAAGGACGGAGAAAGGGACTGGTTCTAACTGGGGGACTACCTCTCTGCGAATTTGGTGCCCCGCTCAATTCGTGGGCCCGCAAACACGGTGTTCATGCTCAGGTTAGGGGCGGGTATTCAACAATTCCCATGCACTCGCCAAATTCCCCCAAGAAATATTTTTATTTTTTCGATTTCAGTACCCCCTTCGGTTTCCAGTCGTAAAGTCTCCCCGAGTCCCCCAAACTCTCCCAGAGCCTCGTAAAGTATCCAACAACATCCCCCAGTCATCCCTCTCAACTCATCTTCGCTTTCCTCTACCCCCCTTTCCTCCCTCCGTCGTTTCCTCCAGTGACATTGGATTATCACCGTCACTTTCTTGTCCCCAGCCACCCACACCACCTTTCCTCCACAATATAATTGGACCCGCTCCAGTCCCACTACCCTGACCACACTTCAACTGCCGCCCCCGCCCCCGGTCTCCACCATCTTACCGACGCTTGACTACACTACACCATGATTCTCTGGTTGAATTTGTGCGTTCCGCCCCCACTAACCGTCTAGGCCCTAACTATTTACCGCAAGATGTCCTCTGTCCATAATGACAGCCAAACTGTAATGCCCAAGCCCAACTCGTTGTCGACTTGCAAGTGACCATCCCCCCTGTCGGAATTGCGAGGACCTCTGGGAGACAGCAAACATGGGACCCACTTCTCCCTCTGCCCTCCCGCCCCTCATCGTTCCCTCCTGAATTCCTACCCAGCCATCCGCCCTAAGCTCTCCCCGGATCGACCTTCCCACACCCTACGCCTCGAATAGTTCACCGCACGTGGTCGAACGGTGAATTCCCGTCTTCTGGTTCACAAGTCTCCGCCCGACTTGTCAGCTCCCTAACCTGGCCTGGACCGTCACAAGTATGTCCACTTCCCACCTCCCCGGCCTCAAGAAGTCGGGCCTGGCAAGGAAAGAAGTTACTAAACGATCAACCAGATTGACGCGGACAGTTGCCGGCGCAATGTACTGGTGAACTTGTAAGGGTATCCTCCCTTCCCTGTGACCCCTTCCCGCGGCCCCCTCAGTCATCACCCCCTACTCACCCCTCCCCACCCTTGGAAGGGGTTTACCAACTCCAGGAGAAGTGCCCAGGTCGGTTTAATGCACACTAGCTGAATCGACTATTTTCCTACCTGATGCGTTTCCCGCGTTTTCCAGAAAAACACCCGGCAGTCTGCGGGCCGTATCCAATGATGTATGGATGTGGTGAAGACAGGACGAAGCGTAAAAACCTGGTGAGTCAATTCGGAAAGCTTCCGTTCTTCTTCAGTTACACTATGTCACTCTTAGAAGTGATGAGCATGATGGTCCGGCTCAGGCTCCATCCCCCAGTGCACTACAGTACGCAGTTGCCACAGCCCTCCATGTCGCCAGTAGCGGGACTTTACAGGATGATCCATTCGTGGACAGCGCAGCAGGACCATCTACAAGAGGTGTAGGAATATCGCAGAGTGAAGAAGAAATATCGCGCAGGGTCTGAGTCCGGCAGATTATACCAGAACACCTTGTCAACTATGATCACGTAGACTCGGACGACAAGCGGTAGCCATGCGACAGCCCACACGTCCTCCGCCAGTGGGTAAATTCGCCATAGGGGACCGGTGATGGTGCCTCTGACGACGGTCGATGTTCGGGCAGTTCAAGCAAGCGCCACGCGGCTAACTTCTGGTGGCGTGATGGTGCGGCGCGTGCGACCACGAATACAACTGTGGTGGGTACAAGTGGGACGTACAGCCAACAGTGGTCGCGAAGCTGATTGGGCGGTGCGTGCCGCTGGAGAGTGACGGGCCAGAAGCCTGGCTGGTGGATCGCCATCGCGGCCCAGTTTGACCTGGCGGCTATTTCGGGACTTTCGTGAAAAATGTGGGTCCATTCGCAGTAGTTGTGGTCATCTCCACTGTCTCAATCAGGCAAAGGAGGAAATGTAATATAACGATTTCAATAATAAAAATCGGTCAGATAATGCAGGGACTGAAGGGTGTGAAATCTGAAGCGGCGCAGCCGACCCGGTTGTCGTCGTCGTTCGCTGAGTGCGGTTGCATATTGAGAGAAACATTACTCCTACTTCAGTATATGATGGAGCTGGAGTTTTATAATTGCGTCGTCCAAGGCAAGCTACACGTCACTTTCAGACTTTCTACCACAAAGTGTAGATCAAGCAGCGATGAGAATAAGGGTGACGTCGATCCAATGGTAAGTGTACATAGAAGAAGGGGGGAAATGAAAGGCAACAAGAAGGAAAGATAAGTACATCGAGCTAACTTCGTACGATTGTCTGGTTGAGTTGAATGTACTGAATAAGAGAGGAATGCTGTTGTATTAGACTCGGATATTTATTTTCTCTTTCAGCGTGTACAGTCGTGATGGCCACTCGGGGGGAATCATCACACCGCTATGTGATATATTTGCGTGAGTATATATTACAGGACGACTTGCTCGTGTGAAGTCGGGGTTGTACGTGGAAGAAGAGACAAATATCATTATCAGTTAGTTATGGCTGGCAATCATCTGATCTCCGACGACACGCGACTTTTCTTTCACCTGCGAATAAAATAAAAACAGCGCCGCGAAAAAAAAATCTCATCGCTGGCTAACAATTAGCACTTCCTATATAAGTCACTACGGTCATGTCCAAGACTTCGACGAAGAGAGCCCTCAATAGGAACCATAACACCAACTCAACGGGTACAAACCAAACCCATTCACGACAAGCAGCAGCAGTGGCGGCCGCCGAGGCGAAGAAACGGTTCTCTCTCTGCAACGGCAGCTCTGGTAGACTGGGCAAGAAGACTCGGAAAAAACTGTCGCGCCAGCAGGCCGCCGAAGTGCGCGACACACTAGATGCGGAATTTCGCGATTTGCGTACCGGAGTAAGTGCCAAACGTCAACCATCTATAATATATCACATTCCCTCCCCCCTTCCACCTCTATATATTTTGTTTCCCCCCTCTGTGGTCATGTTACTTTCCTATCTTGGTTTCGGTCGTGTGGTATTGCCCTGCGTCGGTGATCTGATATGCATTTTCTTTCCGCTCCGCGCACGCTTGCGTTCTCCCGGTCTCAGACGATAGACGCAGTGCAGCAAAGCCTACAACTACCTGACGGCACCGCCTTTACCCCGCCACCGCCAAAGACGATGACCGATGCCGCCGGATTCGATCCCTTGGCTCAACAACTGCCCGGGCAATCAGTACAGGACCTGGCGGGTATTCTTAGCACGCTTTGAACCTGCGATTCATCTACAATTTGCCGGCGAGTCGCTTTGTTTGCTTCTTTTTTTCCTACTGGTTGGGCTGAGCAGATGTGTACGCCGCATGACGACGATAGAAGGTCTACGCACGAGTTGACATGACTTAGCGAACTCCGAGGCCAAAGAGCTTCAAGTGAGGGACATACACCCTCTGAGAAAACGACCCGCTCGATACCGACTGGGAAGATGGAGTTAGGGTAGGGCAAACTGTCGCAGGTTCCGATCACTATTCCCTCCTTCCTGTATCGACTACGTCATCAATCAGGAGAGCCCATCGCATGAAGGGTCACCGTAAACGCATCATATTCAGACCTATCGTCACAATCGTAGGAAATTAATACAAAAAATAGGTCCACAATTTCTGCGGCTACAGTCGACCAGCGCAGCTGAACGCACATGCGGCTAGCACACCGCTACATAGAGGCATGGCATTAAGGAAGACCAAGAATGACGAAAGAAAAGCAACCAAGAGGGTAAAGACAATATAGCTTACACTAGAGATACCACACGCGTACATTGTACTCATGACCTAAAACCCATCACATGTCGTCCCAATTCGGCCGTGGGGCGCTAATAGATAATTTACCCATTAGCTTGCGCTGGCGCAGGTTCTTGACCTCGGTGTTGATGAGATCGCGCAGGCGTTCAAGGTCCAGGCTGCGCTCCGCGCGCGAACCCATGAGCAAGTTGCGCCATATGCCAGCTGCCGCGACCGAGTTGTCGATCCCGAGCTGCATCGGCCGGTGTAAGCGCACCATCTTCTGCATGAGGTGGTCTGGGCTAGGGTAAATGGAGTTCGGCCAAGCGATACGGATGGCAAACCACCATCCGAGCGGCTGGTACCAGACAGGGTTAGAGAGCTCTTCATCAGTTGTCTGGCGCGCAGACTCGGATGAGACACTCACCCGTCCATCTGGAAGACACCGCTCGGGGTACGAGTCGTACGTTGTCAGGGTTCCGTCCGGGAGCGAGAAGCTGGGCGCATTGAGTCGTGATTGGTCAGCGCCCTATGCATTGTTACGCGCGAGATAGGATACTGACCGGTGCACCACCCAATGATTTGCATCGGAACGGTGCTTCGCTAGAACTATCAACAGTCTCGGCATGCCCTCTAAACCAAAGGGATGCCACAACTCGCGCAGCATCCCGGCGGCATCTCCGTGACGTCCGTTGAAGACAGCGTTGCTGATTGCATCTGCCATGTTGGGAGGTACGAACAAGCGATCGACTCGTCCGCCCGGGCCATCGGTCATCTTGCTGCGCACGTATCGCTTATATGTTTGCGTTGACCAGATGCTGAGTGCGACCTCGTCAACCTGGTTTCCACGTGTCGTGCTGTTGAGTGCGTTGTCGAGCTCGGTGACAGGCCAGACGATAGCCCAGTTCAGTAAGCGTTGATGGATGCGCTGCCACGGCAGCAGCTGCGGCGGCTCGCTGTTGTAGTCGCTCGCGGGTTGCTGCTGCCAAACTTGACCTGCAGGCACATCCCGAGCACCATCGTCAGAAGGTACGGGCGGGAGGGGAGGGGAGGAGGCCCTACGGTCTCCATAGCCACCAGGGTTGGAATCTGGGATGTCTTGCATGCCCGACTCGGTAACCGCGGCTGGCCCATCTGGGTCTTCATCTTCGTAATCCCCGTTGTCCCTAGCCAGTTCCCACGTCTTGTGAGTATTCCCAGACTGGCTTCCAGGGCCCGTCCGAACGCGAAGCTTATACAGCTCCTCTTCAAGGAATTGCTGACCGGGGGAGTCACGATTACCCGTATATTCACTGAGACCACGGTTGTGGGTATCGCCCTGGGTCGAGGTCTGGGCATATTGGCCACGTCCATGTTCGGTTTCATCGTCTTCATACTCCTCTTGCTCTGTGAGACCATGGGTCGAACCGTCATGGCGATGCATGGAACCCGGTAGAGTTTGTCCATGTGTTGATTCCGCAATATTCATGTCAGTAGCAGGCTGGAACATAGATTCATCGCCAACCGTGCCTGTTGGGTGAGTCTGGATGTTGACAGTTTGCGTCAATGGTGTCTGGGTATACATCTCCGAAGGGGCTTGCTCGCGTGTGTAATATTGGCGTTCGTCTATCGGTGACATAGGCTGATTGACCTTGATACTGTCAATCTTTGGCCCGAGGCTATCCACTCTCTGTGTGAGCAGGAATACCCCTCGTTGCAGTTCCTTGGCCCATTCTGGGGCCTCCTGATATCGAGAGGAATGGTGTGAGCGGATAGGCATGGTGGAATGATGAAAGAAGGGGTTGACGCCACAAACCTCGGGTGAAGGGGGAGGCTGGTAGTCGGGCCGCAAATGCACGCTTGGGTCATGGTCATGGAACGACTTGCGGTATTGCTTAATCGTCTTTACGTAATATCAGTTATCAGCCATGCACGATTGGCATGCCCGCTGGCAAAATGTGGGGCATACCTCGTTGTCATACTTCATACCAAGCTGCTTGACTCGAGCCTTGACGGCCTTTCGCACGGCCTTCTTCACAACGTCATGTTGGTTCGGATCATCCAACTGATGTAACAGAATGCACAAGTTCATGTCATGATAATGAGCGAACTGGTTCGGCTCGAGGACGGAGGTTGCTGCATATGATGTGCGAGGTGTCCTGTTGCCTTGGTTTAACACATTTTCCACCAGCCTTGACTCCTCCTCGTCGAGCTCATCGAGACCTGGGGAGAGGGCTCGAGGTGTAGCACTGTGAGACTGTTTGGACGGAGAACCGGGAATATGGCCGGGTGGCACCAAACTACGGCCGTAGATTGCAGCATGAAGAAGGTCCTGCTCAGTTGGCCCATTACGGTATGGAGAGAAGGGTCGCTGCGACCGATTATTCCCATTTGAAAGGATCGACGGACCGGCCGTGCGGGAAGGTGCTTGATAGGTTACATCAGCAGGGGAAAACCCTAGGTGACTGAAACTCACCATCTCCGCTCTGTTGGGAATATCCTGGCTTGGGATCGCCTTCAGCCTGGGAATCGCCGTCTGAAGGGGGAACCGGAGGTAGCGTTGGTTCTTTCCCTACGGATCTTACATTTCGTTGTGGCTTCATCTGGGAGGGGGAGTCGGACGGGGACAGTGAGGGCGCACGTGAGTACGTGCGCTGGTATTTGACGGCCGATGCGCTCCCGATGTTACTCTGGGTCTGACTCGGGGGCAGCGGGGGATATGCAGTCGACTGCTTCTCAGTAACGCGACTTTTCTGAGTCGCACGTGATTGGGCAGAGGGAGCGGGAGAGGCAAAGGAGCGGGGGGGAGGAGATCGTGCGCCGCCATTCAAGCCTGGCTGGCTGGTGGATCTGGGAGACTTGTTTTGAGGCGTTCCATCAAAGAGTCAATAAAAGACCTCGAGAAAAGGTGGGATTCACTGACCATGGCAGTATTCTCGAAAGCCGTGGCAACTTCCTTTTGTGTTCGCGAAACCATTGAGGGTGCCTTTTGGGACGCAGAAGCACGGGATCCGGGGCGGGAAGACCGGGCCTTCGCCGACGGTGAAGCAACGGAAGTAGGGAGCGGGACGCCTGCTGCGAGAATAGGCTACAACAACATCGTCAATGCCTGTTGTCGATCACACAGCAAGATGCTGCGCCAAACGGAAACGGACCTCGCTAAAAGCGCTATCCGGAGGCAGTGGACCAAAGTTGCCAAATGACGATCCGTAGGACTCATAATGTGGACCAGGTTCGTCATCCGGCCCGGGCTCACGCTGGAGTGCAGTGCAGTGGTGTGGGGCATCATGTCAGTATGAGCTGGCATAAGGGGTGTAGGGAGGACGCACGACACCGTTGCGCTGGACCAGCGAGCCGACAGTCGACTGGGCACCCTCCTGAATATCAGAAGCTATATCCTCCTGCCCATCGCCATTGATATTGGTCCCAAATTCATCCTCTAGACCAAGCCCGGACCTGGCGGATGATGCGCCCTCAGACTTCATCTGCTCGAGAAAGACGAGTACTGTCCAGCGACTGTTCAGTGCCGCACATCTAGATGAAGAGACAAGTTCCACGTACCTTTTTCCTCGGGAGCTATGATGTTTCGATATACAAAGTTCAGCAAAATCCCGACGGAAGCTAACTTTAGTTAAAGCACGCACCGGGCGTACTAGAACGCAAAAGCAGTGAACCCAAGACCTCCTGTGGAGGACCAGACATGATGGTGGAGTGTGAGAATCAAAGAGACAGGATATGATAGCTGGAATGTGGCCGGGTTGAGATATATCGGAGGAAGGCAGATTGCTTTAATCTTTATGCTTTATGCAACGAGGCAGCGATTCTGTGACCCTCGCCCAGTTTTCAACTTGCCCTCACTTTCCTTTTCGGGGACAACCACGCCGGTTCCTTTCTCACGATTTGCTCCCTCCTCGTATATAATTCGATCGATCACGACGAGGATTACACTTTAGCGGTGGATAGATGATGGGTAGCTTTTCTGATTCTTCAGTCGAAGAACTAAGGGGCGTCCACTTCTACAACGAGAATAAGGTGATAAGAATCACAATTCCCACAGCGCCGGGCGAGCCCCGAAGGGCCCGAACCCCGAAATCCGTGATGCGTAACACTTGCGTGATGTGACGAGTATTTGTGATGCTACGTGATTATGTGACATAACGTGTCTGGACGCGTCTCGTCTCCGTCTCCGTTAATAGCAGCGCGCTCAGCCAAGACTCGGAGTCGTGACACCTCAAGGGCACAATGTCCAATGTCAAGGCAGCGATTAATCTAGCCCATTCCCCCGGCTACACGGCCCTTGCATTTTCCAGAGATGGAGCGTGAGTCGCGTCACTCCCAACGGTATCGTTCCCCACTCTACTAACCATTTTGTACAGCTTTTGTTATACTGGTGGCGACGATTGTATTGTTCGACTGTGGAACACGAATGAGGGAGAGGATCAGGAGCCACCTACTGCAATTGAGGCTGGGGAGTCTATCACGACGCTAGCTGCTAGCGTACGCGCGCCGTTCTCCTTTCTGGTGTCCTACTGACCGTGTCAACAGAACGACGCGTGGTTTTCTGGAAGCAAAGATTCTGATGTACGACGATATAAAGCCGGAGACCCAGATATGGAGGCAGTAGTGACAAGCTCTGCCGCGGCGTGTATTCGATGCGTTGCCGTTGATCCCACAGGGAAGCGGGTTGCCGTCTCGTCTGAGTGTGTTGCACCCTTATTCCCCATGAGTTTGTCTTCGTAACATCCCAACAGTGAGGCCGTCATCAAAGTAATTGACATTGACGATACCGTCAATATGTCGATTCTGCATGGCCACAATGATGTTGTACGGAAGGTGACATGGGAGCCGTCTGGCTCATTTCTCGTACGCCCTGTTTCACTCGTTGGCCTGCGTTGTCCTATGACGTCCATTTGTAGACTTCGTGTTGTGCAGACGGAAAAATCATTATATGGGATCTTAGTCAACAGGAACCCAGGCAGGTCAAACTCATAGATGGCATTATTCCAGTCATCAAGGACAAGGAGTACGTTGGCTCGATGCGTCCGAGATCTCTGACATTCTCTGATATCTGGTGTAGTTCGCGGGACTTTGCTCATGATTGTTCTGCTGTCTGGCATCCATCTGGCCAATATTTCGTCGTGGCGTCACGTAGTCATGGTGCGTGACGCTTCGTTCAGATCTTACTGTATGTATAATAGGTATCATCTTCAGATATTATCACCATCGCTGCTCACTCCTGGACCAAGACATCCACTTTCAGCAGCCCCTCCTCAACTGGTTCAATCTATGCACTCGCTCTATCTCCTAATGGTGTATACCTGGCCTCATCCACAAGTAAAGATGTGAACATTTGGTCAACACAGACACGAAGGCTACTTTTCACGTTAGTCCTATCAACATTTCACATAGATTTCGCCTAACAATGGTTTTCAGATTCCCAAATGCAACCACAGAATTTGTAACACAAATAGTCTTCTCACCGACTAAGAACCTTCTTGCATGGACCGATTTTGCTGGCTCACTCTACCGTTGGTCTGACCCGGTCCCACCCTCCTCGCCGAGTCCTGTGGCTTCTGTTTCTACCTCCGCGTCGACACGTCCCGTACGACGAGGGCCCACGCCGACGCTTTTCGACGATGAAGCTATCGCTCACAAGTCAAACCAACAGGCGAACGAAGACACTGACTTGGGAGGTGTGGACGATTTTGAAAACGACGATTGGATACTGGATGATGTTGGTGATGGAATGGCGGACGACGTTGGCGCCAATGGGGATAACGGCAATGAATTTGTAAAGGAGATGGGTATGGGCATTTCACTACGCTGCAATGCGTCCTGACGTCCTTCACAGTGAGTGTAACGAAGGCGCAGCCAGCCTTCCAACCAAGTTCTACTCCGATGGAAAACAGAAAGCGTTACCTAGGTATGTTGAATTGACGCGGTATAGCTCGTAACTAACGTTATGTTTGCTCACCTTGAAGCATATAACATGATCGGAGTCATTGAAGTGACAGACCAAGATACGCATTATATTATCAACGTAGAGTTCCATGATCGCTCTGCGCGGAAAGCATATCATTTCACCGATCACTTCAAATATGACCTCGCGGCACTTGGTGAGTGCGATCCTGTTCAAATACGTGAAGCTGACTCTCCCCAGGACCGCGCGGGGCGGTCTATGCTTGTCAACCTGAAAATGAGCACTCAGCACACGTTATATACAAACCTTATGGCAATTGGGCAACGCAAGGCGAGTGGATGTACGAGCTTGATGACAAAGTTCGCGTACTCGGCGTTGCGGCTGGCGGCCCTACGCCATCTAAATCAATGCGGGCCCTCTCCGACGGAGACATGCAGGGAAATGGCAATGTTGTGGTCGCGACAAGTGAAAACGAACTCACCTTCTTAAGTGGAACGGGTATCGAGAGGTGCTCAGTTGCGCTAGATGGGGACTTTGTCAGTATGGTGGCAGGGTCGGAATGGCTTTTTGTCGTTCAGCGAGATGGCTCCACTACCATGGATGGTAAGAATATGTGCTCGGTGACACTGGCACGTTTTTAATGGCGGGACCCAGGTTCGCAGAACTTGATGGGTACATTGTACGACTTCGAAGACATGTGCGTATTACAGAACCGCAAGCTTCCAATACGGAAAGGCCATACGTTACGGTGGATCGGTATCTCAGATGAGGGCGTATGTACTTTGCCTTTCTGAAGCACTCTTTCGCTCAGTGCTGACTGTTGTCTAGGCGCCTGCGATGTATGATTCCGCTGGTGTCATGTACTTGATGCCGCGGTTCAGGATCCCACTTCGGGGGACATGGTTGCGTATTCTAGACACAAATAAACTTGAACGGAAACAAGGAAAGGACGAGTCATACTGGCCAGTCGGTCTGAATGAGGATAATTTCATGTGTCTCATCCTGAAGGGCCGGCAAGAATACCCCACGTTCCCGAGGCCTCTTATCCAGGAATTGCCTGTGCGGCTGCCATTCCGGGGTAAAGACCCCAAGGATGCACCACTAGAAGAACAGTAGGTGTGGTCCCGTTCCCGATAGCGATACTTGCTGATAACACCCTCAGCTTCGCTCGTGAAACCATGCACCTCCAGATAACCCGCGACGCCCTCGGTGATGAGGACGCTCCGAATGAGATTCTAGCGCGCGAACTCGCACTCGACAAGGAGCTCGTTCAGCTCATCCAAACCGCCTGCAAGAATGACAAGCTGCCGCGGGCGCTCGAGCTCACGCGCATGTTGCACCATGCCTCATCGTTCGACATGGCGGTGAAGGTAGCCGGGTTCTACCGCCTCGTTGGCCTACAGGAAAAGATGGAGGCGCTCAAGGATGACCGCATCGCGCGCGGCAGGCCGCGGCAGAGGGACTGGGCGCGAGACTATGATCCCGTGCTGCCACCACACCTCCCACCAGCAGACGTCCCGCGCGGGGGTGGGTCCAAGGCGTTCCAGAACTTTGGACCGCCAGAGACCGTGCATCGGCCGGGACTGGTGCGGGCGACCCCGAGTTTGAACCCAGACGATCTTGACGATCGGAATGACGACCACATACACGCGGCTACGGCAGCGACTGGTGAAAGCAAGCGGAAGCGGGTGGACGACGATGGCCTTGCGTGTGACGACGCTGCGCAAGTGGATAGTGTCAAGCGGCGTGCGGTTGATGACGAGTATGCCGCGCAGCCATCATCAAAGCCAAGTACGCGCGCTTTTCATCATCCATCTCTTGTCTCAGCCAGGCTGACTTACTTCCTCCCCCCCTCATGACAGAAGCCAACCCGTTCGCGAAAAAGCCTAACGGCGCGGCGGACAACTCACGAAACCCATTCGCACGAGACGGCCCGAACAACAAGTCGTTGCACAAGAGCGAGAGCTTCTTTGACAAGGCGGAGGCTGCCGAAACGGGCAAATGGAAGGGTCTGTCATAGTTTCTGTTGTTGAATCCCCGCCAATGCAATGCTGAATTTTGCCCTTTGCGGGCGACGCGCCAGGCACTGCGACCTCGAACGGACGGGGACAGAAGAAGGACAACACCAAGCAGACGACGCTGTTTGGGCTGCCCGTGGTTCCCGCGCCCGAGAAACCAGAAAAGCGACCTCGCAAAAAGGGTGGAGCAATCCAATCTGATGACTGTGGCGTTGCTAGGCCCGAAACTCGGGAATCGCAGGACGTTGAGATGGCGGAGTCTCAAGATGCGGACGTCCCAGCGTCACAGGCAGCGACTGAAACTGCTGTGGGCTCACGGCAAGAATCCCAGGCAACTGAGGTGATTGCCCCGCAGGAGGGTAGTCCCGAGCCCATTGACTGGCCTCCGTCACCACCACCAATGGGACAGGACCTCCCAGACGAGATATGTAGTAACTAGAGTGTTTGTACTGCTCTCACGGACTGCTTCGTTGTGTTCCCAAACAACTCAATGCACATTTATTTTCAATCTCAAGGACATGATACTAATCCCGATCATGGGTGTGGAATGAATCAATGTTCAAATCCTGTGTGGATGGGCCAAATGAATGAAGTTCGCGACTTAGCATGCTAGTAAAAATACATACATCTGGGGCAAATGGCCACGCATCGAACGCACGCACGATGAGGGCCCAATCCGAGAGGGTCAAGTCCTTCACCCTCTTGCGAATGTCGACACGCTGCTCCGGAGGGAGTTTCTTGTCCGTGAGCTTAGCGAGAAGTACTTCAGCACCAGGCGCGAGCGAGCTTATCGCTTTACGCAACGGCGTCGATTTCAGGACAAATAATCGGCGAAGAACGTAGTCCCACTGGTCTAACTTGCCCCTGTCTATGACCTGTTGCGGTGCCGGAATTCAGCAACAGCACAGCACGCACGAGTCTTCATGCGCGAGACAAACCTGCTGATCGTGTGGCACGACGTTTACAGCGAGAAATGGGCTCCCACGACGTCTGTTGTCGGGTCGCAAAGCAAGTCCTGGTCCAATGCGAACATTAATTGTGGCGGGATGGAAGTGGTCGAGATACGGCGAGAGCTGTTCGGGCGGAAGAGAAGGAAAGAAATGAGATGATGCCTCCGCGATCACGCTTACTTTACATCGCTCGGCGCCCTTGGGTGGTGAAGAGGTTCTCTGGAAAGAGTGAGCCAGAACCCAAAAAAAACAGGCCAAAAAAAGAGGAACCCACCCGCCAAACCCAGTCGGCGAGTAAAAAACTCATAGGAATGCGACCATACCTAAACAACCAGGAATTTTCGGGGATGCAGCGGAACAACTGAGCCACGAGTTGTTCACCCTGGGTGGTCTGGGGTATATGGGTGACAAAATGTAGCTCGGGGTGTACTGCACAGATGTCAGTGCTTCGTCGGGTTTGACGCAGGGTTAAACGTACGATCCTTCCACGGGGCGATATCAACATCCAGATCTCCATTTTCTGACAGGTAAGAATACGTGTCCCAGGTGAAGCCACTCAAGGGCACGACTCGCACGCGAGGGTCTGCTCGAGCGAGTGGCTAACAAACGGGATCTCAATGGTTTTCAGACAGGAAAGGAGGTAATCACATACGCGGAGATACTCCAGGTAAGGCTCATGGTCTTCTAGGATAATTAGTCTTTTTAGCTGGGATGGCGGAAGAGTCAGGAAAGCCCTGGAGAGGGCACCTGGACCTAGACTGGGGGTAAGAGCAGTACCATCAGAGTACCAAGACGTAACACACCCGGAAAAGCCTCGATGACAACTTTCGGGTTTCCAGTCGTGGTTTGCTTTGAGTTTATAAAACTTTGTGCTACACGTATGGCAGACGCGGGAGAGCGAATAGATATTCGGTCGCGCACGACAGGCGTTCCATATGGAAAGTGGGAGATCCAGTTGTCGATAGGCGGAAGCGGAGGGAGGCTAGAATAGCGGCTTAGTGCGGCAGTGAGGGAATCCTCTCCGCCAAAGGAATCGGGGTGCGCTACAGGAGACGGCGGGAGGGGATCCGATGCCTTGGCAGATTCCGGGAGTCGACCAGGCGTTCGCCCCTTCTCATCGGAAGTAGATATGAAGGTACGCGTGCAATCGAACGGGAAACGACGAGCACACGCGGCGAGATAGTTGACTCGTAACGGAGAGAGCATCGCCTGAGTTGACGGGAGCGCTCGGGACACGTGCTCGACAGTGGCAATGCGGCTGCGGCTTGGGTGCCCTCGCGTGCCCGTAGTAACTCTACTTGTAGTGCTGCCGTCCCCTCCCGTCAGTGGTCAGCAGCTGGGCATTCTATGCCCATAGCGTCAGAACAAATCGAACTTCCTTCCTTTCCTCCTCGTACTACCATGGACCATGAAACACGCTATGACTTCCCGTCTCAGGATATCCGTGAGCGTACGGTGGAAGAGGAAGATGAACAGGCGCTCTCCGAAGGCGAGAATAAGGAAAGTACAGAAATGACCAGTGAGTGTACGCCTCGTTCATCGTCGTCTTTACCACCTTCGCGTGCGATGTTTATACTCGCAGTGATCTATACCTTCCCGCATTCGATCGTCCCCCTGCAGAGCGTCTTCACCCATCCGTTTCCAAGGCACCATGGGGTGCCTTCGTTCTGGAGACACTATAACTGCGCGGATGACCGTTGCATTCACTATCTTCTCTTGGTCATTTCGTGAAGCATGCTTATCCCGTGTATTCTCAGGACAACGGAGGGATCTCTTCCGCCTTAGTCTGTCCTTCTTTCTGTTCGGCCTGATCAATAATGGTGAGTAACCTAGGTAGCGCATACTAGGAGACATTCCTTATGAATCTGTAGTTCTATATGTTATTATCCTTTCCGCCGCTCTCGATCTCGTTCCTCCGTCTACACCCAAGGGGATTATCGCGTTTTGGAACATAGCACCAAGTATCATGGCTAAATTTAGTTGGCCGTACATCCTCAAGGGCCGAATACGCTACGTGCGGCGTCTTATAGGCTGCTGCTTTCTCAGCGTTACCGGCATGATCGTAAGTCGCTGTTGTGTCCCGTTGGGTCCCTAAGCTGACCCCTTTAAGGTTGTCGCCACTTCAGAGGGGCTCTCTACACGCTTATTCGGCATTGGCTGTGCGTCGCTCGCATCAGGTGGGTCCACTTTACGGTGTTAGTGCACCTGTCCTTATCAGCATACAGGTCTCGGAGAACTGACATTCCTCCAACTCTCGACAACATATCACCCATCCTCAATTGCAGGACGCGGCGTCGGGTGAGCCATAACGTTAGATCCAACGCACATTCCTAACTCACATAACTAGCTACTTCGCCTCTGGAACCGGTGCCGCAGGCCTTGTGGGAGCACTTCTCTGGTGGGAGATTCGTGGCCTGGGTGTGCGCATTGGCGTTGGTGTATCCTCAGTACGCCCATACTCACCGGTCATGCGTTTCGTCTCTAAACTACCTGCATATCTTAGGTCCTACCATTTGTCATTCCACTGACCTATTTTCTCCTTCTACCGCGCCCTCATGTGTTCTCCACAATCGTACTCCCAGATATTGAAGATAATGCCCCGCTTACGTCCGAATACACTCAATTACCCGTGTCCGAGGAAGATGCTGGCGAAGCAGTGGTTGGATCTGCACCGCTGAAGACGAAGGCGCTATCCATCGGGGAGAAGTGGCAACTACTCAAACCTATGTTACCGCGATACATGGCCCCCCTTTGTAAGCGTCGTCTTATTTTTGTACTTTGATCAACTTATTCACGGCACGACCCGCCCAGTCTTTGTATATCTCGTGAGTTTCCATCTAAACTCTATGCCTCTCGTTTAACTGTCGTGAAGTTCGAATACACCATCAACCAAGGCGTTGCGCCTACACTTGTTTACCCTGTCCCTACATTAGAGACATCACCGGTCCTTGGGCACATAATTCATTCTATTCGGGACTATTACCCTCTTTGGCAGGTGCGCTGCCTTTTATCTTATTTTTGTTGTCTGCCTTTCTCAATGCACCCTGGTTAGCTTGTGTACCAAAGCACTGTATTTCTCTCTCGTTCATCCCTCTCCCTTGGGCTACCAGCTCTTCCAACACGCGCAATTCCAATACCCTCAATTATTCAAGGGATTCTTTTAATTGTACTTTCGTCGGAATCAGCCTTGGGTTATTTTCCCGAGTCCCTGGCACCGGGTCTTGTATTTTTTCTTATTAGCATTGAGGGAATATGTGGGGGGCTTTCATAGTGAGCATTGTATCCCGCCCCGAGAGGGGCCATCGAGGCTCACTTACTGTCCACAGCGTCAATGCGTATTTTCGCGCCGGGCAGGAACCTGCGGAGCCGCAAGAGCGAGCGTTCAAGATGGGAGCGATCGGTTTGGCCGACTCTCTAGGCATTCTCGTTGCATCTCTTGTGGCAATGCCAACCGAGATGGCACTCTGCCGTGCGCAAGTCTCACGAGGGCGCTCGATTTGCCAACAATTATGAGTTTGCTACCTTTGTGCGGCATAGTTGTCTCGTACCTACGGGTGCTTTGGGGATACCGATTGGGGAGTCATCCTCCTATGGAACGTTGCCTAGAATCGATGACGTCCTCAGGTTGTCGTCGGGTCACCCTGGGTCTCAGCATCGTTACATGACAAGAGCTGTGGCCCTGAAGTGTAGCTCTCTACTCGGGTCAATGTCCGCTGCAGTCTTTTCTTAAAGCTCCTATAGTTATTCCGTGTATGCCCTTGACTCGTGTGTAATAGACGACCCACTCGCAGGGGTGCTGATGGACTGACTTGACCTAGAGGTTTACACCACTGACTTGCCACCCTTGGACCATGCTCGTGGTGCAACTTCCAGTGTCACGGTGATTTCTCAACGATGACTCGTGCGTTCGAGCGAGTGCGGTCCCTACTTTGTGTTTCGTTGGGCGTTCAATCGATATTGCGTTTGCAGTACACATTGTCTAAAACCGAGGTAAAGTATGATATAACACACGGATGCACGTTGTACACTTGTTCAACTCATGTGCATCGACGTTGACCGTAGTTATGGTTACCTGGCATGGTCTAGGGATCTGCATTGTCACCAGAGCAGATCATGGCATCATAAGAGGCCCTGATTCAGCGGTGTCTCTGGCCCATATGATGTCGACCCTTTGACTGCGTGATTTTGTCTTGTGTCTGCAAGGTTTTGCGGGACACGTCGTTGGATAAGTGCTTTACAATTTTGCCCTAATGTAACTGCCTCAACATTTAACATTTAATTCTTTCATGACATTTCGCTACACATTGATCATAGGTAAAGGGTAAGCATCACACCAGAGAGCACCACTAGATTCAAATTCAATCCCCGTTTTGACAAGACTACACCGGTCCTTCAGCTTGCGCGAAAAGCTGGGTGAACCCTATGCCTTGTAAAAAGCTGCTAGATTGGCCACCTGCATATGACGTTAGTAGAGGTATTGACAAAAAGGTTTGGGTGATGTACTGGGCTGGAAAGTGTATGAAGTGACCCCCACAAGAGGCCAAGTGAATTCAAATTGCTTGTTGGCAGCAGTCACTCTGCTTCCAGAAACAGCTGTCGAGACCCGGTTATAATTCGACAATGCGAACGACATATGATTATACTTTGAAGAGAAATTTTAGGAGGGTTCCCACTAGCGTCAGAATCCGTGGTTGCGATCACGAACGACAACTGGACTATGCTGAATGTCGAAACCACTTTAGTTTGAATGAAAGCGTGTCAATGATATCCAGGCCACATACTTTCTACTGCCATAAGGAGTGAAATCATTGAGCCGGCGACCATAAACAGCAGTGATCGTTTGGTTTTCTGTAATTCCAAGGGAGTGAACCAATTTTGAACACCTAAGAACAAATGAATTTACCAGCAAGGACAAAGCTCAGATTCTCCTTTCCACCAGAGCCACCATGTGTGGCGGTTTTGAAACCACTGCTCGTGTCATACGTGATCTTGACGGAATCGATAACCGCCCCACTAGTAACGGCGACCTTGGTAATTCTGCGGATGGCATCCGGTCTGGGCCATTGTCCAACTAATATATAGGTGCAAGCGTTATAGCAGAAGGACGAGATCTGATGTTGGAAATGGCATACTAGTGGTGAAATCGTCAAGGAAATCCCCTTGAAAAGTGCCGGCGATATGAGTAGTAACTGCAACTCCGTGAGACATGAGTAACGAATTGTGCGGTAGTGGGTTGAAAAATGGATGGCCGTCCTATTCACCTCTTTAAATACAGGCCAACATAGGTTCTAGGCAGCCAGGACTTTACACTGTCCATGGGTCGGGCCAAGGCCAGGCCATTGTTAGCTTGCTCTGGACTTGGCCATCGCGGGTCGTGGAGCCGACCCTCCTGGCTTTGTTAGCTAGCCCTGGCCGGAGCTAATCTTGACCCAGCCCTGGCCCGACCCCTGGTGGTATAGGCACCGAACTCGTCAATACTTCTTCATAGCCACTCATGCTGATGCACGTTGATAAATTGACTGAGCCAGCAGCTGAGAGCCAAGTCCCAACTACTCTGGCACACTAGCCTCACGTCATATACCTGTTCAACTTCTTCGGCCAAGCTTCGGGTTTGCCTCTTGACTTGGGAACAAACATCAATGAGTATGTGTGAATTACGGTGTATTCGAGGACAAGGTCGTCACCTATTGCGTCATCACCTGTCTTCAAAACTTATATTTTTCGGGTGGGGCTACGTAGTGGGACGCACATGTGCTCATACCTGGGAGCTTGGTTCCATGTTGTGGGAGTGGGAATAACAACGCGCACATGCATCCGAGGCGCTTGATTAGTGTGGCAACACCACTTGAATGGCGCAACACACAGCCCAATCTTAGTGCTAGTCCTTGATGCCCGTGCATCGACTCATCTGGGTTTGTTGGGGGCTAAATGATCTGCATGTAGACGAGGATGGGATTCGGTCAGTCACGTTCAAGGTTGATGCGGGCGTGTTGGCGGAAGTTATATAAGCACGGACCCGGACCGCTCAATCTTACCACGACACCGAGCCACAGAAGACGAAGGCGAGTTCCGGGCACACGTCGGCCTCAGAACGCATGCGGGTCAGACACGGGAACTGAATGGTCTATTCGAGGTAAAGCTACCCACCTCAGAATGCGTGCGAGTCAGACACGGGAACTGAGGGCACAAGAGTCAACTACTCTACGGTATATAAACGAACATTAACTTAAAAGTTCTGGGGTGCTGAACTAAACGAGTGTGCAACTACAGTCCTGTCATGCTGAGGAATGTATGGTACTGACGCATCTTATTGATCCGCTCCGCGCGCCATTCACTACAGCCATTCCTCTAAATCATCCATAATGTTTCGCCCATGTTGTTGCTGTAAAAATATGTGGAAGGCTGTGAAAGGACGAGAGAACTAGAAGCCAAAAATTGATTGCTTGACGGACATGTGATGAGGCTGGAACTCGCGTCCGATTGTTGCGCTTGAACAGATCCGCAACAAGTGGGTGGATTCAAGTCCATTCCCAGTCATGTGGCTGCCATCAAGAAATCCAGCAGTGCGTTGTCCAGACACTGATTGCGCCTCTGATATTGATACTCACACGAAATGCTTAGTCAATCGGGTCGATTTCCACTCAGCCATGTAAGATACTTCATCCTCCGTCGAGTTGTGGAGCTTTGCTTCGTATTTTTGTAGCGAAACGCCGCGGTTTTGTTCGAAGAGCTTAGAATCTCACAATCCACGAGGGATAACTCGAACAAGGGATGTGATTACGAGTAGCGTACCGCAGATACAAAAGTACGTCCCCAGAAAGACAGCCGACGTGTGCCTTGAGCCCCCAATAGTAGATTCAAATTCAATCACCGTTTTTACAAGACTACAGCGGTCCTTCAGCCTGCGCGAAAAGCTCGGTGAATCCTATGCCTTGTAAAAAGCTGTTAGACTGGCCACCTGCATATGTCGTTAGTAGAGGTATTGACAAAAAGGTTTAGGTGATGTACTGGGCTGGGCAGTGTATGAAGTGGCCCCCACGAGAGGCCAAGTGAATTGAAATTGGGTGTTGGGAGCAGTCACGCCGGTTCCAGAAACAGCTGTCGAGACCCGGTTATAATTCGACAATGCGAACGACATATGATTATACTTTGACGAGAAACCGTAGGAGGGTTTCCACTGGCATCAGAATCCGTGGTTGCGATCACGAACGTCAACTGGACTATGCTGAATGTCGAAACCACTTTAGTTTGAATGAAAGCGTGTCAATAATATCCAGGCCACATACTTTCTAGTGCCATATGGAGTGCCACTATTGAGCCGGCGACCGTAAACAGCGGTGATCGTTTGGTATTCTGTAATTCCGAGGGAGTGAACAAATTTTGAACACCTAAAAACAAATGAATTTACGAGTAAGGACAAAGCTCAGATTCTCCTGTCCACCAGAGCCACCATGTGTGACAGTTTGGGGACCACTGGTCGTGTCATACGTGATCTTGACGGAATCGATAACCGACCCAGTATTAACGGCGATCTTGGTAATTCTGCGGATGGCATTCGGTCTGGGCCATTGTCCAACTAATATATAGGTGCAAGCGCTATAGCAGAAGGACGAGATCTGATGCTGGAAATGACGTACTAGTGGTTAAATCGTCGCGGAAATCCCCGTAAGCAGCGCCGGCGATACGAGTATTAACTGCAACTCCGTGAGACATGAGTAACGAATTGTGCGGTAGTGGGTTGAAAAATGGATGGCCGTCCTATTCACCTCTTTAAATACAGGCCAACATAGGTTCTAGGCAGCCAGGACTTCACACCGTCCATGGGTCGGGCCAAGGCCAGGCCATCTGTTAGCTAGCCCTGGCCGGAGCTAATCTTGACCCAGCCCTGGCCCGACCCCTGGAGGCATAGACACCGAACTTACCAATACTTCTTCATAGCGACTCATGCTGATGCACGTTGATAAATTGATTGAGCTAGCATCAACTTGGGAACAAACATCATGGGTCTATGTGGGAAATATGATGTATTCGAGAAAAAAGTCGTCACCTATCGCGTCATGATCGGTCTTCAAAGATCTTATCTGTCAGTATTGAGATGGTAGAGCCACGCAATGGGGCGCACATGTGCTCATACCTAGAAGCTTGATTCCATGTTGTGGGAATGTTGAGGCGCACATGCCTCCGAGGCGCTTGATTAGCGTGTCAACGTCACTTGCATGGCGCAACCCGCAACCCAATCTTAGTGCTAGTTCTTGATGCCCGTGCATCAACTCATCAGAGATTGTTGAGGACTAAATAATCTGCATATAGACAGGGATGGGATTCGGTCACGTTCAAGGTTGAAGTAGGTGGTGAGTGGTGTGTTCACGAAAGTTATATAAGCACGGAAATGCCCGGACCGCTCAATGTTTCGCCCATTTTGTTGCTGCACAAATACCTAGAAAAGCTGTGAAAGGACGAGAGAACTCGAGTCCGATCGCTGCGCTTCATCAGATCCGCAACAAGTGGGCGGATTCAAGTTCATCAACGTTCATTCTCAGTGATGTCATGTGGCTGCCATCAAGAAGTCGATGTCCAGACACTGATTGCGCCTCTGATATTAATACTCACACGAAACGCCTAGTCAATCGGGTCGATTCCTACTCAGCCATGTAAGATACTTCACCCTCCTTCGAGTTGTGGAGATTTGCTTCGTATATTTGTAGCGAAACGCAGCGGTTTTGTTCGAAGAGCTTGGAATCTCACATTCCACGAGGGTTAATTCAAACAAGGGATGCAGCAACACTGCGTAGCGTAGCGCAGATACAAAAGTACGCCCCAGAAAGACAACCGACGTGCGCCCTGAGCCCCCAACTGTCATTGTCCACGTAACAGTGCCAAGGTAAGAACATCCTCATCCTCCAGTGCCGTGGTCGAGACTCTCGGGGATCTTCCCGCTCCGAGTCTTTCCTGGGAACTTCTGCCTCGTTTTCGGAGGAAGTTCACCGTGCTCAGGTGTTGTCCCTAAGTCAAATTCTGGGGACAGATAGCCGCCATCCGGTGTTCACCCCGCAAGTGTACGTCTATCGGCACCACCACCACCCAATTGTTCCTATTTCAGAGCTCGTAAAGTAAAAGAGAGGGTAGGAAACGAACACATACAGCGCTTCCGTCCTCTTCTCCTTCCTTTTCTTGCTTGGCTCCGCTTTTCACCTTCCGTTTACTTCCCTCGTCTTCATGCGCTCCCTCTCAACAGATCACCACCTCGCCTCCAGTTCCGCCCCTTTCGCATCCCTGGCACCAAATATGTCTTCCACCTCTTTCATCTCCAGCGCCTGGCGACCCCATCATCGTCGAAGATGTGGCGTATTGACTTGCCACCGTATTGATTGCCCCTTCTTGCTGTTCATCGCTCGCCACCGGCGATTCGATATGTTTCTCTTCGGCTGAGAGAGGGTCACTGTGGTTGGATGGAAGGTCATGATCGGCATCTTTGAGTATGATGAAGTCCTCTTCGGAGCCGGGGGCTTCCGAGGATGATCGACAAGTTTAGTTCTCAGCGCACGCCGTGATTCTTTCGCTCGAACATGCCGTCATATTTTGTGCCGATGCGAGTCCAGCCACCGGTACAGTGGTACTAAATTATGTGCCGTGCTAGAAAGCGGGCACACCTCTTGCAGCCTTTCCTTGCTTCTCTACTGCAGGAAGTTCATCTTGTGAGGCGTCCATATCTTCCTCATCACTACTGCGTTCAGAGTCACCGCCGGTACCGCTACTATTCATGTCTCCCTCGTTTTCCGACTGCGCATCGGCGCGTGGATGCGAGGGCATACTTTTGCCTGGGCACGGGCACGACACCAAAAAAATCTTATTTCAGGTGCACCTTCGAGCCTTAACGAAGCGACGAATGCCTCAATGAGGAAATCCTCGACCTTGAAGATTGACTTGTTGCGATGGTGCTGACTACTGGAGGTGCAGTCGCACGCAGCCTCGCACCAGCTACAACCGGTCCACAAACTAGGACCACTTCGGACCTCGGATTGTGGACTCGACATAAAGTGGAGATCTACATTTCCACCAAGGGCCATGGTGGTCGTTTTGATTCCGCGAGTTCGTCTTGTATCATCAAAGATTTTGCAGAGCACATGGTTAGGAAATACAGTAGACTTATTGCAGTTTCACCCTGACACGATTGTCTCGCCAGTCCGGATCAACATTCAATTCTTTCATTCTTTCGAAATCAAAGATCTCATGTTTACATTCGTGCTAAACATTGACCACAGGCCAAGGGGAAGCATGGCATCAGAGAGCATTGCTAAATCCCGATTCAGTCATCGTTTGGTTGGGACATCGGTGGTCCAGCTTGGCCCAAAACCTTGGAGAATCCTATGCCCTGCAAAATGCCAGTAGTACTAGCCGCTGTATACGAGGTCAGCAGAGGTATTGACGCAAAGTGTGGGTTACGTACGAGGTTGGAAAGTGTATGAAGTGACAGCCGTGAGAGCCCAAGCGAGTTCAAATGGGGTGTTTGGGAGGGTCACGTCCAATGCCGAAACAGCTGTTGAGACCTGGTTAAATAAATCGACAATGCCAATGATATTGGATTATACTTTGAATAGAAACTGTAGCGGGATCCTGACCATTCTCAGGTGCCCTCGTTGCGATCATGAACGACAACTGCACTATACTGAACGAAGACACGTTACTTTATAAAAAAAGTGTTGACAATAATCCAGGACACATACTTTCTCGTGCCGTAATCACCCTCATTATTGAGCCGGCGACCATAAACAGCGATGAGTTTTTGGTTTTCTGTAGTTCCGAGGGAGTGAGTAAATTTCGAAGACCCAAAAATGAAACATAAAAATTACCAGTAAGTTCAAAGTTCAAAGACTCCACTCCACCATCGCCACCATGTTGGACGGTTATGGGCCCACCGTCCTTCATTTCATAAGTGAACCTGACGGAATCGATAACCGCCCCAGAATAAACGACGATCTTGGCAATTCTGCGGATGGCCTGATCTTTGGGCCATTGTCCAACATTGGCTAATATATGAATGCAATGGTTATAGCAGCAGGACGAGATCTGATGTTGGTTGGAAAGACATACGATTGGTTAGGTCGTCAAGGAAATTTCCTATGGCAGCACCAGCAAGACGAGTATTAGCTGCAACTCCGTGAGACATGAGTAACGAACTGAGGACTCGGTAGTGAGTTGAGAAGCTAATGGCCGTCCCATTCACCCTTTTATATACAGACCAACGTCGGTCATGAGCCACCTGACTGGGTTCATGCCAGTTCACCTCGATGCTCTCTATGTCGGTCTCTATCAATTGAACGAAACTGGTCAGGCGGTCTTCCTCTCACCGTGCCTCTTCCATTCTCACCGGGTAATTCTACCCATCATTTCGTACGTTCATATTCCGAGTCGTCATCCCTATTCGCACCGTCCTTCGAATTCTATGGATACGTTTCCTATCAAAGCATCCGGGAGTGTCATTTAGTAATTACTGGCAGCTGTCTCAAGAGATGAGCGCCGACCTTCTGATTCCTGTGGAACGAACGACATCTGGGAATTCAACACCGTAGTTTGATTCCCAGAATGAAAATGCGATCCAGCCCAGAAGAGTATTCAAGTTACTCCAATATATCATTCCTCGCCAGCTTTTCTACAAACAAAATGAGGAGCCTGAAAAACAGTGGTAGGATTGAATGGATTCGAACAGCTCACCTGCAATAGTGCTACGTAATGAATTGTGTCTTCGGAATTTTTTGTTCGTATTGTTCTAGAAGACCAACCGATCGAACGAAGAAAACTGTAAACTGGCTATTTGCATGTGAGATCGGTACGTGTTTTGAGAATATCCGTGCGCATTCCGAGCTGCATTCGAGGCGCTGGATCTGCGTTTCCGTTTCAACGCCGCTTGCCTAGTGCGGCCTGCCACAGCCGCGCGACGCGGACACCTGTCTCAGCTCATATCCTTTGCTGTCGAACAGGTTAGACCGCTCAGCATAAATACTAGCCTTTTCCTTTCGTACCGAGCCCATATTCTTCACTGTCAAACAATAATCTGCATGTAGATCGGGATGAGACTCGGTTCCTAGTGTTGGAGCAACAGAACTGAGACGAGGCGGTGTCTTCGCGAAGGTTATGTAAGCACGGAAAGGCTATCACTGTTGGCTCATCTCAATCTTCCAAAGTACGTTAGACGACCCATCCCAAGTTGTCCAAGAATTTCCCCTTGAAGTTTTTGGTACACAAATGCTTAGCCAACGGTGAAAGGAATTGAAAACCTCCAATGATCGGGAGAACTAGAAGCCCAGGGTTGATCAGGTAGTGGACATGGTGATAAGGATTCCGATACCTGGCCGAATTATAACGTTTCCGTTTCCGCGTTTCCCGCCGGCCGCACACGGACCGATTTGAGCTCATCCGTGTCTATGACAGCGGGTGCGATCAGATGCCAGTCTCATGACAATGAATATGAATCCACGAACGGGCAATCAACTCCTGCTCAGGTCAGAACCTGTTCGGTCAAAGTGTAATGAACTACAACCACCGAGTTTTATACTTCGCACGTAAAGTTATGAGGACTGTGACAATCGCTGGCCAAGCTAGTGGGGTACTCGACCATTACGACACTCTACCATGCCTGCGGAGGTTTGCTTCAGATTTCTAATGGCCCACGCAGCGGTGTTGTTCAAAGAGCCTGGAATCTCAAAATGCCACGAGTAATGATCGGAACAAGGGAACACCCACACCGCACAGCGCGGACACAAACGTACGCCCCAGGAAGACCACCAACGCGGGCCTTCATCCCCACCTGTTATCGTCCACGTAAAAGTGTCAAAGCAAGAGCTTCCTCATCCGCCAGTGCTGTAGGTCGAGGCTCCTGCAGTTCGTTCCGGTTCTTTCCCGGGAACTTCTGCCTCTTTTTCGGAGAATGGTTATCGGGCTCGGGTGTCGGCCCCAGATCAGATTCCGGAGAGACATAGCCGTCATCTGTGGTGTCTGGACCTGCGAGTGTGGGTCCATCGGCGCCAGTACCATCAAAGTGTTCCTACTCCGGTTCAGCGAAAAAAAAGAGTGGAAAGCGAGAGAATACCTACAACGCGTTTCGCCTCTTTTCGCTTCCTCTTCTTCTCTTTCCTTTTCTCCCTTGCCTCTGCTTTGTCCCTTCTATCGACTTCACTCATTTTCATCCGCTCCTTCTCACCAAACGACCGTCCCGCCTCCAGTGCCACCCCTTTCGAATCACTAGCACCAAATATGTCCTCCACCGCGTTCATCTCGAGCACCTGGTGGGCGACCCCATCATCGTCGAAGATGAGGCGTGTTGGCATGGCACTGTATTTAAGTTGCCCCCTTTTGCTCTGCATCGCTCGCCGCCGCCGATTTGACGTGTTTTCTTCGAGAGTGACAGTTGCCGAAGTGGATGGAAGGTCGTGATCGGCACGTTTGAGCGTGATGAAGTCCTCTTCGGAGCCAGAGGCTTCTGAGGCGTGATCGACAAGTTTATTGTAGTGTTCTGAGAGTACGCCGCGATTCTTTCGCTCGAACATGCGGTCGTATTTTGTGCGGACGCGAGTCTAGCTACCGTTACTAGGTTATATGTGCGTTGTGAAAAAGAAAGCACACCTTTGCAGTTTTTTCTTGCTTCTCTGGTGGAGGAAGTTCATCATGCGAGGCGTCCATGTCTTGCTCGTCAATACTACGTTCGTCACTTTCCTCAGAAACATCACCAGTGCCGCTGCTGCGTATGTCTCCCTCATCTTCCGACTGCAAATCGACGGGTGCGCGTGGCGCATTCTTGCGCTCTTTAGCCTGAGCACGACCCAAGAATCTGATTTTGGGCGCTCCTGCGAGCCCTAACGAAGCCGCAAACGCTTCAACAGGTAATTCTTCGACTTTGAATATCGATTTGTCATGGTGAAGGTGCACCGATCGCACGTATGATACTAATGCTCGTTGGGCGAGGTATTTGAGGTCAGGATCTTGGAACGCAAGGCGTTGCAACTGGTCTCCGGTGGAAAGTGTCTTACTTGCACGAATCTTTATGCTCGGGATTTCAATCCCACGTGCCTTCAGTGCCTCGAGCATTCCCTGCTCTTCACTCGGCAACAATAGGAGCAGCGCGTGACCCCCTTTCGCGTAGCGAGCCGTGCGACCTACCCGATGCACATAGGTGGCAGCGTCCTCAGGCGCATCGGCTTGCACGACCCAGTCAATGGAAGGGAAGTCAAGACCCCGTGCAGCAAGATCTGTCGCAAACAAGACAGCATGTTGCATTCGGCCAAAGCGAGTCACCACGTCCAGCCGCGTATGCTGCTTCTGTTGTCCGTGCAGGTGTAATAGCGGGGTGCCTGGGTGGAGTCGACAGAAGGCCTCAAAGACGAAACGCACTTGCTTGGCAGAGGAAAGGAAGACCAAGGTCTTGTTTTGTAGATGAGATTTGATGAACGACCAGAGTACATCGATTTTGGACTGGAGAGTGCAGAGAGCGTAATGTTGCTCAAGGCTAGCCGGGAGTTCTAGGTGTGTGCTCCCTTCCGCTGTAGAAACTGCGGCGTCTGTGCTAATGAAGACGGGATCCCGTAAGGAGAGTCGTGCAAGATCAGAGACGGACTGTGTCTGAGTAGCGGAGAAAAGGAGGGTTTGTCGTGATTTCGGGAGGTGACCAAGGAGCGCAGAAAGGGTGCGGGAAAAACCCATGTCAAGAATGCGATCAGCTTCATCGAGTACTGGAATGCCATTACATGATTGCAAGGATAGCATTTGGATAGGACGCACCGAGCAACTGAAGGTTGTCACAATCAAACCCAACAGTTTGGTCCATATGTTGGAGCAGTCGACCTGGGGTCGCGACAAGGATGTTCATCCTGGAAAGGCGCTCGCGCTCATCTTTGAGATTCTTTCCGCCAATGACGATACCGGCTGAGAAGCTGTGGTATCCGCCTATGGATCGCAGGACATCAAATATTTGAACCGCCTATCATAAAGCATTATAAGAATTCCTGGCAAAACGCTGATATGCACGCACAAGTTCTCGCGTTGGTGATATAATAAGTGCGCCCAATCCGTCCTGTGGGCCCCAGCTTCTTCGATACAAAATTTCCAGAACTGGGACTAGAAAGCACAAAGTCTTGCCGCTACCCGTGCACGCGGCACCGAGAATGTCCGTGCCTTTGAGAGAAATAGGCAAACTTTTCGCTTGTATGTCAGTCATCTCGACGAAGAACGCTTTCTTTAAGCCTGGTTCTGGATTTGAGGACTGCGGCGGTACGGATACGAATTGTCCAAACCTTTCTTCGTAAGATTTGATATTGGGACGTCAGAAAACGTCTTCAAGTCATCTGGGGCAGTCTGTATTTATCAGTTATAAAAATAAAGGCCTGTAAAAGCGCCGCGCACGAATTGCAAGGCAGCCTGTTCCAGGGCCTCGATCTGTTGCTTTTCAGCCAATCGCCTCGCTCTCGAGGACCGAAGAGAGAAGCGAGACTCCGACCCATTTCTTGATTTCTTCTTCTGCTTTTGAGGGCCTAAAGTGGGTCCCATGCAAGAAGGATGAAGAGGAAGCCCTGAGTGAAAGAAATTAATGCAACACTGCGAGGCGAGCCAGCGGCAAGTGACACCGGATACCGGCCCGCCGTAACGACTCACCAACCCAACACAACTTGATCGTTGGCGAGCTTGGTCATTCATACGATGGTGCCGAAGCAAAGCTCTCCCCGTCGTTCTATGCGTCGTCCAGTCTCATCTTCTTCGGTCCAGGGTATACGTCGTGCGAGCATTTCTGACACAAAGTTTCCTCATGTCTCACGTCCGCAGCGACGTCCCCGTCATCGATCTTCCAGCACAAGCAATGGCAATGACGTCTCGTTCTCATCGACGCATGACAGCGACGAGGACGTAAACTCGTGGCAATCAGAACACCGGGCTGACTCTTCGCCTGAACCTGCCCATCCACAACCCATCCCTATCCGTGCACCCCTAGCGAGATTGAGCGCCCCTCCATCCGTTCTGCACGACTCGCACATGTTCCGCGCGCCCAGTCCGTGTGAAGATGGGCCACTTTTCACCTATTCATCTTTACCCCCTACTCCAATAACGTCGTCTCCGCCCCCTCCATCATCGAAGCCAGAGCGGTACAGATTACTACAAGACCAATCCGAAGTCTACACACGTCCATTTTCTCTATGGGATTACTTGAGAGAGGAACTACTGGCAACAGACTTCGACTCTCATCAGGAATTAAAGTGGGAGCGTGTCAGTAACTTCCTTTCTATTCCAGTCGCGATAGAGAAGGTGAGCGCTTTACGAGCTACGTGTCTCGTGGTGTTCCCCTAACCATCCGAAAGATCATATCTTTCGGCTTTATCCTCTGTTTTGACTCATTCTTGTACACATTTACAGTACAACCCATACGTTTCACTCTCGCTCTCTGGCGACTCTTTACAAACGCCATCACGAATTCAAAAGCATCTCTACCACCCTCCCAGAAAGCCGACATTCTGAGAACACTCTTACTCATCATATCAATCTTAATACTTACTCCGCTCACGGATGCGAGTAAAATATATCATTCAATCCGCGGCCAGGACACGATCAAATTGTATGTGATCTTCAATGCACTTGAAGTACGCCCATCAACCGTCGCGAGGCATTTTCGTTCTGTTTGCTGACTTTCGATTTGTCAACAGATAGCCGATAGGCTTTGCGCATCCATTGGGCAAGATATTCTTGACTGCTTGTTTTCCCGATCGACTCTTCTCCTGCTCTCTCGGAGATTACCCTTGACCGCACATACCATCCGCCCTATCGTATTCTTCCTTTTAGCGACGCTGTACACTGGTACGACCGCCTACTCTTCTCTTCTCTTACCCACACGAGATGAACATCTGACCGATAGTGACACATGCATTGGTGATGGTATACCAAATGCTATGCCTCAACGTCGCTATAAATTCCTACGACAACACGCTTCTATCCCTACTCATGTCCAATCAATTTGTAGAAATCAAAGGAAGCGTGTTCAAAAGGTTTGAGAAGGACAACTTGTTCCAGATCACCTGCGCAGGTCCCCTCGTTTAATTATAAGAATTTACAATGATATTGAACGTCCGTTTGCAGATATCGTAGAGCGCTTTAGCCTCAGCCTAATGCTCTTTTTCGTTGCCTTTCGAAACTTGATCGAGCTTTCTGGGTCCGAATTCGATTTCAGCGGAGGAATGTTTCTGCCAGAATCGTTTGGTTGGATTGGCGGCAGTGTTTTATGGACCATTTCTTATGTGGGTATCCCATTGACTGTTTCAACCTGGCTCACGTATCCTTTTTTCAGCCAGTCCTTACGGTCATGCTCTCCGAGGCCCTCGTGGACTGGCTCAAGCACGCCTTTATCACCAAGTTCAATCACATTCGTCCGTCTGTTTACGAACGCTATAAGGATGTGCTTTGCCGCGACCTCGCAAGCGGTAGTAGACTCAGCGCACGCAAGCACAGTTACGTCGACCAGTCCCCTGTGGTCGCCCGTCGTCTTGGATTTGCATCCCTCCCCCTCGCGGTCCTTACTATCCTCATTGGCACACAAGCTGCGATGCTTCTAGCCTCGTCTGCCAGTCCATCTTCAGCGCAGGCAATCCAGGAACCTGCCATGAAAGCCACATGGGGTCCCGGCTTTTCCTTGACCTTCCAGTGGTGGACAGTCGAAGGCTGGCAAGAGTTATTTATGACTCGTCTGGACTGGGAACTTGCCTCCCACTGGGCGAAGTGGGGTATCATTGGATTTACATTTTGGGTTTGGTACGGATTCTGGCTTTCATTCTTTTCCGTGTGTTTACGTATAGCGAACTTCACCTAGCTTCGTTCTGATCAAGGTAATCATGGGTGTTTACCTAGTGAGCTATGCCACACGCCGCAGAGCAGGGGTGGAGGCTCGAGAAGCTGCTGATGTAGTCAATGACTTTGGCCGAGACCCCATCGGTGAGGGGCCTGAGGAAAGGGTAAGCGATATCTCTACATCCACCCAGACGTATTCTTATTACGCCATGTGCTCGACTACAGAAGTACAACCGGGAGTTGAAAGACATTTTAGACAACACACGGGATGACGCCGCACCGGTCTCAGAGCTCGGGGAGCGTGGTTCTGCTGAGACGGGTGTTGCTGAATCTGACCGAGACGAAGACGGGAAACGAAAGCGACCCAAACTCGAAGATATCACGCGATTTACCATGGTCAAACGGATCTGGTGAGCCCATGATGGCTGCCGGTTACATTCAGAACCATGATGTCGCCCGTGACCGTGTGTGTATTGTAATGAATGAGATGCAATTCATCAAATAATAAGCCTAGCGGTAAACTGATGACATACGTTCGTGTAACTAGTAAGTACAATACATCCTCCAAATTGCGAGGATCGCCCAAAGAGTGACTTCCAGCTAGCTTCAGAATAATATAGTCCATGGCGCCCATTAATTTAAATTATAATGACTGAATGAGTTGCGAGAATTGCCCTGCTCCGCCGTCAACGACACAAGTTGGCGCTGGTTGTGCGCTGGCGACTTTGCCCTGAGGGTTGTTCAACGGAGAAGGAGGGTTTGCTCATCGTCCTCTGGCGGGCCTCATGCTCCCGCCGCTTAGCCTTGCGATGCGTGTCCAATTCAGCGGCTGACATGAAGTGCCGCGCTACACGAGGAGTCGGTGCTGGAACCGGAGCCATGTGTTCCGGCGAGGGTATCGCCAGTCGTACCTCTTGGCGCATGACAGCGTTGCCAAACTCGTTGGACACCTTATACGCGGCCTGGATGCGAGACACCGCTGAGGCGGACAGCTGCGGATGATCGGGCAGTGCAGGAAGCGGTGGTACCTCCTTCTCAAGAGCCGATCGCGAGCTGTGCTTGCGACTGCGGGGCAGTGATCGTGATCGACCTGAATACAGTGAGCTCTCCTCCGGTGATGCGCGATACGGAGGGGGTGCAGGGATTGGTCCTGGATAGCTCGGTGGTTGTGTCTGCTTGGGCAGCCGCGTGAGGCTCGGGGCGAGAGCGACCCCACGACGGGATCTCGTCGCTTCATGGAAACTGCCGATGCTCGGCTGTGGGGTAGGGGAATGGTCGCTGGGTGCTTTCCGTGCCTCGTGTCTGTCAATTTTATTGACCAGGGCAGGTTTTGCCGGCGTGTGAACGAGGACCTGAATAGAGGACACCACCGCAGTCTTCGCCAAGCTGTCCGTGCTCTTGCTAGGAAGTACGCGGAAGCTTTCCTCGCTAGGACGGACTTGCAGCTGATACCGATAAGAGGGTGGCTTTGGAGATACGGAAGATCCCTTGACGTCACCGGACGACGCCTTTTCCGGGAGGCGATGATGGCCAGTCACCTGAGGATCGTGAGAAGGCACGGGCGTTTTCACACGCCGATGTAGCCAAGGCGTGACTCGTTTGGGAACTTCAGTGGCTCTGGCATATCCTTCAGCTGGTGATCGAGCTGATATCTCGCGTTTTGGCGGCACCGGAGGAGGTAGGGGGTCATCGACGACGCGCCATGGGAGGATTGCGTCGACACAGTCGAGAGTTCCAGCTCTCGGCGTCGCGCAGCGATCCCTGTTCGATACAAGTGCGCACATTCCAGGCCACGTTCATGTCAGAAGACAGAACTGACTTTCAGGTTCCCCATGTCGGGGCGCAAGACATGGCGACTCACCGTTCATGAATGTCGTAAGTGCTTCTGTTTGCATACCTCATCATAGTGGGCGAATGGGTGAATGATGAACTTGGATATCTTGAATCGTCGAGGGCAAGCCAGTGCTGAAGGGTCGTGACGGTAAAATTCACGGCGACGCGACCGCGGAATCGAGGGAAATGTTCAGGACAATGGGCCAGGAGGGAGGTACTTAAATATGTGGTTGATGGAAGTTCCGGTGTCGGTGTAGATATCGGTGTCACCTCCACAAGTCCTCCGCTAAACAATGCACCGGCGAGCCTGAGACCGGCGAATATATGCAAGACACTGACTCGCGCGCGATGATTTTCCGGTAATTAGCGATAGTGTGGACATCTAGCGTGTCTTGAGTATGGTTTTATCTTCGATTGAGGCCATCGTGTAACGTAACGCCATAAAAGGGTGTCATTGTTCGACTCAATAGTGCAGCAAAAGAGAGAAGAATGAAGAAAAAAAAAACGGATAACATGCAGCGCCCAGGGACCCGCCAGGCACGGCATCACCTCCCTCCAGTCCCAGACTGTCCGATAATCAAAATCAGGTGGCAACTACAGTACGAGTCAAGTGCTGTACCCAATTGTCCCTCTCACCAAGCAGCACCTACCCGCACCGGGACCGTAGGGTACTCGTAGCCAGTCACCGCACGATTCTCCACTTCTCGTCGGTACCGTCTAGAACCCTCCGTTTCTGCGCGTCTATGATGGCGCTCGCGGTGACGCCTAGAATCACGCGCTTGTCCGCGTGCCTCGCGGTCACGTTCATGGCGTACGTGTTCAACATGTGCTCTCTCATCGCTAATTTTGCGGGACACTTTCTCCGCCTCCATTGCAGCAGCCTGGTACGCTTCCCGTTCCCCTCGCGGTGGAATGACGATCTGCAGAGGCCGAAGCACCGGGGCAGGGGGCCATACCGCGTGGGTCGTGGCGACCCCATTCTGAACTTTAGAATGCCTTGGTTTCGTGCTAGGCGGTTCCACCAATAAGTGCAGTGCTTCTGCACTGGGCTTTTCTGATACTCTCTGTGGCCTGGGCGCGTGGAGAGGAAGTAGGGAGGTGTTCGAGAGTACAGCGCTTGAGCGGGCTTTTCTGAGGTTCGGAGCTGCAGCTGTCCTTCCCGAGTGTGTCGCGTGAGTATAGACCAGATCATGCCGGCTCTTCTTGCGTTCAACGTTAACAACTCGGGAGGGATGTAAGGGCTGGGAGGAGCTGGTGTAATGGCCAGGTACAGATAACGGGGGTGGCTGATTGCTGCGACTTCGAGTTGAAAGGGTGCCAACCTCCATGTGACCTCTACCATGCAGTGGCCGCGGCACACGACGGGCAGCGCTTTCAACATCGGAGCTACCCGTGCTGTGGAATAGGTCTGTGTGCGTTGCGTTGCGTTTCGTGGCCACCAACAGGGATGGCATCGATGCCATTGGTCGAAAAACATGTTGTGGAGCTGGTGGATGTACGGCATGCGTCTGAACTGCAGGAAGCCTATTGCCAACAATGGTAGCCCCAGGGGGACCTCCTGAAAAAGGGTCGACCTCCATTGGTAATACAGGAGGAGACATGAGATCGGAGAGAGGATCAACAACATGTACGTCTTCCTTGGTCTTCGCAGGCGCGCCTGCTATGCCCAAAATCTGAGCGACCTTGGAATTTTTCCTGGTGTGTCGGGAAGCAGCTGGGCATCGAGTTGTAGGAACCGCGGGAGGAACATCGTCGGCAGCGGCCCAACCTTCTCTCGAGGGAAAAGGCATTGAACGCATCTGCCTCAGGCGACCACCCTTTGTCGCTTCCTCACGTGACGGAGGGATGATTTGGAAGTGATGTGGCGAGATACCCCATTCATCATTAATATCACCGTATAAACCTTCTTGAGATACGCCTGCTACCCTATTCAGATCAGATTCTCTGAGAACGCATGGTAGCCTTTAATCAGCTACCAAAGCATCAAAAACACGAGGAAGAACGTGCTTTGCGAAGAGCCTGCATGCTTGTCGAATGCGTTTCATTCTGAGCGCACGGAAGTAAATCTCAACCGGGACACTATTTGGAAGATGTGAGGGGGATGTTTGAAAGGAAAATCAAAACACGAAACGCTTATAACGATCGGCATTTGTGGGTGAAGGGTCCACATTTCAATACGCGATAGCAAAGTCATTGTGGGACCGGTAAGGAAACAACGACCCTCGCCATAAGCGGCCGATAAGAGCAAAAGCTCTGTGAAGATCGGCAGTAGTGATGCCGGTCCGGTGGGTCCACGTGGGGAAAAAAAATACAAGATCTTGGCTACTGAGACTTTTGTGATTGGGGGAGGAAAGGAAACCGCGAGAAAGCCACTAATAGTGAAGCTGTGCAAGTCCGCAGCAATGAAAGGGAGCGCGCAGCAAGGTTGTTTATGGGACTCACACAGCCCCAACAGCGATTGATATGGAGTTTTGAGGGAAAAAGGGTAAAACCCTGCCAAAATTTCACAGAGGGTGAAAAGTACGCATGTCCAGTTGAAAGATAAGCTGAGAAATACCCTTATATACGACATCCAACAGCGATGAATATCACTGGATAATGGAAGGGCATGTGATTGGCACGGGGCCGCCTCGATACACGAGAAGCACAGATCATTGATGGAGCATGGACTGGAGTTGAACCTTACCTTGAACCTTGAACCTGGGCCCTTGGAGTGCGCAGCCCAACTTGGCTGGCGGTTCCAGGTGCGGAATGCACCGGCTGACCTAAGGTGATGTAATGGTAGTTGGTTGGGATAAGTGGCCTATAAATTGTATCCACTCCCAGGCTGAACGGCCTGGGTTCTCCATTTCACCTTCTTCACGATCCTAACGATTTGCACATCCCAGGATCCGTATAATACGATAATACGAGATGGCCTCACCAGCGGCACCGGGTTTGCTTTTTTGCTTCGCTGCTACGGTATTACTCATTTTTGTACGTGTCGCGCCTCTCCTTCCCAACTGAATTAGTCGTTTCTCACCGATGTATCTGCTAGGTATCTGTATCTGTGCCAACCTGGGACAGCATTTACTTCCTCCGCGCATCCACAGGGGGGACAAACCTTCGTTTTGGTGTGTTCGGCTACACCGGAACATCAACACAAGTAGGATACCGCTTCCCCGTCACGTATGTGGCTTATGAATGCCCGTACCAGAAATACTGATTAACTGATCTATAGGATTGGCCAACTGACCTCCTCTACTATCCATAATCTCACCTACACCCTCATCTTACATCCCATTGCCGCCGGCCTATCTGGCCTCGCCGTACTGTTCGGCATCTGTGGTTCTGATTACCATCGTACGGGAACCGTCCTCATGGCACTTTGCTCTTCACTGGCTGCGCTTGTCACATTGATTGCGTGGATTCTCGACATGGTGCTTTGGAGCATCGCGCGGCATGAATTCCGCAAGTTGGGATGGTCCTCACAATACGGCAATGCGGTATGGCTCACCCTGGGCGCACTGGGCGCGCTTTTGCTCGGCTTTTGTACCTCGACAGTTGGCATATTTGGCTCGTACAGAAGGCGCCGCTATGTCACATACTAAATGGGTGGATTGATAACTACTGTACTGTATGGACGAAGATGCATGATTGCGATGATCTAGTTGTGTATTTGAAATTATTCTATCTCTTGGACAGTTTTTGCTTCGTCCCGTGCCCCTTGTACGCTGTGTAGATGCCGTGATCATGTTCTTGTTATATCTTAATGTGATACCACGAGCATTCGGAAAAGTCGTCAGTTGAGCCACTCAAGATCTTACCAAGCCTCTGCTCACTGTCTTGTATCCTCCTCGAAGCACGTCCGTGACTTCTGCCGCCCATCCATCGCAACTCCCCTCCACGGCGACAGACACGACTATCAATTTGTCATCTCGCTCTATTTGTTGACCGGGAGACTTTTCAAACTAACCCCCATTCTCATTAATAAGCATCGATAATTTTTTGTGGCGTATCCTTTGGATGTGTTTGTATTTATTTGCAACGATCGCCGGAGTGCTACGGTTCCTTTTTGGGCAAGGCCTCAGACAAACCGCATACCGTCGATACGCAACGCATACATAGACATTATAGCCGATTTCAGGATTGGATTTTGTGGCGTGTACTTCGTCCTCCTCGCCACTGGTGGCACCGTACGATAAAATATCATGGCGGTACATTACGGTTCAAGGGGACCCGTTCCCGCTGAAGACTTTGTGCTCTGCCCACATCAACACCACACCTGTTATCCCATACAGAAAGGTGTGTTCCCGGCCCATCCTCCTTAATGTCTGGAAGTGCTTTTAAGACCATTTTTTAGTCCTTCTGCTGCCTTGACATACGCCGACTGATTTCATACTTAGCCTGTGCGACAACACCCTCGAACTCGGGTCTGCCCCGCCTGGTGAGCTGAAGAAAAAGCCTGAGGTGCGTCCCCCACGCAATGTCTATTACTAAAGCGAGGTCGATATAGGTTCCCACTCAGGCCCGCGAAGAATTCGGGAAGTACTTACAGCACACCAATGGAACGTGTACGTTGTTGGTGCTTCACAAGGGGCACGTCCCTCCGCCTTCACTTGTTTGCTATAGTGCTACTCATCGTCGTATGCGCTGCGTCTCTCCTTGCCAACTGAATTGGGCGTTTCTCATCTACACATCTACTAGATATGTATATCTATGCCAATTGGGGACACCGTAGACTTCCTCTCTGTATTCAATGAGGAATCATACTTCAGTTTCGGTGTGTTCGGTTACACTGGAATACCAACACGGATAGGATACCACTTCCCCATCACGTATGTGTCTTGTGGATGCTCGTTCCGAAATATCCAGATTAACCAACTTTAAGGTCAGACAAATTGGCTTCCTCGAATGTCCACAATCTCACATACACCCTTATCTTACATCCCATTATCGCCTGCCTATCTTGCCTCACTGTGTTGTCCGACTTTTACGGTGCCAGGTACGACTTTTGGGTCACTTACCCCACAACAATGGCACTCTCCTTATTGGTGGTGCTTGTCGCATTTGTTGCACTTGTTCTCGACATGGTCCTCTTCACGATTGTGGGGAATGAATTCGTCAAGTCGGGATTTGGTGCAATATACGGCTGGGCGATGTGGCTGACGCTACTTACTGTTATCGTTTTGACATCTGCGGCATACCACTACATACCGGCGTGCGTCTCGTGCAGAGAGCGCCGCTCAGTCGCCTATCCCGCCTGCAGTGCTGAACGCTGAATCCACGCCTGTGCGGACGAATATGCATGCATGTGCGGTGATCTAGTTGCTTATTTGGAATTATACTTTACAATTCGTTTTATCTTTGGGACACTTTTTACATCTCGTCTGCCACTTTTATGCTGTGTAAATGTTGTCTCGTCTCATAATCAATGCGTAATTAGCGCGCGATACCACCTGAAGTGATCCCGTGCTATGTGAGCCGGCTAACGGCGCGCTCCCGAGTCACTACTGCCAGTGGCACCAACGTCTGTCCCTCGAACTTCGAACTTTGAGGCACTCGCATTTCTGTGACTTCGGTGAACCCCACCCTCTCTGACGTGCTGACTGGATTGACACATAGAGGTCTCATCTGGCGTCGATCTTTTCATTGAACTTTTGTGGGGGTCAACTCTGTCTACGTGTGCTGAGTGTGCTCGTGCTCATTCGGCTGTGTTTTATTTCTTTGCAACGCTGTTCCGTTTGAGGCAAGCTATGGGCCCTCTTTGGCAAGTTCCCTGTCCATTTTCAAACGCAACAC
>Ga0307512_10000931_pt1 | contig 42975 bp, 38 predicted proteins | sample 14_EM_MG_FD_200267 | JGI IMG/M metagenome (GOLD analysis project Ga0307512, IMG submission 200267) | Populus trichocarpa ectomycorrhiza microbial communities from riparian zone in the Pacific Northwest, United States - 14_EM | ecosystem: Host-associated > Plants > Roots > Unclassified | place... | reverse complement strand
CCTGGCGCGCCTCCCATCGACCGCCTCTAGATCGACCACCTCCAAGTACTCCTCTAATCTCCCTCGATCATAGCCTGCTGCAAGTGCATCTCTAAACTCACTCGATCACAGCTTGGAGTGCATCTCTGAGTTCACTCGATCACGGCCTCCAAGTGCATGTCCAAACTCGCTCGATGACGGCCTTCCAGTACATTTCTGAGTTCACTCAATCTCGGTCTCCAATTGCATCTCCAAACTCGCTCGATCACAGCCTCAAAGTGTGTCTCCAAACTCGCTCGATCATGGCCTCCAATTACATCGTTGATGAGCGACGGCAGGTGTACGGAGATACAGGGGTAACAGAAGTGGACTGAGGGACGGGGAGCACATATTCGTCATCATCTTCAGGTGCACCTCGAATTGCTGACAATCACCGCGTGCTGCCAGTCCAGATATACCGAGTGTAGATAGTAGGTAGCTATATAGATACATAGATACATAGATCAGAATACAAACTGAATGCATAAGTTTTGAAAATCCTTGAACGATTAGTAGCTATGATCTAACATCGCCAGGCGTTGTGTAAACGGCTTCAGCATAACTGCAGCCTCTGCGAAGAGTGTAACACACGTGTCCTTCTGATGGTGCGTAAACGTCAGCACACAGTTAAGGAGTACGTATGCAACGCGACCCGTCGCCTGGGCAATTGGTAGAGTGTAATTCTCCGGCAGAGGGTACCAGGTTCCGTCAGAGCCGTCAGAGCCGTCCGGAACACCCGGGTGTTTCTGACGGAAACTCGAGTTGTTGCTGATGTAGAGAAAGAACGGTAAAGGTACAAGCAAGATTCAGTGGTAATCTAATCGATCCCAGTTCTGGTCAATGGGAAGATTGCTAGTGAATGTGTCATGAATAGTCACTCACATTAAGATGCTGCGCATTGTTGAAATACTGACTGCTAGAAGCTTAATTGTATTCTATCTAAGAGGGCCACAGGGCCAATATATATGAGAGTGCAAGTACGGCTGAATGCCATCAGCCCATATCAGAGTCAACAGTCATCTCCAGCCATACAAGACATCACTGTGTCCAGCCATACGAGACACCTATGCTCCGGCGATGCATGACATCTCTGTCTCTGACCATACGAGACACCTCCACTCCGGCCATACAAGCCATCTCCGCTCCGGCGATTCGAGGCTCAATTCCGGCTGAGACCTGTATATGCAACACTCCCTCCTCTTGCTACGCTCTGTGGAGCAAGAAACAAACAAACACACAAACATGATACGCAGCTTGTGATTCCCATAGTAGCCTCCTTGAAACACTGCTTGAGTAGTGAGCGGGTAAAGAGTACTATCGTAGCCTTAAACATTGAATTGACCTCCAATTACCATACACCCATAGCTTTCGTAAACTTCGTATGGTTATCGTTCGTAAGTGCTTTCGTGAGTATATCTGCCACATTATTGTTCTTGTGTACATAGGAGGTGTTGACTATTAGGTGTTTGGGCAGATCTCGACTGTTGTGATAGCAAATGTCGATGTGCTTAGTTCGAGCTTCGATGATTCCTGTGATGACCAGAGTGAGAGCACCTTGATTGTCCCGGTCGATTGGCAGCGGTGGTGAGTCTCTTTGAGAACCGTAAATATCTTTTTGCAACTGGAGTAACCATTTCCATTCTCTGGAGGCCTCCGAACAGGCGATGCATTCGGCCTCGAGAGATGACATGGCGATGAGGCCTTGCTTCCGAGACTGCCACGAGACTGCTCCATTGCTTGCGAGAAACACATGACCTCCCTGGGATTTGCGGTCCACGCTGTGATTGGCCCAATCGGAATCTGAGTACCTTATGAGACCATAGTCAATGTCGATGCCGATGCTGATGCCGATACCAATGCCGGCGAAGTGTAGTCGAAAATTGGCTGTAGAATCGAGATACTGAAGAACTCTCTTGGCAGCGGTTGTATGGCTGGTGAATAGCTCTGAATTGTAACGAGAAAGTGCAGCGACTGCATACGAGATATCTGGCGGAGTTGGAAGTGCTGCGTACATCACTGACCCCACGACTGCTTGATTGTCTGTGATATCTTTCAGTTCCTTTTCCCCCGGATCCTCGGCCAAGTCCAACTTTACATTGCGATCCATGGGCATCAAGACACCGTGACTATGCTCCATGCCAAATCGTCTGAGGATTGGGGTGATATAGGCTTTCTAACCGAGACTGATTCCGGTACCAATTATATTGCGGTAGATCTCAATGCTGAGGAATTGGTGTGCCGGCCCGAGGTTCGTGATCCTATATATCTCCGAGAGCTTTGGCTTGGCCTCGATCACGGCTTTGGTGGCGGCATCCGCACATGACATGGAGATATCGTCGACATGTAGCAGTATCAGAATACCGACGCTGCGGAGATAGAGGTTGGGATCGGCTGAGGACTGTGTGAACCCAAGTGAGAGTACAAAGCCATTGATATCGTCGTGCCATAGCCGTGGAGCCTGTTTAAGGCCGTAGAGAGCTTTCCAGAGTCTGATAATGATCTTTCGTGTGTTGAGGCCCTCTGGCCATCCTTGCGGCAAAGTCATATAGATGTCATCGTCGATTTTGGGGTTTGGAAAAGTGGTAACTACATCCAGGTGGTGTATATTCCTCCCGTATCTCGCGATGAGAGAGATGAGATACTGAAACGTAGTTCGCTACCCAACAGGAGCATAAGTCTCCCCGAAATCCGTCTGCTCGGATCCGTTTATGACTAGGCGTGCTTCATACCGTGTGGACCCAGCAGGGTTGTGATTAGTCGTACAAACCTACTTAGAGCCAATTGGCTTAACTTGCAGTTGCCGTGCTTCCCGGGAGTTGACAGTGGAGAAGGTGTTATTGAGCAGGATCAATGTGCTTCCTCCCTCCATGGCTCTTTCCAGTGATCTTTTTGAGGGCTTTCCATAGCTTCCGCGTATGTGAATGGATCTTCTATCGATGCCGTTAATGCCTCTGCGGAGGTTTCACCTTGGCGTGTTGTGACACGACTCGCTATCGGCGGAGCTGGAGATGCTGGCGGTAGTTGGCTAGGATTCTTGATTGCTGCTGCCGAACGCTGGGCAGTCTGATCCTCTCTGCGGAGGCGCCGGCTGCGGGCAATGTTTTCTGCATCTGCTGCCAAACGCTGGGCAGTCTGATTCTCTCGGCGGAGGTGCTGGCTGTGGGTGATGTTTTCTACTTCCTCGTCAGGAGCTTCATGCATGTGAGATGTGGATCTCTTACCTGTCTGCATTGTTTGACTATCTTGTCCTCGGAGAGGCTCACCTCCGATATCTGTTTCGTAGACATATTTCTCATCTTCTGGTAATCCAAATTTGTCGATCTCTTTGCTTCCATGCTGACAGGACATGGGTGCATTTCCTTCTTTGTCGAAGACAACTTCTGATTGGGCTTTTACCTTGTGGAATTCAGGATCCCATATCATGCACAACGTCTTGGAGTTGTGTGTGTAGCCTACCATCATGCAGGGCTTTGACCATAGGCCAAATTTGCCCTGGTGGTGTTGAACTTTGGGAATGAGTCTACTGGCGCAGCATCTGAATCGACATAGATTGTGGGGCGAGGCTTGCTACCATATTGCGTTGCGGTCAGCATCATGCGTCGGTTTGCCAAATCCATGCCGCATCTTGTATGGCGTTCTTTACACTGCTTGATAGCTATCGCGGTCATGTCTTTTGAGGCCTTCATTTGGTGATCTTTGATGGAGATAGACTGCGGTATTAACTGCTTCTCCCCTGAACTGAATGGGACCCTGGGAGTCAATCATCATTGCCAGGGCGGTTTCAGTAATTGTACGGATTTTTCGTTCTGAAACACTTTTGTTACAGTGGGCGTATGGAGGGCATGGTTTGTATATAGTACAACGGGCCGCGAGGACAGATTCGAGGGTCTTATTGTCGTATTCTCCCCGTCCATTATCGCACCGGAATCGCTTGACCTCGTATCCAATTGAGTCTACTTGGGCCTGAACTGACTGGTAGGCATAGGTGCAGGTCATGGATTTCTTATTTGGGATCAGCCATACAGATATGTACCTTGTGTAGTCGTCGATGGATAGTATATAGGATCGATTGTCACCCGAGGTTGGTGTGGAAAGAAAACCGCACACATCCGAATGTACAAGTTCGAAAGACTTCGTAGTGCGCTTGACTGGCAATCTCACAATCCTCTGCTTGTGCTTGGCTTGGATGCAGACTGTGCACATTGAGTCATGGTGCTTATATCCGGCAATCAGAGTTTTCATGGCGGTAGGATTTATATGGGCTAGTTGTCGGTGCCATAGTCTTGATTCTGAGATTGTGAGAGACATTAGAGTGGACTTAGTTTTGCTGCGATAGGTGATCTTGGAGGCGAGCGTTCATTTGCAGGTGAGCTTTCTCTCATTCTCTTTCTGCCGTTCTCGGTAGTCGATGATAGGAGTGCAGTTGCGAGAATTATGATATATATGCCATTGACTAGTTTTCTGGCGAGGGTGCAGCAAGAGGGCGAAGTTAAGGAGCATATTCTGTTCTGAAATATAGTTGTATGTCCGCCCAGTTCCGATTGGTTGATCGATAGAAGGGGAAGTCGAAAATTAGGAGTATTGACGGCTTCGACGTGATCGCCCTGTGCGCCTTTGACAAAACCATAATGCGTGGCGGTGACTGAGTTGTTGTCTCCGAGTTCGATTACTATAGGAAGTGAGAGCTTTTTGAACATTGAGAAGCTGCTGCGGTCATTGCACGTGTGGTGTGACGCTCCAGAATCAATGACCCATTTTGGAGTGGCGGCGGTGAGAGCACAAGCTGTGAGTCAGAAGGGATCGCAGTCTCCGGTCGTAGCAAGAGCTCCTGTAACAGTGGCTTTCTTCACTTCCCACGACTCCTTTATACGTGTGTAGGAGATGCAATCGACTTTGACGTGGCCTGGAAGCCCGCACTGGAAGCAAATGCGCTCATCATTGTTTCCTCCCTCCTGAGCGCGTTTTCGCTTTCTGCATGCATCTGTAGTATGGCTGTCAATGTTGCAATAGGTGCACTTACTCTCGTGGCTATCTCCGCTTCCACCGCTTCCACCGCCTCCACCGCGCCCACCGCGTCCACCGCATCCACCGAGCGCACGGCCTCGGCAACGGTAGCCGCCACATTGTGAAAATAGGGCGGCCCCTGTGGATGCATCTGCAAGTTCCTTGGTAAGGCCGGTTGTAGTTTCTTCTTCTAGGAGGTCGTGCATGGCTTCTTCGGGTGTGGGCAAGGGTCTTCTATACTTCAGGAGCATTAATATCATCGCATACTGTGATCACAATGATGTAAATATTTGCGTGCGGAAATCGCGATTGGTGATTGCATCGTCTGTATGGTTTAGTTGTGTGCGGTAGTTACTAAGCTTGGTGATGTACGCCTTCAGTGGTTCGTCCTCCTTGGGTCGGCAAGCAGGAAACTGGCCAAGGATGTCGTGTCTGCCGATATGAGATCCAGCTGTCTCCAGGCTGGTTTCTAGTGTATTCCACACCTCGAGAGGGTTTCTCATTTCCTTGACGATACGCCGTACTTTGGGGGAACAGGAAAGTCTGATCATAGACGCAGCTTCGGCTTCCTTAGCCTTCCAATCATCATAGCTGTTATCTTGGTTGAAATCAAGGGGCTGTGGTTCAGGATCATCTCCGGTGACGATTGCATATGCTCTCATGGTTGATTGGATGAGTATCATGATGTCTTTCCATTTGTTGTAGTTTGCCTGAGTGAGCTTAGGAATGTCGCCCCACCTGGTTGTGTTGAGGGCAGAATCAGAGGAAGTTATCGAGGAAGACATCGTGAGATTGTGGGGATGGTGTTGAGGTTTTGGGTTCTTTTGAGATGGTGAGATTCGGAATGTATATGGTTGCGATAGCCGGGCTCATAACCTGTTGAAATACTGACTGCTAGAGGCTTAATTGTATTCTGTCTAAGAGGGCCACAAGGTCAATATATATGAGAGTGCAAGTACGGCTGAATGCCATCAGCCCATATCAGAGTCAACAGTCATCTCCGGCCATACAAGACATCACCATCTCCAGCCATATGAGACACCTCCGCTCCGGCCATACAAGATATCTCCCTCCCCGGCCATACGAGACACCTCCACTCCGGCAATACAAGACATCTCCGGTTCGGCCATATGAGGCTCATCTCCGGCTGCGACCTGTATATGCAACACGCATAATATATTGTAAACACCGCATCATTTAATCACAAACTCATTATGAGTCTCAATGGTATATTGTTGACTTAACATAAATATTGGGGTTCAAAGCATTGCCTGCATAAGAACAATATAAATGAGTCATGAGGCTTCATCAGACAGCCGAAAGACAAATCATGGCCTGCAGTTCCAGCCAATCAAGGTGCAGCAAGCATTAAATCGGTATGCAGGATTCAATCTAATATAACGGGTGGGATTGCAGGCTCACACCATCTGGACAGTTACTTGTACTCTCAGAAACTACCTGATATTAACTCGAGCTTTCATCACTATTTGTTCGTCATGCACTCTTGCGATTGGACGTCGAAGGCAAATCTGATATTGTCTGTTTATGATCTGTCATGTACTCACATTGTGAATTTAAGCCTGTTTGAGAAAGTGTGGTATACAGGTGAGTGGGAGTTGCCGGTCATCTGCAGAGTCGCTGAGCAGATTCTGCCTATTGAGCTTCACTCTCTCAAGCTGCAGATAGATTATGGAGCCCAAACGACAGAAGCTATGTTAGGATCTTGGAAATGTATAGGTCCAAACATACCACATATTCAACATCCAGTTAAGTTTGGTTACTTATCGCCCAGGGCTGTGTATCTATGGTAAGTGTGTGGTGCACACCTTCCTCCAACGGATGGGTTGACAGGAAGCATGACAGTTATGGCATGTTGGCAGTGGCCTTCACATACAAATCAAGCATAGATTCAGATATTAGCTGGGGCCGAGCGGGATGAGCCGCGCCTGCACCTAAAAGTTTAGTGTTTGAATGATGGACACTCTGTGTGTGCTGGTAGCCACGGATTCAATGCATTTGGGAAGAAAGAAAATATGCTACGAATGGAGCAAAATGAATCATTCAAGGGTGACGCGAAGTGGGCATACATCGTTAGGAGGTGGGCCTGGAGTGGGATCATACATCAAAAATGGGGGGCGGCTTGTCGAAATAGGCTTGTGAATTGAATAAGCGTGCAGTGTCACATCTCTGACCATCAACCTCGACAGGAGAGTGGATCTGTGGTGTGCCGGAATTTCATTCCTGAGCGAAAAGGTACTCAGCTGTATTCTTTTGGTAAGCCTGGACCATGGGTGCTGTGTCTTATGCTACAATACATTAACTTGATATCTCTTTGACAGTCATTCTATCCCTGGATGATTAGGGATATACTGTGCTGGATTTCTCTCAGGAAAGTCAAGAAGCTGATAGCGATTCTCTTTTGCAATTGACTGTAAATTATTCAACATTGTTGATTCAGTGAATATCCAGAATTCTTTCGCAATTCAAGTGTCCGGTGCTCCTGAAATAGACAAGTAACATATAATTGGAGTCACGCTTTGAGGTTCACTCACACCTGGAAACTCGAATGCCGCTCGCTGGTCTACATATCACACTTCCGCACAGACAATATACGATGAGCAGTGACTGCAGCTTTGGCAGATTCCCACAAAGAGAAATGGCACCGCGGAATTTGACTCAGTTGACCATTACACCGACACACCTGCTTTTCATCGCATATTGGATCATCTAAATCAGGATACGGTTCAATTTACCAGATATCTGTTGATCATTGACTACATCACATGTTCATCACAAAAATCAACTAACACGAAATGGAATCGAACTCTAACCAATACACCTGGACTCCTCCCCAGTGCCTTATTCTCCATACCATTTGACTTTTTTGCATCTGTTGGTGAGATTGTATTGCTTGAATGTTTAAAGAGTCGTACCTTGATTACACTGCCCTAATTATGATCATTTGTCCTTGCCATCTGACGGCACGACGTCTCCATGCTCTGAAACCTGCTTCATATGGTCCTCCCGACAGTGTTGGAACCGGTATATCATCAACGTCGTGATGTTCGGTCGGCTCATCAAGCCATGGAGGATTCTCATTTGGGCCACTCCAGTGAGCTAGTGGAGATCACTCGCTCTGTGATCATAACCACTGGGTCCAGTGTGTAATAGCGATGTGTGTGGGACTCTGTTTTGCCCAAGTCGGACAATCCATGCAAAGGACTGCCTCTGCTCATTGAATACCCAGAACTTCTCAGTTGTTACTGTATGATTTGCTGCTGTGAGATTCAGGCCTGTCCCACCCACTTTGGGTGTTGTTAGAACCACAGAGGGATTTACCGAATCTTGGAATTTGGGCTGGTTTATGTGCGCTCATCATTGCCCATTTCCATAGACATGTAGAAAATATCCAAATGATCCACAAAACACTCTGTGAGCCACCACTTCAAATGATAAACATGGCCTGGCAGAGGACAAAATAGCACCGCCTTTTGAGGAGGAGGGGCATGGGGCAAGGCTCTTGAATCTCTCTCTGGTTGGGGCAGGAGCGCCTAATTTGTTGCTTCATCTTCGTCAGGTTCAGGATACTCCGCAGGTGCATTGACAAGCATTGGCAGAAATGTGTCTCTCAGCCATGGGGGAATCAGAGAATCCACCAAAGTATCGAGTGGCCATGCATCTTACCATTGTCATAAAACGTCATTCCGATCGTCGGTGTCTCCCATTACCAATGAGAATCATGCCAGCCACCCTCTATGTACCCTCCATGCTCCTGAAGCACCTTGTGAAGTGTATCTTTCCACAAGGGTCTTTACTTTAGCTTGCTCTTCCTCAGTCCATTCCAGATCAACAAGGTGTGCATGCTGCTTTGCTATCCGAACAAGTGGTATCACATTCGCAAGTTTCGATTCTGACCACCTTCTCATTGTCCAGGGTATTGCAACTTGGATCATCCGGTGTGCAGCATCCTGTTGAGTATTGTGGACTTCAGTCCAGAAGGCTCGAATCAAACTCTTCACAGCAGGATCTAGTGCCTCGCCGCTGTGCTTTTCCACCACAGTATCATCGTCTGCATCTTCAGGTGCAGATGGACACCGCCACATTGTCTGAAAACACCAGTCATTGAGTGAACGGAATCCTGATGTTGCAGTGACTAGAAATTTGAATACAATTCTCACATTCGTCGCAATTCACCAACCAACACTGTTTTTTGTCCTGTACTGATGAGACTCATCAAAAATCCCAACACTCTATGAACAGTGTGATAGTTGGCTGTTGCTTGATGGTTTCACTCTCGATGTTAAGGTATCATGTGACATGGTGGATATTCCATGAGTTTTCCGGCTTGTCAATCCTGGTGTTCAGATACTCATGGGTGAGATTGATATGTTCCGCTTGCAACATGTTCATGAGTTTGAAATCGGATCCATCTGTCATCTCATTGATGACACACTTGAACGTCTCTGCCACTCTGCACATTGTGACCACTATGATTGGTTCCAGGGCTGATGTAAGCGCTTGATGCCCCTGCGGTGGAGTCGTCTGTATCTCTGAAAGGTGGCAGGGCACTGAATTCTATCTCTACAATGGATACCACTCCCGTTCATCGCCGATAAACCCGGGAAAGTCGTTTGGTGGCTGATTGATCGACTCTTCAAGGGTATTCCCCCACAAAATCGACAGTGGTAACCCTATTACAACTTTCTCAGTGAGCAATTTGCATATCATTGCTGCTGCCGCTGAGGTGAAAGTCTTGCCAAGCCCCATTTTGTCTGCCACCATTGCTCCTGACATATCAGAATCCCAAACCCACCTCCTCACAATAAACCATATGACCCAAACCTGGTGCGCCAGAAACTTCATTCTGCGCAGGCCTGGAACTGGATACTTCTAGCCCAGTACACGGTCATGTGTTGATTGGCAAATATGATGGGCATTCAGCAGCCTGACCGCCTCATCGAGACACTCATGTTCAAATTCATTGTTGATTGCGTTGAGAACAGTATTCAATACTGAACTAGTATTAACTGGATCCAGGTCCTCCTCACATTCTACTTGCTCCTGTCCCTCACTTGCACCTTGGTCGATCTGCTTGTCGTCCTCAATGATCACTTTCAGTGGCTCCAAGGTAAGTTGCGCTGATGGGCTATTAATCGGGCACTCCTGAAATTCATCGCGACGTTAGCTATTTTCACAGACTAGCGTTTGGACCCAATGACTATGTCAAATACAATCAATTCTATTCACTCAATCAGCACTTACATTGATACTACTGTCAGTCTCTTTCCTACCTGCATCCTCATTCACCACTCTTTCATTGTCATTGGATACCTCTGAAGTCTAGATATACTGATTAGCAGTGGGGAATAACAAACCGTGACCAGGGTAGCGGAGAATTCCTCGGCCGGTCTAATTACGTGCTCTGCAATATCTTTCCCCATAGCTGCCTTCTTTTGTGCCAAAAATAATTTCACATTGTGTCCCAGTTTCCACTTGAAGGCATTAGAATGGGAACTGTTGTATGAAATCTGACCATATAGAGGGTCATTCATCATTTACCTTGGTGGCTATGATCCCAAAAACTCTTCATCCAAATCTTCCTGCGTCAAGTTGCCTTGGAATATTGCAGTCAGAAAATATGGTTCTTTTGGGCCACAATTTTTTTCGATGTAATAAATGAGCTCCCCCCAGTGCCTCACATCTGTGTATGAAGTTTAGAGTTGCATGCTGGATGTCTGATCATGGTTGCCGTTTGGCACTCGACGAATCACAACCAAGAAAGTTGTATTTGGCAACTTTGGGAGGACAGCTCTCGTTACTTTCCCCACTCACTCTCCCAAATGTGTCCCCGGTCGCTTGTTGCTGCACGTTCCCTTCTTCCCTGCATACAGAACCTCGCATGAACATTTCCTCAACAACATCATAACCCCCTGTCACCAAATCCATTCAGCATTATCAACATATTCCACAGGCCACCAGGCCTCGAACGTCTCCAAAACATCTCCAACCGCATTCTTCTAGTGCAGAGGTCCATCTCGCAGCTGTTTTAAATTGTTCTGTCCCCACATAATTGACTGATGAATCTTCTTCAGAAACGCAGTCACCCATATTTCTTCCACTTGTTGAAGCCACTGAAGTTGGCCTGCTCCATCCTTTGGCGAATGGCTTCAAGGAGGATCGCGTTTGCTTCAGGCGGATTGGGGCTTTGTCTTTGGCCCCGCCCAAGTCCGATGAATTGTCACTCTCATCATCTGCATCCTATTTGTCTTTGGAAATATCTGGTAATGAGAGCAAATCGGCAATCCCTGCACCATCTGTCATTCGCGGTTCCTCACCCGGCTGAAATCGTTCTGTTGGGAGCCTACTGGGGGGTCTCCCAGGTACCCCGGGAAGTTGTCCCGGTGCAGTAGAGGAGGAAGTTGCCGGCAGAATGACTGGAATTTTTCGAGGCAGTGCTGAAGGCACTCGAGGTGCGTCTGGAGATGAGGGCTCATGTCCTGCGAATTGCTGAGGGGGGAACATTCCAGGTCCACCATAACCTTCTTGGGAGAAATCTTATGCTTGCCACGTTGGCCCATAACTCAGATATCCCTGGGTTGCACCAGTGCTTGGTTGTGAGCTTCGTGTCATGTTGAGTGGAGCATGGTGGTACAACTGTGGAGCGCCTAGAAATGGTGGCTGAGAAGGCGGGTGACAATACCGCGGTGGAGGACGAAATTGATTTGTGGGTTACCTGAGTTGACTGACTTTGCTTGGTGTATTTCCAGCATTATTATCTGATGCACCCACATTGTCTTCTGGGCGTTGTTGTGAGCCAGACACTGGCCAACCTGTTGGAGCCAGAGTGCATGTCTTCGGCGGAGATCCGTTTGTCGACATTGTATGTGAACGACAAGATGTTTGTAAACGAATCATCAATTCATTTGCTCATTTCGAATGCAGCAGACGTATAGTTGAGACTATTGAAGGTAGCAGCGACCTTCGGTGGAATGAAGGCCTCTTATATCCATTTTCTTTGTCATGGACTGGGGTGTATCACTGAACCTTTGATCCCATGAGACCCGGCTGAGAAAAAAAATCATAACTACACACATCCCTCCGTTCTTTGTTATTTGCTCGAATTTGTATACTAGGATGCTGGATTGAAGCTCGCTGTTGTTCGGTTCATGATAGTAAAGCTCATAGAAGCGACTCGACATGATATCAGCAAGAACCCACCAAGAACTCTACCAGGTTGGAAGGTTAGCATGACTAGGCATTGTGCACTCGAAATGTCTGTGTACGACCTGAATTGCATTCACTATGAGGCCTTCTTTGTCGAGCAGCAACAATGATTGCTTCCTTTTTAGCTCCTTGTGTAAACTTTGTTCTCTCCCCAGCATCCACCCACCGGTCAAGGATCATTCCTGACAAATACATCCTACCAGCCTATCAGTTCTCGACTATCATTGAGCGGGCATACACCGAGCTAGGAAACTTACCTACTCAATGTATTATGCCGATGTGATCTGCTTCTTGATCTTCAAGCATAAACATATTCTGCACAATGCCGCAATGACGTAGTATACGATAATGCCGATCGTAGATGCACCTGATGAACAGTATTCAGAGTTAATCACCGTGATGAGAAAGAAACTTTCACCGCTGACAATGTTCATTAGATAATGTGCACCATCATTCTGCGGGATTCAATAGATAGTCTCCTAGTTTGCGAAGAAAACTGGCAGTGACGTGACTTTGTTTTACCCCTCCACTACATTGTGTGGGGTGTGATGTGGCTTTGAAAGTGATACACTAACCTGAGTTAGCCCACTTTCAAACAAGAATCCCGTAGGCTCAAATCCAGTTACAAACCATACCCCCTGAACCATCGTCGAGATTGGTCAGAACACTGAGCGTTTCTGAAATATGGTCAACACTCGCTGGAAAGATGTTAAATGCTTTGTCTGCAACAAGAAATCATGCAATGAGAACTGACTGGAAGCTCCCTATTAACAATATCACCCAATATCGATGAATGAAGGGCTATTACCCAACGGGATTCTACCACCTGCTGGCTGGGATCACCCTGAGTCATTATGGTTTGACTATAGTAGGCACAACTGAATGGCCATCAAGAAGCTGTCAATTACTGATCTACTCATAGACAACGCACCGGGTGCACTACCACCTGATGATACTCCCAATGAACAACCAATAGACCCTCAGCAGGCTGATCTCACCTGTACCCCTGATCCAACACACACAAGGGCTCATGGGCAGGTAGTTGGAGTGGATACTGCGGGGGGGAAAGGGTATGGCACAGCAACTAGATTGTTCAACGAGCATCGAAAGTACTCAGATCAATGGAATCAATGGCATCCATTTCCGTCCGCACATGACTTCCAGCAGGCTCAGTCGTTCAGCCAGCTAACGAAACCCTGGATTGATCAACATCTCCGGTGTGTACTAGCCGACTTCTATATTGAATAATTTCCATCAGCAGATGCTCTATGAAAGCTCCTCTGTGAACTCTATTTCGGGCTCGGCAATGATAGTAGGATTGCAGCTGACTCACACATTTTCGCAACATTATACTACATTGTCATCTTCAGATCTATCCAGTTCCCTTTGGCACATCTCCCATTTCAGGAGCGGCTGAATGTTGAAGCAGTGCGCCCCGCTGACTCCAAGGGTCGTTGAAACTACAGCGAGAAGAACACATGCGATTTGTGGTGGGATACCGCGAATCAACTTGCTACCAGAGCAACAATTGGGCCAGTCATATACACATCTGTCAAGACTCAGTTGACGAATTTTTCGGGTGACCAACATGCCTTGCCACTATATCTCACAATTGATAATATTCGATATGATATCAGCTGTACACCGAAAATCCGGAGCTGGATTCTTGTTGGGCTGATCCCATGTCCCCCGAAAGGTGCCAAAAACATTAACAAAGCATGGCATTCCATGGTTGGAACTGTGCTGTCTCAACCTTGGCATCTTGAATTCACTGGCCCTGGCTTGAAATGGGAATGTGCAGATGGATTCCTGCGACATTGTTACCCTCTTTTGGCTGCCGGAGTTGGGGATCATCCAGAACAAGTCACGGTTTCTCAAGTCTCATATCACTCATGCGCGCTATGTGAAATTCGGAAAGGTGGGCCGATCAGGCATTAATCCTTTCGACCACTCGACAACTCAAGAGACCAGCACATTTACTCAGAGCTGCTGGAGAACAATTATATTGATGCTCTTAACACTCTAGGTGTCCACACAATCCGCAACCAGTTCTGGCAATACCCTCTCTGCAATGTCTATCACCTTTGGCAGCCTGATGAATTGCATCAGCTGCTCCTGGGTTTAGTTAAAGACTTATTGCACTGGCTGCTCAAATACCTGAAAGCTGGAAAGGTCAAGGATCAATTTGACAATCGATTCACATCGGTGCCATGATATCCCTTCCTCCAGCACTTCTCTAAACCATTCCATTGATTGAAAAGTGGCACCTGGCAAGGTAAAGAGATCTGTGGAATGATCAGAACACTGGCATTGAATTGCGCTCCTATTCTTGACTGCTCCCAGGATGACAGGAAAACTGCGGCAGAAAACACCGCCAATGAAGTGGTAATGTGAGCAGTGCGGGCATTATGTGAATTCTCTGTTGTTGTGTGCCAACAAAATCACTTGGATGTATCCCTCGAAGCACTAGACGATGCGGTGAAGCGATTGTACCACAAGAATGGTATTTTTCGAGAACAGAAAATGTTGAAGTCTGTGAAGGCACAAGTGGATAACCTGTTGGCAAGGGAATCCGATCAGTTAAGCAAACAAAAGCTTTATAAGATTTGTGCTGCAATGGAAGCCCTTGTGTATGGGGCTGAAAAGGTTTCCACAACAAAACATAGGCAATTTCAGGTGTGCCTGAACAGACCCCGACAAGCGCCAACCACATGGTCAGATGCTCATCGTCAGAAGGCAAATGAGCGATTGGAGCGCGAAATCCATTAGGTGAGACCTGCTAAATGCAAGGTTTTCGATAAATTATTCCAACATCATGAGCGACAACTATTGCAAGAAGTCGGGACCAGGGTATCTTGTCCCAGAAGCAAATTTGCCGAACTACTTGCCATTATGAATCCTCAGCCCAGAGATGAGGCTTACCGGGTGGCAAACATGACCGCCAACAAGCAACTGCAATTTGAGATATGGCGATCCGATCCTGCGACAGAAGCCATGACCTGGAGTTTCACTGATCTGGAGCGGGTCAGTAACCAGCTGGAGAGAGAGATTTATGCCATCACCTTGAATGAACAGAAGCAGTTCAAGAAGCAATTCTCCATCCGCTTGATCATGCTTGAAGCATAGTGGGAGACATTCAGCATTCAGGTGCTCCAGGACACCATTGAGCAATGCATAATACATTTCGAATATCCCAAAATGCATGTTGTGAGCCATATATTGATTCAACTCGGCGAATGGGTTCCGGTGACAATTTTAGCACTGATATTCCTGAACGCCAACATATCGCCAATGTGAAAGAGGCATATCGATCTAGCAACAAAGTCAATTACATTTGACAGATGCTTGAGCACAATGACCAGTGTACTGGTCTTGACGTTATGGAGGAGACACTCTCAGAACTTGCAGTCCAAGGCTGGTATGATATTGACTCTGCAAAAGTTTTCAACTTACCAATGTGATTCCTCGACTTCCTTGCCTCTTCAGGATGGCCAAAGCAGTTTCATCGACCTTCGAACTAGTCAATTCAGTGACCTCGGACTCTGTTAATTCATTTAACTTTGCGATGTGAGCTTTTGCCAGCAAGTGTTTCCCCATTGAGCTAGTCCCATGTTCTGATGCATTGCAAAGAACTTGATGACAAATGATACATATGATGCCAGGGCTGCCAGTCTCCTCAATTCCGCAGTGTGAATAGAATTGCCATGAAGGCGCATGACTAGAATTATTCCAAGCAATAGGCTGCTGTGAGTCTATATTCATTGAAGTCCACCAATCATCGAAGATGATTTGTGAAGTAAGATCGCTCAAATCACAAATAAAGACACGTTCATTTTTGGAAGAGATTATAACCTTGAGCAATGAGGTGTTCAGAGATTTTGAATCCGACATCGCTGTGGGAATTAGAAAGCTTGGTAATCCGATTTGAAAGACTGCTGAAAGCAACAATACAGCAAAGCAGACTGCGGGTTCTCAAATATTGACTCTACTGCTACATGTAAATCAATGGGCTCAGAAAGACATTGCTTGCATATTTATGAAGTTGTATACATGGTTAGATTGCAAAGACTGACCGCATAAAACTCGATTTAGGAACAGCACAATGCACTTCATTGCTGTGTGGCATTCTGAGCCTCCGCAACAACTGTGGATGCTCTGTGGGCGCTCAATTGTAGGAGGCAGACGCCATATCGTCACTAGCATTCTTGCCAATCGAGGCTGCCGATGGGTTGATTGTGGGTTACCTGAATTCCGTTGCGGTTGGATTATCCACAATGCAAGATCAAAAATTGTTGACGGTCAGTTGACGCTCATTTCGGGACATGGTAACGATCATGTCAGAAGCATTTTTGCCTAGAAAGGAGGCCAATACTTCGATTATGGATCGAAGTTGTTTCATAGCCCCTTGATATTCCAAGATGCACGGCCTGAAATTGTTGACACTCCATTGACGCTCATTTTTAGGGCATAGTGACGAGCTCATCGACAGCATTTCTGTCTAGAAAGGCAGCCAATCGTTCGATTATGGATCAAAGTAGTCTCATAGCCCCTCGTCATTCCAAGATGCAAGGCCTGAAATCGTTGACGCTTCTTTGACTCTCATTATTACGGCATAGTGACAAAGTAGTTGAAAGCAATTTTGCCTAGAAAAGCGGCCGATAGTTTGATTCTGGCTTAATGTTGCCATTCAGCCCTTGCATTTTCCATGATGCAAGGCCAGAGGTCGTTGACGCTCCTTTGACACTCATTTTTAGGACAGAGTAGCGATCATGTCGCAACCATTTTTGTCTAGAAAGGCGGGCTATAGTTCAATTATGAATGAATGTTGCAGCGAAACCATCCGGATTTTCCATGATGCAATACCAACAATAGTTGAAGCTCTGTTGACTCTCACCGTTGAGCTCACCTTAGAGCCATACTAACAGTCATTGGGAGCTCAACAATTGTACATGAAATCCATCCTGTTATTTTTGGCAGCCAGTAGACCGTGTCTATGTATCATCATTTGAATCCCAAATCTTCGAGAGATCACACTTTCTGAGCCGCCACTATACACGTCATTTGCATGACGAATGACGTAAGTCCATCGCATTTCAGCGCTTTCGGCTGGCAATTTACCGCATAAACATCCATGCACTACTTTGAGATATTTATAGCGCAAACTCCTCACCATCCCATATCCAGCGGATTCTCCACGATTTCCTTGATGTACTATACGTAATTTGCGATTTTTGGACCATGTGCAGGAGGTCTGAGCGGAGAGTTATGTAGTTGGCTGCATGGATTCATGCAGACTGACGGCTGTCATTCATCCGGGTTTCAGATGAGCTTTGACTGCTCCTTCTATGAGTCGTATGACATCACTGACTTAAACTTTGTTAGTAAATTTCGTCTCAAATTTAGGTTTTGTTTTATCATTTCACTGTAACAGGCAACACCATATACAGTTCATTGTTTGTCAATCTACTTGATTTGGTGTCTAGAACATTTGCATGGCCTGTATGACCCTTGCACACACACTGACAAATAATCCTATCTCACAATTTGGTCTGTAACGGCGGCACGTGACCCAGGTCCAGGTCACAGCCGTTCTATATACTCAGCTCGCCACGAGAGTTAGATCTCTAGCGATAATCTTACCTATACACATATATTTACTATCACTTGGGTCCACGTTTGCAACCGTATACCATAATTACCATACGTATGCCTATAAGGCCGAACGCTGGCATACGTGCCCTTACACTATTATCGCTTTTCAGTAAACGGATATGGTTCGGTCATGGGATTTCACAAGTTTTACAACGATTCGACGGGTCGCATACGAGTTCGCCAGAATCGACTCCGAATTGCACCAAAGGTCGAAAGGGTTAATTGCATACGGTCGATTGAGACAAGTTCAAATACCGACAGCTGAATTGAGCACACATTGTCGAAGTCTACATGATCGCCGTACCCCTAAACGCGCCACATCATGAAGTCAACAATTGAGATTACTGCCTTCAAAACGACATATCGAAGCATGATTACTGCAAGCATGGATATCGATTGTTTCATCATTCAATTGGGCACCCTGATGGCAGCGGAGAAGTGTTCAGAGACCAACTCTCGCACGAGACGTGTCACCGGCGATGAGGGCAATTATCACGACTAGAGGCCGCGACTATTCGATTCGGCCAATGAGAGAAACCGAATACGATAGAGATGTTGAGTCGAACACCATTCCTACAAGTCAATTGAGCACGATCATCAGTCGGAGAACATACAATCTATGACGCGATCTTACCCCTGAATCGGCTATATGAAGAACCGAAGGTGAAGTCGAAAGACGATTGCGAATCAGCACAGTTGCGACTACATCCCTTCGAATTGAGTAAAGTGCATCGACTTCAATTGTCATGTATACCTATAACTCTAGCAACCTCGAGGAAGCTCGGAGGACAGCAACACCAAAGGCATTTCTGATAATTCCAACAATCCCGATCCTGGGAATTCAAATGGGTCAAGTCCAATAAGCCCAGTGGAGGCAGCCGTGCCAACTTATCACCAGCGCCGTGGCTTTCAAAGGAAGTCTACAAAAGCCAAAAGCCAAACCGGTAATGCGCTCGCTGCGGCAGCGGAGACCACAAAACCTACCTTGTACCAAATATACATGGCAACATGCAGCGAGTCGAAGCACAAATCGACTGCGGTGCAATGAGCATCATATTATCGCCGAGCCTACTTAGGAAACTCGAGCTACCATACGAACCAGCATTCACCTCCACCCTGGCCCGGTGATGATGTATGTAAAGAGTCGAATGGCCAGTCTCTTGGTTCGGTATTTTGAACACCTTAAACCGGTTGACGAATCGGAGGTTTCAGTTGTCCCAATGAAGGTATACGACCCAGTTTTGAGCTTGCCTTGATTTATGGCGAGAAACCCGGAAATCGACTGCAGCAACGGTCGATTGACAGCCCTGCGAGCGCCCAATGGACCGCAACGGGCGAAGATTCCAGAAGCAGATTGGATAAGTTCTCTGCCGGAACGCGGTGAGGTAACCAAAATGGTGAGCCTTCTCCGGGTATACAACTACTCGGGGCTACCGCATTCGATCATCCCTGAGCTAGTGAGGAGGTGGTCGAGGCATTCGCCATATGACTTGGAGAATCTCAAGGGTTGCTGAGAGCATGACTGGAAGGCATCACCGAATGTGAGAGAAACCCCAGGATGCTGAATGCGCGAGCAGGAGCAGCGGCGGTAGTTGCGGCAGAAGAGTGACACAGTGACGGTGCTTGAATGACTGCTACCGGCTCGCCGAGACACGAAGGGAGAAACTGGTCAACGGGGCTTGGTCCTGTTGTGACGAACCGTCTGATCCAGCTATCCCAGGACCCCTACCCATCTCCACTCCGCCAAGCATGCTACAATGCAGAATGCAGAAAAGGCTAATGAGAATAGGAACAGACATAGTTAAGGTGGAGATGGTAACAGATGATGTGGTCACATCCCAGCACAATATCAAGATTCGTCGTATCCTTGTGAGATACAAGGACTATCTGGACGTATGCAGCAAAAGATATGGCAACTCTCGCACCGCACCTTTCAAGGCATCCAGAGGGAATTCGTGAGGAAGAGCGGTTCTGGCTGAAGAGGGTGAGAAGAAATGACAGGGTACCCGGCCGTGAGGAACCACACAAATTGCGTGGATCTACAAGATCTCGGAAGAGCGAAAGAAGGACGGCGGACTATGGCTGTGTGTGGACTACCGAGCTCTCAATCAAGCCCTGGTGAAGAACTAAAATCCTCTCCCACTGATCTCGGAGATGCTCGACAGGACCTCAGGAATGCCTATCACCTAATCCAAATCAAGGAAGGCGACATGTACAAAACCGCATTTCGCACCCGGTACAGGCAGTTTGAGCACCCAGTCATGCCGTTCGGGTTGACGAACGCACCAGCTACCATAATACCAAGCTACAATACCAATCAGAAGAGATAAGTCATCGGCAGAGCAACGACCTTTAAAGAGAGGGATGACCCTACCGGAACCGAAATCCCCATATACTATGACCCTATCGCAGGTGCCGGAATGAAGACAGAGTGCACTTAATGACAGAGAAGTCCAGCGGCACCCAGAGAGCGGCGATAAATGCACCCAGAGCGTGGGGATAAGCGTACCAGAAGAATCAACATACGCACCTAGCATCCGGACGATGATCAGCTCAACTAGAGAATTCACGGCCAAAGCTCAAAGTCAGAGACAACCAGAACAGACCAAGCGAAGTCCGAAAAGGCGAAAATCAAGTCGAAACACGAAGCAAGTCAACAATCAAAGCGAGTCAAAGAAAGGACAAAGCAAGTGGAAAAATGAGACAAAGCAAGCCAAGAGACAAGTGAAGTTGAAGACCTCCGAAGTCCAGAGACGAAGCCCGCCGAAAGACGCGTCGATCAACAAGATCACCAAACGTCTACCGAGCTACGATGGCAATCGACAATCGATATGATGAAGTCGTCGACGGAGCAACGAATTTTCAAAAAGGGGGAGAACGCCGTGTCCATACGATCAAGTCCTACCGACAAGTAAACAAGCTCTCCTGGAGACAGTCTACCGAGACACACACTGAGAAGTCGACCGAGAAGTCTACCGAGAAGTCGACCAGTCAAGTCCTACCGACAAGCCAAAAGCCCACTGGGATGCAATCTACTGAGATGCACCGAGAAGTCGACCGAGAAGTCTACCGAGAAGTCGACCAGTCAAGTCCTACCGACAAGCCAAAAGCCCACCGGGATGCAATCTACTGAGATGCACCGAGAAGTCGACCGAGAAGTCTACCAGAAGTCGACCGTAAAGTCTACCAAGTCGATCAAGATTAAACTGAAGCCTCCTTTCGAGAGCACAACCATGAAGTCGACCTGATGGTCACCGAAGCGGACTTCCAAAGATGACTACCTAGTCAACCAGCATCTGGAAGTCAATGCCACTTACCGATGACTACCGCTTGAGAGATATTCGACGAAGCACTGCACGAAGGCTCAAGCGAGCGCAGGCACGCTTGAATTTGGTAAGTATAACCATCTTTAGAAAGGCTCACTTGTTAGATGTCCATTAATGCGACGCGACTGCACGCGATGCAATCGACCTATATGATTGACGGCTACGACCGATGCCGGCAGCGGAAGTTCCATCGATGCCAAGTCATGAGCGGAAGCTCTACCACCCTGACGAATTCCGACAATGACCTACGCCGAGATATACGAGCTACGGGAATGATGGTCGTTGGAGAATGGGTTAGAAAGTCGAGATATGGAGACGGGATCACTTTTGGATGTTTTCTTGTTTCTTCTGTGCTTCTCTTCTTTGGATCACGGCCCGGTACAAATGGCGTCGGCATGGGTTTTTACCACCAGCCAATGGAGGTGGAGTTTCCCCGTGCGCCGGATCCGCCGAAAGGTCGCCATTGAGCTGTACTGATCGGTTGTGGGACTTATGGGTTCGTACGAATGCGTACGTAGGATAATTGTTTCATTCTTTGTTTCCCTTTCGTTTCCTTTTCTCTTGTACGGTTTATGCAGCCCAGGAGGTCTGCGCCTAAAGAGAGGGATAATGTAACGGCGGCACGTGACCCAGGTCCGGGTAACAGCCGTTCTATATAGTCAGCTCGCCACATGACTTAGATCTCTAGCAATAATCTTACCTATACACCTATATTTACTATCACTCGACTCCACGTTTCCAACCATATACCATAATTACCATACGTATCCCTATAAGGCCGAACGCTGGCGTACGTGCCCTTACATGGTCACTGAAATCCAGAAGAAGCTGACAGGTAACAAAGTAGGTACAAATTGCTTTTACTCAAGATACCTTGTCAAAAATACCCATTTGGCAATCGATTCCTCTGGTGACGCAGGTTCCGTCACCAGGTCTTTGTCCGAATCCGATTTCTATATTGTAATTAGCTAGCAATGCTATGCGCTGGGGTAAAAGCTGACCGGTTGAACTGGCGTCGCAATCCCCATCTTTGACGAATTGGGCACCGCCTTGGGCATAAGAGATAATATGCGATTGTCTCGCTGAGGTTTCTCCGAACACAGCCACATTTGACTGCTTCCCTGTCGAAACATCACTTGCGGCATTTGGGATTGTCCAGCGACAATTTCAAGAACCTGCATAAGCTCCCCAAATGTTGTCGGTGATGGTGTGGCTGCTGTCGTGTCTTTTTGTGGCTTCCCAACTGCGGGAACATTCAGTTCAGTCGTTCGATACTTCATATCTCTCTCACGGAAGTAGTCGGCTATGTCCCGCCATCCTGGTTGCATCAGTTCGTTAAGCATCATCTGCTTCTGCCAAAAGGTCTCCAGGCTGTGCTGTACCGTTTTGGAGATTGTGCCCATCATGCAGCCAGTTTCATCATCTTCGCTCAGCTTGCCAAGCTCTGGGTCTTCTGCATCATCATCCTCGTCTTCCCCATCCTCCTCATCTTTGGAACTTACAAGATCTCTCAGACTGTCTCCGATAGCATTCAACATCTCCTCAAATGTTGTTTCAGTCTTTGTGGTTGTCGATCGTGCCTTTTCAACATTCTTCATATTTTCCTGCTCTTGCATTATCGCTGACTCTGCGTCTTGAAATGGCTGTCATGGCACTGCAGTCTCTCTATCCACATAATCCTCGATCGATTTCTCTTTCTCTTCATTGCTTACAAAGTGTTTTTCCCGTTCTTTCTCCGCTGAAGGCTTCTTTTAGATCATAAGTTGTGCTATGCTCCCAACGCTCGGTCCCTTTCTGCCTCCAAGCCACTCTTGCCTTTAGTCGCTTGATGACGTCGTCGTGAGGATTTCATTGTCGATTTGCAGTATTTGCCCGCCGGAAGTAGCAAAAGGTCCTTTCTCGGAGCATTGACCATTGTATCTTGTGTTGACCTTGTTGTTGGGCAAGATATTGGATGTTGCAAGATATGGACTACATGGAGGCAAGCAGCATCTTTTATGTCAAGGTTGGTGGGTTTCATCAATTAGAACAAAGCAAAATCAGCGTTTTGACTGTCACTTCATTGGGAATAATCATGCTAACCGTACATTAAGACTTGATGGTTAGCCTGTGATTGATGTAAGATCCCGGCGATGTCTGGAGAAAAACATCACCAGATGTCCTTTCTGTCGAAGAATGTCCGTTGTATATCTATCAAAAATGAGATATCAGCTGTCATTCATCATAATATATCGCTGCAAACAGACATTCAACTTTGGACCGAATCACTGCGAATCATGGAACTGTTGGAACCCCCTGCAGCTATACCCAGTACAGCTATATGCAGCCAGATTCAGCTTGAATTGAAGGTGCAAGTTGGCTGTCACTCATTCCATTTTGACTTGTAGCTAACTTCATAATCATCAGTACTTCCCACTTCTTTTCGTGATTATCTTCCTCACCATTCCACAACAGCAACTCATCGCTCCAGAAAGACTTGAACCAGGTGCAATTGAAGCCGGATTGAGCCGAATGACAGGCGCTTCAAACTATGCGCCACCCGGTGAGCCACAGCAGCAACGCAGACACTAGTTAGTTCTCCGCGACACTTCGAGTGTAGTTACCAAACATATGACCCCGGGCGCACATTTGAAAACAGTATGTAAAACTAGAAGCAGCAAGAATAAGAAGCAGCATGTAATTGAATGTGAGTAAATCCATAGCGATGTAGTCGACAGTCAACTAACAGTATAACACACAGCTGGGATACGTAGAGAGCTACGTGACCAATTCATTGCTGCCCATAACGGGAAACCTCCATGGTCGACCAAGGCATCTGTCCGCAGTCCACGCGATTCAACCTCACGATGTTGTGAGTTCTTGGAATTTCGCAGACGAATTTGCTGATAAACGTCCCCTGGACTGGGCAAAACAGGCTTCAAAGTCCTAAGAGGAGGCTACAGAGTTCTGTATGGTTGAGGTAACAGCCAAATCTCACTTTAGAAGCAGCAACTAATTTCTTGTAGGTTTTCAACATGTCGGCTACTATGGCATAACAAGGAGGTCGGGTACAGTTTGAATCGTCCAACAGGTGTCTTGCCTTGAGTATGGCCAAAATCCCCACAGAAGGATTTTCACGCGCCGCAATTAAGGAAACTCACCGACGAATGAAGGAACCACGTGCCAAAGACCGAGAGGAGAAGAAGCGGGGTGTTGTGTTTCTCAGGCTTAACAAGGTGATGGCTGTGATAGAAAGACACCCGGCAATGATTCTGGAAAATCAAACGGACGGCTGTCTTCCTTGCCACAATGGCACAGCAAACGATCCACAGATTCGCTGGAGGCGCAAGGGCACGGGTGCACCTCCACCAGAACCTGTGCCATCGAGGCCCAGAACGCCACCTGTGCCAGCTGATGACAGTGAGAGAACTCAAAGTTCTGAAACAGATGATGTGCCACCCCGATATGTGTATATACATACTCCGCTTCCCAGCGCACGATTGTTTAATCTCGATCCGTATGCCAAGGATCCCATGCGCGATTAAGATTGCATTGCAGATTTGATGACTGATGAAGGACCATCCACAGGTTAGTACACTATCAGCTGCGTGGTAATGCAGCTGACAGCGATTTCGTAGACGACAGCAGCCTTTCGAGTGAACATGACAGCAAAGAAGAGAGTTGACTGAAGGGAATGGGATTGTTGAGTACTATTATTATCTACAATTAGCGGACACTTTAAAGTATATTTTAAGGGTATATTTATATGCATCATTAAAGAACAATGTAGTTAGAAAGGAGAATGTACATGAACAGCACAGAACGGCTGCTACAAGACCATTATCGATATAGTATGCCAAAGTGAATGTTTCCATATTGCCGTGATGCCTGTGGCAAAATGAGCATCAACAGAGCCTCAACAATTGTAGGTCCTGTAAGCCGGGTAGTAAAACGCGATTTGGTAGTTAACACACATAATGGAAGTGTAGCCACCCTGTATAGGCAAAAGAGAATGCAAAACGCGCCCTGCCCCATCTTGAAAATGAGCGTCAACAGGGCATCAACAATTTTAGGTCTCGTTAGTTTGGTAATTATCAAGTAATTTTGTAGTGGTTATACATAACAACTGTATTGACAACCTGTAGACGCAAGAAAGAAAGCGAAATGCTCCCTGCCCCAGCTTGAAAATGAGCGTCAATGGAGCGTCAACAATTTTTGGTCATGTAAGTCGGGTAATAAAAACGCTATTTGGCAGGGAGTTCATATAATGGAAGTATTGCCACCCTTTATAGGCAAAAAAAAACGCGACACGCTCCCTGCCCCATCTTGAAAATGACCGTCAACAGAGTGTCAATGATTCTAGGTCTTGTTAGTCTGGTAATTGAGAAGTAATTTTGTAGTGGTTATACATAACAAACGTAATGACAACCTTTATACACAAAAAAGAAATCGAGACGCTCCGTGTCCCATGTTGAAAATGAGCATCACCTGAGCGTCAATGATTTTTGGTCCTGTAAGTCGGATACTATAAATGCGATTGTGTAGTGATTACACATAATGGAAGTGTTGCCATCCTTTATAGGCAAAAAAGACAGCGACACGCTCCCTGCCCCATGATGACAATGTGCGTCAATGATGTTTCAACGATCTTGGGCCTTCGATCATGGTTTATCGAAGTGCGCTGTGGCTGTTGAAGACCATATACTCAGTTTTGGCAGTTTTTGTAGTCTAAAACGCTCGTGAACACTTTGTTGCACCTTTGGAAATGAATTAAGTTGTTACTGTTCTGGAGGCTATTGCAGGAATATCATTTGCTTATTTGCTCATACAGGCTGCTAATCACTTGTTTATAGATAAGTGCGATCAAACGCCACTTAGATTACCCAAGATGCAAGACCATCAATTGTTGACGCTCCATTGACGCTCAATTTCAGGATGGGGCAGGGAGCGTCTCTCTACTTGTTTGCTATATAATGGTTGTCAATACATTAGAAAATGACAATGCAGTACCATAGTCAATATTTTGCAAATAACAGTAGGATTTCCGAATGCGACCAGAAATAGAAAAACCTGAAACCCAGAACCAGAGATTGAACACGAAGGGTCTAGCCAAACCCAACGTAACCCGGTTGTTGATGGGTGCGGGGCCGGGTTTCGACCGCCAAGAAGCAGCGGGTAGGGTGTTTGGATGGTTCTGGAACCAACCAAACCATTTTTCCAGTCCAAACACGGACCACTGGTGGGTTACCAACACCTGTTGCTAACAGTACTAACATTACTGGCCATTACTTTAAATTGAATTAAATTGATGGATTCCAGCAAAGCATTTAGGCAATAATGGCTGCTTTTGGTGAGGATCATGTACAATAAGGCATATTTGCTGCAGTTTGAAAATTTTATATATGATGTGTATTATTGTTAAGGATTGCTGATGGGATATTCAACTGATCACCTCAGTGATATGTACATCTGTCACCTGGAGCCACTGGGAGAAAGTGAGAGTAATTAGACCTGACTTCAAGGATAGTCAAATTTTAAAGTTATCTAGATCTATCCTGTGGCCTTCTGATGAGCCAGAGAGCAATGTAGACAGTTCTCTGAGTTGATGCGATCGATGTAGCAGCCTGCAGCTGCACCTTCAAACAGTGACACAAATTTATCAGGATAGTCGATGTCTACAAACATTATTGGATTACAGATGCTGCAATGTGACAATTCTGGGAACACCTCATATTGCTGTAGAGATGTCTGGGAAACATGCCATACTCTTTGGCCACCCTGCAGTTATACCTAGATATTGTAGTTACTACACATCAATACACAATTTGAAAACTCATGTATTCAGTATGTATTCTCATCTATGTATTTGCAAATCTTTGTTTCTATGTATGTATACAGCTTTCAATCTATATCCTGAATATCTGGACTAGCAGCTAGAGATGCATCACTATGATCAGTATGCCTTGAGATGGTGATAATCCAAATTTAGAAATCCACAAAAAGCTAGACATGGCGGTAATGAATAACAGCATAGAAGATGCACGTGGCGGCCATGATTGAGTGGACTCCGAGATAAACATGGAGTATAATGATGTAATGTTAATTCTACAGTTAGAGACTGGTATGGCACAAAAGAAATCATACTTGTTGTATATGCAAGCAAGCAAATCTAGAGATGCATTTGAGGCTCATTATTGAGTCGACTTCGAGAATTGCCTACAGGCCAACACGGAGTAGATTGAGTTGCGCCATGCTTCCATAATCAAAGACAATAGCTAATCACATAAAGGCCTTGATACAGTGAGTTCGAGAATACATTTTGAGGGCATAATTGAGGGAACCCAGACATACTCCTCCTGGCCGGAATCAGGTGAACATATTTACTCTATTGAAAGCAGCAACCAAGCAAATGTTGTAATGCTCTGTTGCCGTAGTAATCAGGTTCAATTGTTGAATTACTGGGAGGTGGTTGCACTGGTGGTGGTCACCTGGGAGGGAGATGTGCCAGGAGCTGAGACTCTGTTCATTGGCAAACTTGTAATGATGGGAATACAGAGAAAGGAGAATAACACAGTGAGCTCAGAGAAGAGAAATGAGAATCGAGAGATTGGCTGGGACTGGGAGACAATGAATCTGGGGAGGATTGTGTACATGCAGTGAACTCATCATTACTGTATCAAGAGATAGAGAGGGATAACTGCCTTTTGTGTACTGCAGTGATGGTACAAATGTAGATGACAAAGTGTGGGATAGGGGCTGAAGATGATAATGATATGGAAGGATATAAGAGAATGTGGGAAATTAGGGGTACAACCTACCTGCTGTTGTTTACAATACCTAATACTGGTATACTTACTTGCCAGATCAGGTATGGTAAAATGATTCACAGACACAATTCTCTGAAGTCCCAGCATCTAATGATAATTTCCCCAAATACCTCTCATCCCTATTTTCCATATTTTCCTGTCTTGTCCACAACTTTACCATCACCAGAGGGTACAAAGTTAAGTCAACCCTTTCAACTACCCCTGCCATGAGCATATGTTTACATGGAGTTCAATATTGACCCATGATTATGTCTCTCCTGCTACCAGCCAGACACTAATCTCTCAGCTTCTGGCACACCTTGTTATACTCGATACTCCGCAGTTCCCAAATTATGGGTCAACCAATAAATTAAATATTAGCTCAAGCTGTATCTTCCTGCCTATTGCCAGCCTTCAGATCAACTACCTCCAATGTCTTCTCCAATTTTACTCAATCACTGACACCACAGTGTATCACCAAACTGACTCCAAGTATGTCTCCAAGTTTACATGATAATATCCTCCATGTGTATCTTTGAGTTCACTCAATCATTGCCTCCAAGTGTATCTCCAAAGTTACTTACTCATCACCTCCATGTATATCTCCAATCTCACAGAATCACATCTGTCATGTGTGTCTCCCAACCTGCTTGGTCATGGCCTGCAAGTGAAACTCCAAATTCACTCAGTGATGACATTCAAGTGTATCTCTATCTTGAATAGATTGAATTCTCACAGTGCATACCAGAACTGAGTCACTTGTGGCTTCTAAATTAATCTCTATACTGGATCTCTCAAGTGTCCAAGTTTATCCCTGAGTTTACCTATTTCGGGACTTTATGTTTGCATGATCATGGCCTTCAAATGCACCACCGAATATGCTTGATCACAGCGACTAAGTGCATCTCTATCTTCACTCATTCACGGCTTACCAACTTCTCACTGTAATGATCTCATTATATATCTCCAAACTTGCTCAAATATCCCTTCCATGTGTATCTCTATGATCATTTCATTACAACTGCCAATTGTATATCTAAGTTTGCCGAATGGTTGTCTGCAAGTGCTCCTCCAGATGTGCTCGAGCACTATCTCCTGCCAGATTCTCCATATGCCCATATATTGATAGACTTTGGTACAAAATATATGACATATTGTGATGTACCAAATCTTTGTAGGAAAGTAAAACACAGATAAGTGACAAAGATGAATAAGATAGATGAAAAGGCTTGTGAATACGAGTTCTTGAACCCTAAGAATCACTGCTGCAAGAATAGACCACCAAGTTCACAGATGCCTAGTGACTACCTCAGTGGTCTCTGCTGCTCCCACTTGTGACGATCCAATAAGTCAAATTTCAACGCATGTTGAATATACTTCCACATCTTCACATTCTCTCTGAAGATATTCTGAATTCTCTTTTTGTCTCTGCAAGTACTCTACATTGCTTCAGAAGGGCTAGGCAGTGTTTGGAATTACTTGAAACTACAATTGAGGTTGACTGCAGTATCTGGGAGGTTTGTGTGGAGCTTGTGAAAAGTTTTACATATTGCTAATCAAATCTTGGTGAATTTGTAAAACACAAATATCTAACAAAGAGGAATACTCTAGATGAAATGGTTTGTGGTTATGGGACAAAGGAATCAGAGAATACCTGTGAGCAATACAGTACCAAGTTGAGCATCTCCTGCAGACCTGTACAGTGAGCACATCTGCTCTGAAATTTGACTATCCTATAAGACAGCTTTTGTAGCATCTGCAATTCACCTCTACAACTGCGTATATGTTCAGTAGTGCTTTGGAATTCACTTTCAGCATTTGGAAGTACTTTGCTTCGCTTCAGTGGGGCCTGAAAGTGTCTGAAATTACTTTAGTATAGTTGTGAGATTGACCAGAGTGGCTGGAAAGATGTCATGTTACTTCTGGACCATATTACATTTTGCTGATGGAAAATTGAGACAGACCTGGACATGGAGTTGCTACAAACTCAGAAAATCACATGGAGGCTCACATTGATTGAACAATGCGAATTACTTTAAAATTGTGTATGTTGCACTTGGTAATTCAAATTGGATAAACATTGAAATTACCTTACGGCAGAAATTTGTGAGAATGATAATATTCTCCAGGGTGTGGAGATCGAGAGAATTTGGAGGTGATCAATCTGGCATGACATTCTCCAGAGGCTAATACTCTGTTGATAGATTCATTTGTAGTTATATATATGGAATGATTGTAAACTCACATCTTCATACACCAGGAGAGCTGGCTTTGTGCTGGGTGATCAGGACAGAGGTACATTGTGAGATTATCTCATTCTGGAAGGACAAATTTATTGAGTTTGTTCTTCTGCTGCTGGTCTATGATGGCTGAAGTGTGTACTCAATTATATCTGACCTCCATAGAGTATAAAAGTAGAAGAAATCAGCATAACTGTGTATTTGCAAATAACAGTATATTTATAGATGAGACTGGCAGTGATAGGGAATGAAAATGAGGATAATATGACAGGATATAGAAAATGAGGGGTACACCTTGCTGGATTTGATTTCATGAGTGCTTGAATATACTGGAGCATTTATTATACATGCATGTACCTGCCAAATTCAGTCTAGTAAATGAACTGTGTCCAACAGAATTTTCTCAGTTGCAAATTCTCCTAATCACTACCCTATGTACATGATCTATATACCTTTCTCTCATCTATGACTCAGTCATCACCTAAAAACATGCAGTTATCACATCTCGCTTGACATCTATATACCCTTAAAGTCACTACACCCTAAGTATACAAATGGATAAGCTATAAGCCATACAAGTCAATCATTTTTGACTTCTGTTCATTGCTATGATTTTGAGTTAACAATTCAACCAAGTCAGTACCAGGTACTTCTCTCTCTAAATTAACTGTCACCAGCTCACTCTATAGATTTCAATCAGTCAATGTCTATTTCTATTGCAGTCTCATAATTTCAAGTTGTCTCAGTAATCCTGTTTCAGCTCCCAGTGCTCCTTTCTCAAAATTGACCACCTTCATGTGCACTGTGTCTTACTCTTCCAGTGCATCTCACAGTGTAAACTCTTGGTATTACAAAGTATATCTCCATAATAGTATTATCTGAATCTTTAAGTGTACAAGAAGTTTATCTCCAGAGGATTTGCATGAAATCTATGTCCAAGTGCAGCCAGCACCATCTCAAAATACACCTTCACATTTATCCTTCTGTGGCCTCCAAATGCATCTCTAAGTTCCCACAATTTCCATTTCAAGTCCATTTCAAAGTTCATATAATCTCCATTGCCAAATTTGTACAATTTCCATCTCTATGATTCCAAAATGATCATTCCCCAGTACAGCCAGTTTCATCTCTAAGTACACCTCAACATTTACTCTATCTTGTACTCCAAGTGTATTTTTAAGTTTGCTCCTTCTTTGTCTCCAATTTTAGTTATTTACCATCTCCAAGTTCAGCCAGTACAGTCTTCAAATGCCTCTCCAAGTTAGCTTGGTACTCTGTTGCTTGTGCACAACTTTGCACAACTGAATGTCATCACCAGGTACACCACTCAGTGTACTTAACTTTCATTTGAAGGCTGATGAACCGTATGTAAATATGTAGATATACAATGATAGAAAATACATACTATATTTCAAAACTGCAAATACTAATCTGCCAGCGATATACAAATAACAGAACAAGATGAATCTATAGTTGAAACTGTATTTAGTTATGGAATATTAGAAACCACTAGGAAATACAGTACCAAGTTAAGAATATTCCAGAAAATCTGGATAGAGATTTCAGCAGCTTTAAAATATAACCATCTGTATAGCAAAATCTTATAACATCTTACATACAAATCAACAATTACAGAAGCATTCAAATGGACTGTGGAATGCTCCTAGTATATTGAAGGGCACATTGTTTCATTTGAGAAGTGTCTAGAACAATTTGAAAGCATTTGAATGTACAATTAAGGTTGTTTGACTTGCTTATCAGGTTAGTATCTGAATTGTAGGTTGTTTTTTGTGTTCTTAATGAACCTGTCATATCTCCCTTTCAAAGAATTCCTGCCAAGGTTGACTACCCTCAACATTTATCACCATCACCATACACTATCTGTACAATACTCCATCTCCGATACACACCACCTCCACAATACACCACCTCCAGCATACACTACCCACCGCATTTCTTGAATGCAGCAACATTCCCTTCTCTGATAACATTCCACAGATTGTATTTACCCAGAACTAGAATTAGTTCAATTATGTGTTCATCCCAATTGATCACATTTGAATTAGCCACTTTCTGATACACCTCCAACTTATCTCAAACATGTCCACTGATATACTTTTCCAAACCTACTAGATCACAGCCTCCAAGTACATGTCTACATTCTCTCTATTCCAGCATCAAAGTGCATCTCCAAAGTTGGTTAATAACTTGCTCCAAGTACCTCTCTAAATTTACTAGCTTGCCGCCTCCAAGTATATCTCCAAAATCACTCAATCATGACCTCCAAGTGCATTTTTATGTTTTCTGCTTTACAGTCTCAAAGTGCAACTCTATGCTCTCTCAAGTACAGCCTTCAGTTTCTCACCATTATTGTTTCCAAGTGCATGCTAACGCTTTGTCCAGATCCTCCTCCAACCGCACAGCAGTACAGTCTGCACCTAGCTTGGTCATATGTTTATTAATTGATAAACTCTGATAGAAAATACATGCTGTATTAACATATAGCCAATGTTCTTGTAATTGTAAACACAAATGTGAAAAAAAGACAAATATAATATGCAAAAAGAGTTGTGGGACCATACTAACAAATGCTGTGAGAATACAGTACACAACTTGAAGGTGATTATACAGAGCTGCAAAGAGTGCCCCATAGTCTCTAAATATTAATATGAGATTGGAACAATTTTGAAATATCCTATATGCATCAACATCACTGCAGGTACTTTTAGACACATACAATACTACTTTTGAAATATCTATAATTACTTTGCTTAGTTTAAGTGGGATCTAGAACCCTATGAAATCATGTAAGTATATAGGTGAAAATAACTAAAGTCCGCAGATTATGTTCAGATAGCTATTGGACAATTGTACATTTTGGTGATGACATTATCAATGGACTAGATTGACGAAACATCTGGGGTCGTTATACAGTTCAATGTGATTCACTGCAGAATGTCTGACAATTTCACATACTGCCAGTAGTACTTAGAACACAGATTGTTGTTATCCTCCATAATCTCAGTGAGTATATTGGTAAATCCACCAAGTCTGGACAAAACTCCTATGTATTTCGAAACTCTAATAATATATTGGAGGTATTTCAAAACTAGTTACTGGTTCTTCCATTGTACTCTGTTCTGATAACTTAAATTGAAATTGCTTGAAAACTTACCAGAATTTCCCATTGATGGTTCAATTACCGTTTAAAGTTTGTAATATTATGTTTATCCAGAAATGATACCCATATACTTTCACAGTTTTGAAGTGACAATACTCAGTTTGGTAATATCAAGAAATGTTTCGTATAATTATAGCCAATCAACTTGTTTAGATCTTTTTGATACCAATACCAATACCATTACCATCATTATGACCATCATTATCACCATCACAATCATCATATTCAAATTCAGGTAGCTTGTCTACAGTAAAATAGAAAATTGACAGAAACCAGACTTCAGATTGTAAATTTCTATCTTTAATGTACAATATTTGGTTCCAATGGTTGGGACTACTGCTATGAAATATTATCAGTGTCAATTACCATGGGTACACTAATGATAATATTCAAACAATAATTTTGACTGATATTATCATTTCTGCCATCGTACCCTTTCCCATTTGTGCATTGTTTTCCTTACCTTTAATATGTTTTCTGGGATTCAGTAGGCTGTTTATTCAAAGCACAGTACAACATTTACATATGAGGATACTTCTCAAGTAAATAAATTGATTTGTATAATAAATCAGACTGGAACTATTTGACTGGGTGCAATTGGTAGTATACTTCACTCTATACTTAGAAGAACGCAGTCATACAGACTTAGAGTGTGCAATTGAGTTCAATCAACAGTAAACTTGAGTGTATACATTCAAGCAGGCTGGTAGGATGTGATCAAGTGCCATTTGAATTGAACATCAAAGTATCTATTAGTATACTTAAATGCTTACAGCCAAATAGACTGGGCTGGCAGTGTATAATCAACTGCAGCTGAAAGTGTTATTCAGAATGTACTTAGGAGTATTGTTATTAACTGTTGTGAAAGTGTTTCAGAAAATATACTGAGAAGTTTAGCTGAGAACTTTCTCAGCTGTATACAAAACAACATGCTCAGAAGTGTATATGATATTGATATTGTCTTGACAAATGTACTAGAGTGTATTCTTGTAATAATGAAACAGAATATACTAAGAAGAATACAAGAGAATGTACTTGTAAGTATATATATAAGATTAGAGTCATGGTGAGTGGGAACATACTATCAATTGCAAATATAGTAACTTCTGACAGCATACTTCAGAGTGTACTTGGAGGCACACCTGACCTGGGGCAATTGAGTATAATTGAAAGTGTAAAGCAAAGTATACTTGATGCAGTATTATGCATTATATAACAGCCAAATGTAAAATAATGAGAAAGTTATATGCTAATCTACTAGGCTCTCGGACACATCTCCATAATTCCTGGCCCTTGTAAAATTAAGTGAAGAAATCAGAAATACTCAAAAACAATTCTGAGATATGATTCAACTCTTTTGTAGTTGTTGAAGTGACTTCAGAAGGGCAGGAAGTTTGGCTCTACGAATAGTCAAATTTCAAAGTAGCTGAAATCGCTGTAATGGTTTCCCCAAACACCTCAAACTTGATATAGTATTTTCCCAGTCATGGTCTATAGAGTCTTCTAAATACTAGGTCTATTATATTTATCTTATTTAGTAATTGATACATTACAATTACAAGAGGAATTTGATATTGTAATATGGAATGTATTCTCGATTAATATGCAGCCACAGATTGATTAATGGTTAGATCTGAATTCTGACAGCATTCTGAGTACTACTAGTGATATGCCAACAAATGGCAATGAACTAATGTTAGGAAATCACTTGAAGACCATAATTGTACAAGTTTAAGGTTGTATGTTAAGGCTGTAATTGTGTTAATTATTAGAGGAATAGTTCATATAGTATTGGCAGTGACCCTAGATACTTGTTCTTGTAAAATCTTAATCTCTTGTATGTGGTCCTTGTCTTCCCAGACTATATCACAATTGTTGCATTTGAATACCCAATCATTAAATCCTTCATTTCTCAGTCAATCACCCTGTCCAAGGTCAGATTAACCTCGATAATTAATTACTGATCTCCCAACTACCTTTTGTCTCTCATTTCATAGTTGCCTTTTTATTTTGTGGATTGACTTTGCTTTTGCATTTCTGATTCATATTTCAAAATCTCTAATGTACTTGGTACTGGTATTTAGGTCATCTTCCTCTTTCGATTGTCTGATGAATGAATACTTCTGAATAGCTCTTGAGATCGTAGATATTTCTTGGCATTTTGTTTCCTAAGGTAAGTGGCAATTATCAATATAGGATTCCAATGCAGGTTGTCAACATCCCAATGCTAAGATCCACAATACGCAGTGTGCTGCAAACAGATAATGTCTTTCTCAGAATTGAGAGATGATTATCTTGAATGTACAAATAATGATATTGACTTCATTTTCAAATGTTGGTATCATTCATAGGGCTGGGGAACCACAACAACAAAATAATATGACAGACCAATAGATGTAGATATAGGGATAGATATAAAATATCGTAAAACCTCATTCATATTTCCGAGTTTTCTTCTGCTGGTAAGATCTCACTATTCACTGCCAAATCATACTTCTTTTCACTGCCAAACCAATGTGATCTCATTATACCCAGATCTTTTGGATGAGAGATGATCAGAACTATCTTCCAACTATGATGTCATGATTGCCTAACAGCTCATTGCTGAAGGAAAATCCCGTATCTGGAAAATCCCTCATTGTCATCGCCATCAGTTCCCAATGGTTATCTTGTTTATGCATGAGTGGATTACAAGATCTACTCTTCCGACTGTGGCCATTCTCTGCAACATATCAAACACACCAGAATGATAGATCATGACTTAATCTTGTACATCTTTCTTGCATTTGTTCAATAATTGAAGCATCTGCCGGCAGGTAGCCTATCAGCGCTTATCGCATACTCTATTGATAACTCATCCTTGACACCATTTATTGGCCATTGCATTAGAGATTCAATTAACGACCAACTAATACTCTGCCAATATAGATTATGACACGCAGGATGTGTTGTAATACATTCTTGCTCGACTCAATGACAAGGTTTGCTCCTTGCTATTGATTTTCAGTCAACACCAATGATCCTAAGGCAATTTCAAGGTTTGATATGAACTGTTTGACGACCGGGGGTCACCATCAGGTGTTCCTACTCCTCAGGAGCCTGGTTTTTAGATTCAGCATACTTGTATAGCCTGCTGTCTGCTGCCCCAGCAACACTGCCCATCCCCAACTTATGAGTGTATTGTCCCACTAAATAAGTAATAGTAGGTGTAGATGATAAATATGTACACTGGTAATATCCCATAATTCGGACATTCCAGTTATGATGACATAACTGTATTATCCAATCTCAATCCTCTGCTGGGGCGCATGGGCCAATGCAAATCAATTGATATGCTGCCCAAATCCAATCCTGCTACAGATTACATGACTGGCCAACATTGTGATGTCATGAATAGGTATTATGCAATATTCACCAGGTGACTTGCAAAGTATTTACACAGCGATCTACTATGTACCATTTCTGACTGTTCAGGTAAAACCACTCACATTGACATGGAGGTTATATTTGACAAAACTTGGAATATACTTCAAGGTGGTAACTGAATAGGTTTCAAAATCCACTTGGAGGCTGGACTAGTCAAAGTTGAATGATAAATTTGGAACAATGGAATTTCAAAACTTGAAGGGGGTAATGAAGTAAATGACATGATTTGTTGAGAGGCTGTAATCCAGTAATCTATGTAACTTACTTGGAGTCCAGAATGGAATGAAGTGATATAAGCATGTTGATACTGTAATACAATAACCTTAGTGGAATATTTGAAGACAGCCAATCAAGTGGGGGGCAATATGCAGGAGAACAATTGACAGGAATACCCAATAATTATAGATACCACAGTATTGCTGCATTAACTGACAAGTATATAGACACATGAGAGTTACCTTGTCATATTGGTTTCTGAAAAGTTGGACATATTTGATTACAAGGTAGTGAATCTCGAGATAATTGATTGAAAGATGATCAATCTAGAGGTATTCAATATGCATATGGTTAAGCTGGAGATGATTGACTCAGAGTAGGTGAAGATGCAGGTGGTTAACCTAGAGCAAGATGTGATGGGTGCTACAACTGTATTCATAAGGTAACTTGCAAACATTGAAATATAACATCAGTTGACATTATCATCATAGTAATGAAATGTATACAATATATTATAGGAAGATAGTTGATCTGTTGAATGATAGAATTGATTCAGAAACTCTCCTTATTAGTATACTCGTAAACTTTGAAATACTGAGAGTAAAGTAGAACAGACAGTACTAAGATAATGGGAGACAAAATATGACTTAGATAATATGAGATACGAGTTTTGAAAGGGAGACAATTGATTTTCAGAATATACTGGAGTAGGTATTAATTTATAATCATTACAGGATGGAGTAGAATAGTCTAACATCTTATATCCCAGTAATACTTCTGTTTGAAACATGAAAAAAACAGATAGAAGCTGGAAATAAGTGGAAATTGGGTGAATAATCATAAGAAACTGAAACTTACAATATTACATTTACTTCAGTCAACTTCCATTATCCAATACGATAGATACACTCTTCACATATAGACATGTCGATTTCAACTTGAGATAATTCCAACTTGACTTGGGTAGATTTTATCTCATATTTCTCACATCCTTATAGATTACTCAATCTCCATCTTCCACCTCCTTTGTTTGCAATAACCCCTGTAGTATAATGTGAAAACTGCGAGTGTATTTATCCCAGTCTGTTATGTCATGGGTATAAGTTATGACCAAGTACAGTATCCACTCAAAATCTACTATCAACCACTACATAGTCATTTTACTATTTTCAAACAAATATAAGTATATATATAAATATTCCTTTAGCTCTTGACATATCTGAATAACAATATATTAATCCCTATGAGATATCAAGATGTATCTTGCTATGTGCAACACATTGGAAATTGCAACTTCTAAAGTATAAATTGTAAATCCAGTCTTAGCTATGATGGTATCTCTTTTGAAATTGACCACATCTGGTCAGCTCTGAAGCAATATTATTATAATGCATCCGCAAATTGTAAAATGGTTTGGAGGTTATATCTGAACAACTCTGCAACTCTGAACGGCCACACTGATGCTTCCAGATGCTTCCAGATGCTCCCAGATAGGCTGAATGCAAAGCGATGTGCTCTCAGCTGCTCCCAGACAACTTCCCCAGTGCTCCTCAATGCTCTGGAAGTTGTGGAACAGAATACAAGAATATCCTGAAGAGTGTATAGTAGTCTGGAAAATGCTACAAAATCAGACTTTGAGAATGTGCAAATTTCGAAGCTATTGGGAGTATTGACTGCATCTCACAAACTATTCCAGTGCACCGTGAACCTGGAGCCATAATCTCTGGGAGTGATTATTGAACAGTTTATGTCATATAGTACAATTCGATTAACTATCTTCCTCCTGTACACCTTGATTCAAGCATTGTAACTTAATATACAGTCCAGTTGGTATCTAAATTCAAATGATTACTTACAGGCCATATGCTATCAATTCTATCTGAAGAAGCATTCTCTCGCACCTAATGTGCTGGTCCAACAATTGCTTCAACAGGTACAATTGGCATCTTATCGGTCTGTTTGACAACCCGGATGAACCTGTCAATACAATCAGCCCAACCATGCGGATCTTTGAACTTTGTTGCAATCACCACCACATATTCTTCAGCTTGAGGACATAATATCTATTGTTCAGAATTCTCGCACCTCTTAGAAAAGGTCAATATCCTGTTTCCGGTGGGCAGGTGCTCCTGACATTGGAGGAGCGGATTCAGTGGCGTCCAGCTAAAGTATAATACAGGACCAGAAGGAACATGGCCTTGGAAGATGTTATCGAGGTTACTTTCTGTATATTGGACGCAGATGTCCTGAGATTGAGGCATGATCCGTTGGTTGGCATTGGTATATTCTACCTTGCAATCAAGTCCCACACGCTCGACAAATGTAGGGCAGTGGAATGGTTGACAGTAGTACAACAGCACATTCTGAAGTTTAACAAATATACCGTCTATGAGTGCATTCTGATCATATCCAAGCACTGATCCAGAAACTGTGTGTCCCCTGTCCTCATCAATTTGTGCACAGATTCGCAGTCCAAAGTTGGCAATTCTGAAATCTTCTGATGAATCGCTGACTGAGGTTGATTTGATTCTTCTGCACACTTTGCAGACATGGGTTTCTGTCAAACGATGTACCTGTTTTGATACAGGGTGGAATGATGGCTCCTCCTAACAATGCTGGCGACATAAAAGTGGGTCTCTGCGAGTATTTCGCCGTGTATGGTTAGCGCATAGTACGTTGAACACTCCTGCAGAGTCAATGTCGTACCAGCCTTGAAGGGCAAGATGAGACAGTGTCTCCTCCATGTAGTCAAGACCAGTACACTGGTCATTGTGCTTGAGCATCTGTCAAATTTAATTGACAGTCTTTGTACATTGATATGCCTCTTTCACATTGCTGATATGTAGCTGTTCAGAAAAATCGGTGATGAAATCGTCCCCAGGACCCATTTACTGAATTGACTCAGATCGATGGTGCACAAGATGCATCTTTGGATATCTGAAATGTTTTACACATTGTTCAATGGTTTTCCGGAGCTCCTGAGAGCCAATTTCCTTCCATCTTGCTTTAAACTTGATCAAGCCGATGCACAATTCCTTCTGGAACTGCATCCGCTCATTGGAAGGGATACCATCAATCTCTCCCTGCAACTGATTTGCAACGCAGTCTGTATCACCAACACTACAGGTGGTGGCCTCAATCTCAACATTGGACGGACAGACCTCAAATTCTGCATACTTGTCGCAGGTAATATTTGCCGCTCCATAAACCTCCTCTTTGGCAGCAGTCTTCATTTGAGCAAGGTTTCTGGTGAATGTGCTTCTGGTACTGGTTGCATTAGCCCGAAATTGTTGCAATAGTTGTCGCTCATGGTGTTGGAATAATTTATCGAACAGTCTGTGAATAACAGGTGTCATTTGATGGATGTCGCGCTCCAAACGGTCTTTTGCTGTCTGCTGATCTGCCTCTGACCATTTGGTAGCTGCTTGTGAGGCTCCATTTGGGTGTACCCACCGTGACTTCATTTTGTTGTTGTTACCTTTCCAGCCCCATAGACCTGAACTTCCATTGCAGCATGAATTTTATGAATCTTTTGTACTCGTAACTTTTGGGAGTCTCTTGCCAGCTGTTCACCCAATTTGGCCTTTGTAGATTTCGACATTTGCTGCTCTTGAAAAGTACCCTTCTTCATGTAAAATCGCTTCAGTCCATCATCTAGTGCTGTGAGGGATAAATTAAAGTGATTTTATTGGCTATCAAGTAGAGAGAATTCACACAATGCCCACATTGCTCCCATTACCATTTCATCAGAGGCCATTTCCCCAGCAGTTTTTCCATTATCCTTGGTGCAGTCGATAAATTGAGTGCAATTCACTGCGAGTATTCTGATCATGCCACAGATCTCTTCTCCTGGCCAGGAGGAGCTCTTCATCGAATCGAATGTTTAAAGAAGCTCTGGAGGCCCAGATATCGTGGTACTGAAGTGAATCGATTGTCAAATTGATCCTTGACATTCCTAACTTTCAAGCATTTGAGTAGCTAGTGCAATAAATCTTTCACTAAACCAATGAGCAGCTGATGCAATTCATGGGGCTGCCAAAGCCGATAGTCATTGCTGAGAGGGTATTGCCAGAACTTGTTTTGGATTGGATGAACACCAGGAGTGTTCAGAACATGGATATTGGTCTCATCGAGAAGGTTCAAGTAAACCTCCTGATCTCTTGAGTAATTGAGTTGTTGCGAACTGGAATGCCCCATTGGCGCACCATCAGGATTGACATATATCAGGCATGAGCTATCTGGGACTGGAGCAACCATGCGATGATTTCAATAATCTGCGACCCATGCCTCCGGAAGAGGTTAACATTGTCTGTGGAATCCATCAGCACAATGCCATTCCATGCTGCGACCAGTTATGTCAAGATTCAGGAGTCGGGACAGCGCTGTTCCAACCACCGAATGCCATGCCTCGTCAGTATTTTTGCCATCTTTCAGGAGACAGAGGATTGGCCCAACGAGAATCCAGCGGTGCTTTTTATGTGTCTGGTGGATATCTTTTTGAATATTGCCAATAGCGAGATCCAATGGCCAGACCTGCTGCTCACCGGAAAAATTGATCAAGTGACTCTCGCCGGATGCCCAGATGACTGGCACAATCGTCGCTTGGGCAGGAATTCAACCTTTCATATCCCACCACCAATCACCCATGTTCATGTCACAGTATATTCAGCGATTTTCCGAATGTGCAAGGTACACCAGTTCAACATCATGGTGCACCTGAAACGCAAGATGTGTCAAAAGGAACTGGAAACATTTGAAAATGTCCCTGTAGTATAATGTTCCAAAGATATGTGAATGATCTTCAATCCAACTATCATCACTGAGCCTGAAATTAAGTTGAGAGAGGAGCATTCGCAGCACATCTGCTGATTGAAATGATTGAATTTTGAAGTTGGCCAGTCCACACCTCAGATGTTAATCTATCCACATTTTTGTTTGCTGGCCAAATAATTGAGCCTGTTGAAAGTATTGTGCTGACTGAAATGTATGCCATGGATTGCATTGTTCTGAGTACTTGCAATGCTTATTGTACAATCCAGTTGCTTTGCCATATACATTCCCTCCTACATTGTCCACTCCAACTACCTGCCTATGAGCCTTTGTCTTTGTTCGATCAGGCGTATAGGTCGGATCAGACTTCTGGCAGTCTATTGTTTCTTCGTCGGGAGAATCTTCAGGTGGTGGCACACCAGGTGAATTCTCTATGGTTAGATCATTAGGTGACTAGCTCATCGATGGCCATTGAGGTGCACTGAGTGAAGTCAAACCATGATGGCTCGGGTAGAGAGCAGCCTGCAGGGGGTAAATTTTCGTGATGTAATAGCTTGTCATTCATCAATTTTAGTTGATATTGTTAATAGTGAGCCTCAAGTCAGTTGTCGTTGAATAATTTTCTTTTGCACATACATCGGGAAAAAGATATTTTGCCATGTGTAATCTACCGCAGGCTATATAGCCTACTGGAACCTCCCGTAACACCAATAACACCACATAATGAAAAACACCCCAGAGCTGTTTTTGGTAATGCACAGTAATACACCTGTAATTTACGGATAGCATAACTGTATTATTACTGTAATGCAACTGTAGCATAGGTATTATATACTGCAATTTATGGATAATACTATATATTCAAGAGTTACTTATTTATTTACTACTCTGACAGGTGTACACTCTGACTCTCATGACTCCAACACGCTTACTCCCACAACTCTAACAACTCTGACATACTCGCTCCCACTCCGACTCTGACATGCTCACTCTCACCTCTGACAATGTGGCTTCGCTGGGAGCAAGGTGGTAGTGGTGGATCTGGCTGCGCTGGGAGCTAGCTGGTAGCGGTGGAATGCTCGCTCTCACCTCTGACAATCTGGCTTCGCAGGGAGCAAGCTGTCAGTAGTGGA
>Ga0307512_10000929_pt1 | contig 42995 bp, 43 predicted proteins | sample 14_EM_MG_FD_200267 | JGI IMG/M metagenome (GOLD analysis project Ga0307512, IMG submission 200267) | Populus trichocarpa ectomycorrhiza microbial communities from riparian zone in the Pacific Northwest, United States - 14_EM | ecosystem: Host-associated > Plants > Roots > Unclassified | place... | reverse complement strand
TTATATCTCAATTTTATCATTCCCAACTCCACTACACTAACATTCAGTCTCCACAATGGCTCAGAAGAAGCCGGCTGAAATTAACAGAGATGGTCAAGAATCTGTGGAGAAAGGTAGTACTCTCTGAACATAGTTGGCCAACGCATTCACCTTTGTAGGCAGCGTGGTATCAGCTACTGCTCAGGACTTTAAAGAGAAACAACAAATATGTTCTGGCACGAAAAGCTTTTGAAGATCTGATCACACTCAGTTGTGATGCTCCATCAGATAATATCTGATGGCAATCCATCACAAACCTGGTTGATTTCCCAACAAGAACATGCTTATACTGTATGTCTTTGAGTACCTGATGATGTCACTGAGCAACAGATTCTGCTCTATGTTTTCGAGAATGGAATAGTGGAACAATGAATGGTACCAGTTACCATTGCATGCTGGGAACTAGGATTTGGGGACCCTGACTGAGGAGCAACCACTGATTGGAATCGCTACAGTATTAAGCAACATTACCACGAGTTATTTCAGCATTGTGTGGAGTCGCAAGCAATCGGCATGTACTTTGATTGGAACTCCTTTTCCTTTCATAATACCCTGAAAATGGATTGATTAATGGAAATGAAGAATTCATTGCCATATACCAATTTTCTGGATGGACTTCCTGCATTTGTTGTGATGTGTCATATTCTGGGCAATTAGATATGACAATAGCAGATAGTGACAGCTGTGGTAGAGTGCATGCAGACACGTGTCACCTATTCCCCCAAACCCCCATTGGCCACATAGAATCTACTGCCAGCTCCAGTCAGGACCCTCACATGATGGAGTGTTCCTGCCTAGTGTTAGTAACGGGTCCAGATTGCCGGGTCGGTTCGGGGTCCAGTTCCACCCGAAACTGGACCATGGCAACGGGTCTGACCACACAAACAACGCAGACCGTTGGAAATGGGACAGTTTTACCACCAAAAACCCACCATTTCAAGTTCACAATTGTGGCTCCAACTGAGTATTTCAGTTCTGATTGCACCATGACATGATCAGTACGTACATTGTGCAGTTTTCGCCGCACATTCACCTCCCGCTGTCAGATTTGCAATCGGACCAATATTTGTTGAGTCGCTATCGAAAACCCGCGAATGTCGCTGAGAATCTGGTGTTATTTCACAGCGATTCAACGAATATTGATCCGATCGCAAATCTGGAAGCGGGAGGTGGCAGAGTGCGTAAAACTGCACAATCTACGTATTCATCATGTCATGATATGTTGAGATCTCAGATACTTAATTAGAGCGAAGGTTGCAGAGACCTTAAAATGAAACTGTGGTCCGGGTAACAACCACTCCAAGACAAAGCGGTTTGGGTTTTTGGTCAGGTCAGGAACTGAACTGAACCGAACCGCCGGTCGAAACCCGGACCGCTGGCGGGTTACCCAGACCTATTGCTTACCCTTTACCTGCCCTGACTAATAGCTGTACAGTGAGAGGGAGGTCTGCAGCAAAGAGATGGGCAAAGAGATTTATGATTGGGAGAAACAGAAATTGCACTAGGTTAAAGTATAGGGCAGCCAAATGTGCAGGAAGCAGGAATGTATAAACAGTTTGGGCTGCAATGACAAAGGAAATATTGGAGGGACAGGTGGGTTATATGAGATATCAGGAAATGATTATGTCGATCCAAGAAGGATTGTACCTGAGCTGGTGGAAATAAATTTGAATCAAATAATTTGCAATATGTTGGAATTTCACAGCTTGCAATTAGCAAGGTGGCTTTCTTAGAAGAATCAATGGAAGGGAAGTATTTAGTTATAACCAACATGTTGACAATACATAACCGAGAAATACAGATGCATTTGTTGATGGACTATGGAGCAACTGGTATGGCATTCATATACTGAGATATTGCCAGCCATCATCTGATCCTCTGATACATGTTAGGTGACAACAGCTACGTCAAAGCTATGAATGCACGACCCATTCAATTGGAAGACATTGTACATCTCAACACCTGACTTTTGACACTTCACAATTATAAGGATCAATTCCACTGGTTGTGGCATGTGTAGAAAACATCCCATCGTCTTTGGAATTTCCTGGTTTGATCTATAGCATGAAGTGGTACAATATTCATCCAGTCGATTTATTTTTGGACCCCAATAGTGCACACCTCATTGGCGAGATTCAGCTGCTATGACTGGTGGAGTCTCCTACAAATGTCAGAAACCAGTTTACAGTTTATTGAACAATCTCTCTGCACAAAACATGTATTGACCCCGATCATTTTGACAAAATATGAACATCTCACATGGGTCATTTAGTAAGAGGATAGATGAAAATTCATGGTCAATGATCTTCAAGACCTGATTGTATGACATGAATAAAGCACTCAATGTAAAGAATTTGAAGCAATGACGATTGCATGAGTTTATCACAAAACTGCATCATATGTTCCTGCCATGGTTTAACAAATTCGTTGCTGACTAGTTACCACTGCATTGACGCAGCATTGTTCACAAAGTTCGCCTTAAGATACAGGAAACTCCAATTGGGCAACCATTGTATTCAATGTCAAAAACCAGGCTGGTGATCATTAGAAAATCACATAATGAGAAACTGTGCATGGGGTATATTTGATAGTCATCTTCATCTTCTACACTGTCAATCATTCCTATGAAAACATCTGATGGAGGTTAATAATTGTGCGTTCATTATGGAGCCAGGAACAGCAAAATTATGAATATTTAGTACCCTGTTCCATTAATTGCTGAATAGCTATATCTTATCTGTAAAGCTCAGATATGAAGCAACATCAGCAAAATGTAAATTGGTCCGGAAGCCACATGGAGACCTCCCAGGCACTCAGGTTGACCTCACCGGTGCTCCGAAGTAATTCCAGATGCTCTCATGTACTCCTGGTGCTAAGTGAAGTGCTCTCAGACATTGCAAGAGCATTGTCAGGTGCTTCTGTAAAACACAAGCAGTTCTGGAGGTGCATTCAGGATGCTACGAGATATGACTTATAGGATATTCAAATTTTGGAGCAGCTAAGACCTCTGCGCAGGTCAGTGGGAAACTTCGAGTGCAGCTGAGACTTCTGCACAGCTCTGCAGGAGACTTAGTGCCATACTCTCACAGCAGTGGTTGTTGGGGTTTCATAACCACAAAGCAATTTGTGTATCAGATTTGTCTTTCTTACAGTCACAAGATTCACTACATCATAATATGGCATGTATTATCTATCTAACTCTCACTATATATATACATATGGCCAATCTGGATGCAGACGGTAGTTGTGCATAATAGGAGGAGCACCTGGCGACGCCGATTGTGAGAACTTAGACATGCAGTTTGAGGCCATGATCAAGTGAGGATGGAGATACACCTGGAGGCTCATATTTTCTGAACACAGAGATGCACTCGGAGGCCGTAATCGAGCGAGTTTGGAGATGCACTTTGAGGCTGAAATTGTGCAATCTAGGAGGCCTTGATTGAGCGAGTATCGAAATGCACTGAGAGGCCATGATTGAGTGAACTCAGAGATGCAGTTGGATGCCGTAATTGAGCGAGATTGGAGATGGATTGGAGGCCATGATTATGTGAAGTTGGATGCTGTGCTCGAGCGAGTTGGGAGATGAACTTGGAGGCCATGATTGTGCGAAATTGGGGGCCAGAATGAAGGGAGTTTGGAGATTCATTTGCAGCCCTAGATCGAGTAACTCACAGATGCACTTGGAGATGGTAATCAAGCGAGTTTGGAGATGTACTTGGAGGCTGTGGTCAAGCGAGTTTGGAGATGCACTTGGAGGCCATGATTGAATGAGATTGGAGGAGTACTTGGACATGGTCGATCTGGAGACGGTAGATCAGGGGGAAGACACAGTGGCTGCTGACACACTATTCAATGGTTAACTCGTAGTTGTGGGAATGTAGAGAGTCGAGTACAACCAGGTCCGCCTAGACATGAGAGATGACAGACTGGCTGGGAGCAGGAGACAGTCGATCCTGGGATAATACAGTATGTGGTGTATGTTGTACTCGGTGTATGGTATACTTGGTGTTAACTCATCATCATTGTATGGAGAGATAGATAGGGATGACGTAACTTGGTGTTTCTACGTGATGGTAGAGAAAGAGAGAGATGAGTACAGACGGGGGAAATTAGCATGAGAAACTTGGACTCATGAAGATTTCATGCGTAAATTACTGTACTATTCCCGATACAGCAGGTACTACACCGGATCCGGCAGGTAAAAACGCTGCTACAATATCTTCTAAACCCAATCAGGCAAGTCATACAGCTGACTTCACATATCCACTCACATCCTGCATATCAATCCCATCTTCATCCCCCAACTCTCCTTCTCGTCCACCACTCTACAATCATTGCAGATCACCAAGTAAAGTCATCCCTCTCTATCTATTCATACCACGATAATGAGTTAACACTGAATACGACATACACCAAGTATAGCATACACCAAGTACAAGCATACACCAAGTACAGCATCCACCCAAGATTGTCTGACTTCCATTCATTCTTACGATTACAAGTTGACCCTGGAATGTAGCTTCAGCTTATGGCGTGCCTCCTTGCATGATCAAACGCCACGAGGCAGCTCTGCATGACAGCTCACAGGTAAAGTCACGCCATCACATTCCCGTGGTTGCGAGTTCACTGACTTATAAATAGAGTGCTAGCACCCAGCGCGCCTGTCATGGACCTCCTCCCAGTACTCCTCCAATGTTGCTCGATCGGGCTACAAGTGCATCTCCTGACTCGCTATATCACCGCCTCTAAGTGCATCTCAATGTGCATTCGATCATGGCGTCCCAGTGTATCACCAAACTCACTCGATCACAGCCATCAAGTGCATCTCTCAGTTCACTTGACCTCGGGCTTCAAGTGCATCTTGAAGCTCACCCAACTACAGCCTCGAACTGCATCTGAGTTCATTCAATCTCGGCCTCCTGGGGCATCTCCAAACTCGCTCAATTACAGCCTCCAAGTGCATCTGCAAGTCCAGAAAATAAGCGCCTCAAGGTGTATATCTGAGTTCACTCGAGCTTTATCGTCCGCCATGTGTCTAATAACTCCTCAGCGAATTGTGCTCTCAGTACCAATATATCGTGTGTAGATGGGAAGCAATATTGATACATAGATTCATAGATGAGAATACAAACTGAATACATGAGTTTTAAAAATCATTGAATGACAAGTAGTAGCAATGATTTCCAGGCGCCCCAGCTGTGGTCCCAAACGAGATGTTGTTTCTCCCAGACTGCTCTTTTGTAATTCGAGGTGCTCCCAGGATTGTCGCTGGCGCTCCCAGGCTGGTTTTCAGTGCTTCTAGGTGCTCCCAGACATTTCATCGGCATTCCCTGTCATGTCGCCGGTACTCTTAGGCGCTCCCTGGTGCACCTGAAGGCAACTGCATTGGTCCAGTCAACTCTGGGATTTGACCACGCTGGGATTCTGGTCCGACAACTCTCAGACACTCCTACAGGCTCCCAGTGATATAATTACATTGTGCTGATGTAACTTGATGTTTGAGGAGCTTATGACTTCTCATGGGTTATGGAAGGAGACAAACAGAAGTTAGTCTTCTGGATACAATATGGCTTATTTCAATTTACAGTCTTGCATTTTGGAACCACAAATGCAGACACTGATTTAAAAGAATATGAGAATTATTCCATGTATGACGCTTTGGATGATTTTGCATCAGCCTACTTGAACAATATTCAAATATACCGCAATTCAGAGGAAGAACATATTAAATACATTGAATGTGTGATAAAATGTATTGCGCATGCTGGATTCTATCTGGAACCAGAATAGTGCAAGTTCCATACAGTTGCAGTTACGAGATTCATACTAAGTGCAAGAGTGCAGGGCAATCCAAAGAATCAAGATATGGTGGATACTTTCTGAAACTGGAGTACCGAGCAGAACACAGTCGAAGGACACCTGAATTCCGATTGTGATAGACACAAGTAGTGTTGCCAACTGTTCCGGACCATCACTTCGGGTCCGGGTCCGGGTCCAAACTGATCTGTTGCCAAATTGGCGGTCCGGGTTGGTAATGAACCCCCCATCATCATCTCAGGTACCGTTCGATGGTAAACTCCCAACCGTTCTGCAGTGGGCGGGTGGTCAGCGGGTCGCCCAGCAGGTCCATCCATCGATTCATATAAGGCTTTTGTTTGTGGAGTTTGTTAATAGTATCTTATCAAAATTGCGTTTTCAACAACCAATGATATGTTTTTGCATGCATTGCAGCTTGCAATATTGATTAATTTGGAATCAGTGTATTACCTTTGATATATTGTATTTTTGTGTATCAGGGTGGTCAAAAATTCCATTATGAACGCGAAGATCCGCACGATGCCTTGATTACCGATTATCCCACAATCAATTCTATTGACGTTCCGTTGACGCTCATTTTCAGCATGTGGCAGGGAGCATATCGCTGTTGTTTTTGCCAGTAAAGGCTGTCAATATTTGTTAAATGGATATCTGCAACCAATTGGAATATAAATTACCCAAGATGTGAAGCTAAAAATCATTGACGCTCTGTTGACGCTAATTCTCATGATGCGGCAAGGAGCATGTCACTGTTGATATTCCCAGTGAAGGCTGCCAATATCTGATAAATGCATGTCTGCAACCAATCGGAACATAAATTATCCAAGATGTGAAGCTAAAAATCGTTGATGCACAGTTGATGCTCATTCTCAGAATGGGGCGGTGACCTTGTTGCTGTCTTTTTTGCCTATAAAAGCTGCCAATACATCACTTATGCATAACAGCAACCAAATCACTGTTTATTTACTGTACTTACAAAACCACAAATCGTTGAAGCACTGTTGACGCTCATTTCAATGTTTTGTCCATTCAACATCTGCTGCCATCGATAATAGTTTTCATCATGATTTGAACTTAATGGTAGTCTATCTGACAGATTGGGACATGGCCCTGTGGCAAAGCCAAGCGCAGTAACATTCTTGCACTGTTCGCTCTCACACGACTAAAATTCATGTATTTTGCCAAAAGCTTCATTGCGCCTGGTATACATTTCGTTATCTCCCATACTCACAAGCTACTGCTCACCATTCGCCCATAATATATTTCTAATTAATACTCTTGATCAAGATACATAAAGAAGCTGGTGAAACATTGACACATTCTGTCCTGTGTTGTCTTCACTATCTTAGTTCTCCCGGTTTCAATTGCATTGACCGTCATCAACACCATTTCAGCCAGTCTCTTTGACTTTCTTGGATGGCCAAATCAATCCAGGAACATTTGGCGCGGCGCTCACATCCCGCTGCTCTGGGTCTTCCGGATCCCCGATGCTATTGCCTTGCTCAATATCAGATTCAATATCCACTGCACAGTGGTCTTCGCTGTCATATGGATTATCTAAGTCCCCATTGCAGTAAACCGAATCTTCAGTGTCCGAAATACTTTCAAGTGCGTGATCCTCATCACTTTCGACTGGATGCGGTTGATTCTTCGGATTCGGCAGACATTTACCATTTGAGTTCGTCCTCCAGGGAGGTCCATTGCAGACGTAGGTGGTGGTGAAGGAGATCTTTCTGACAATTTAAATGCAGCCACACCATCAGGTTGAAAGAGAGACCAGGATGCTTTGAGAATGTCTTTGGTGTCTGAAATGTATCCCACGGTAGTCATCTGCATATTTTGAGCGTGAGATTTCTTCTGGGTAGCACCTAGGTTTTTGCTGCCTTGCCACATCTACAAAACCTCGTGAACCTTGGCCATTGTGTGGAATTTCCTTTCGGCCGCCTTTTTCTTCATATCCGAGTCATTTTCTGTGTTCTATGTATCCAAATCTGGGTGAGCGCCTACCAATATCCCTACATTGATTCAAGCAAACTGCCTTACAACGACTTGTTTGCAAAGGGTCTCGCCTGGGATTGTTGACTGGCTCCAGCAGATAACATCCCGGGCAAGGGAAACACTGCCCTCCACTCAGACACCCTGTGGTATGATAGGGTATATGTCGTGCGCCACATTTGAGAGATTGGCGGACTTTGGGTGCATTTCCTTCTGTTGCTGCCACCAGTCGGTTATGCCCGGGAACAAAGAAGTACTGCTAATCTCCACTGGGTCGGAGTGGTAATCATTGAGATTTGGATAAATTTGCTCCCAGTTGTTCGGTGCTCCAGGCGGCGAATTCAAATTGAGCCTGGCGGCGGTTAATTAGCGTGCTGTGCGATAGCTTGGTCCGGGTGTTGTCTCAGCCACATTGTTTGGGGTCAAGTATTCTTCATCATTGCTGCCCAAATTATATGGATCAAAGGATGATTGACAGGATCCAGAAGCCGTTGCAGAGGGGATGGGATTGCTGCTCGGTTAGCTTTCGTGTTTATTGACCGGCACACGTCAATGTTTGGCACACTATTCATTCTCCACATACTTCAGACAAGCTTCTTGGTATTGGGTAGTATAGGATGTCTCGTCCTCAGGATTGATATCCATTCCCTTGTCCCACTTTCTCAGGATTGCAACTTTCGGAAAGGTTGGAGAATATGTGCTGATATGAGAAGCATACCCTTCTTTGGAGTTACTTCAGCATAATATTTGGACAGCTTCTGTCGAGATAACTTCATAGCGAAGAACAAGTCTTCCTTCCATGGAGTCATTGTCTTAGCCAAAGCATGCATCACGCCATCCATATGATCGAACATTTCATGGTACACTGCGATAACGTAATGCAATGTGCCTGTATGCCTCTTCGACATCCACAGGCTCTAATATCAGAATGGCCTCAACACTTCCATGACATACTTCACAATGGTTCAGTCATCTTGTGTTGTGAACAGTGGCCAGTGATCACGGTATTTTGGATTTTGAAGCCACCCGGGTGTGAATTCCCGTAATCGGTAGGAACGATTGAGCAACTCCTGTGTAGTGTTCCACCGTGACTTCACATTCGTAATCGGAAGTACTGCGATGCGGACTGTGGCTTTGTGATGGTCAATGAACTCGTTCCGATGACTAGGTGTCAGAATAATCAATACAGCAAGCATTCTCTGCTATATGAAGGTCAATTTCGGGACTTTCATAATATCTTGAATTTTGTACTTTCTCAATAATCTTTGCTAAACCTGGTCCCATGGCCGACACCTGATTGATTCCAGCGTTGCCCCCCTTTCGAAGTCTTTGACTCTTCCCAATGTCTCTGCTTTCATGGTCTTCAAATTGCTGATCGCGCTCATGGGCTTCCCAAGACTTGGTGCGGCCTTTTTCACTGAGACTGCGCATGAATGCACCTAAAGCCAGCTGTATGACGTGCACCATCCATGCTATGTGGTACCTCAATGCAGGCCGCTCGATTCCAGAGGCCTCAAGTGTTGATTGCAGCTCGCATGACATCGACTAATTTGAGGAAGCATTATCAGTCCTAATACCAAGCAAACTGCCATCGGTAAGCTCAAAACAATCTAGCACGTCCTTCCACTTTGCGGCTAGCGTTGCTCCAGTATGTTGGCCCTTGACCTATCGACCTTAATTAGCTTTCGAAATGGGAAAAGGATATGTGATGAACTTTATTGAAAGCAAGTTGATATTCTCACAATCCCCAATTTCGATCCATATAGTAAGTAATGACCGGCGGTATTACTTGTTTGTTCATTCATGTCCAGCCGTCCAATGCTAAACTAATTTTTTTTCATGATGGCAATTGCTTCATCATTGCATCCACGGCCAGTACATATTCCCTCAGGCAAATGTTGCTAAGTGTCGTAGCTGATGGCAGCACTCGGTCATCACGTAATGCCTTATAAGACCGTTGTAACTGTACATTCCATATACCGTTCCATGGGATATGAGCCGAAACCAATCCTAACATGAGGTAGCGATTCCATGTGTCTTGGTGAAATTGGGAAGTTTCAAAGTCCTTTGCTGCCAGTTTGGAATGTTTTGTCTGTCATTTCGGCCAATATGGATCAACCTGGATGTGAAATATGATCTTCCTCTGCGAACGTACTATTGTGATTCCTCGACTTCCTTCCATTTTCAGGATGACAAAAGCTGTTTCATCGACTGTCGGACTACTCAATTCAATGACCTCTGACTCTGTTAATTCGTTTAACTTTGCGATGTGAACTTTTGCCAGCAAGTGTTTCCCCATTGAGCTGGTCCCATGTTCTGATGGATGGCGAAGAACTTGATGACAAATAATACATATGTGTATGGGCACGTACGCCAGCGTTCGGCCTGGTAGGCATATGTACGGTAATTATAGATAGGTATACGGTTGCTAACGTGGACTCAAGTGACAGTAAATAGGTGTATAGGTAAGAGTATCGCCAGGGATCTAAGTCTCGAGGCGAGCGGACAATATAGAAGGCCGTTACCCGGCCACAGTCACGTATCACCGTTTTATTATCCCTCTCATCCGGCGCAGACCTCCTGGGCTGCATAAACCGTACAAGAGAACAGGAAAGGAAAGAACAGAAGCATTATACATTCCTGCCACGTACGTACTCATACGAAATCAAAAGTCCTGCGACTGATTGGTACTGCTCAATGGCGACCTTTCGGCGGATCAGGTACACGGGGAAACTCCACTTCCATTAGCACGTGGTGAAAACCCATTCCGACGCCATTTGTACCGGGCCGAGATCCAAATAAGAGCAGAAGAGAAGAGGTGAGAAACAAGAAAACATCCAAAAGTGATCCCGTCCTGCTTATCCCAACTTCGGAACCCATGCTCCAATAACCATCATTCCCGTAGCTTGTATCTCGGCGTAGGTCTTTGTTGAAATTCTCAGGGTGGTAGAGCTTCCACGCATGATTTGGCCTCGATAGGAACTTCCGCTGCCGGCATCTGTTGTTGCCGTAAATCATATAGATCAATTGCTTCTTATTCGTCGATATCTAACATATAAGTTTCTCTACAATGGTTATATATATCAAGTTGAAGTGCGCTAGCGCTGTCTGAGCTCTGTGCAGTGCTGCCGCATGCACTATAGAGTATATCTTGCAGCCGGTAGTCATCGGTGAATGGCATTGACTCGTAGATGCTGCATGACGCGGTAATCGTGATGGGAAGTCCGCGTCTGTGACCATCCGGTCGATTTCATAGTTGCTTTAAATAGGCAGTTTCAGTAGAATCTTGTTCGACTTCTTGCTGCACTTCAGGTCAACAGCATCCCGGTGGGCTTTTGGCTCGTCGGTAAGTCTTGACTGGTCGACCTCTCAATAGCCTTCTCGGTCGACTTCTTATTGTGTCAGTAGACTGCCTCCCGGTGGGCATTTGGCTTCTCGGTAGGACTCGATTGTATAGACACGGTCTTCACCATCTTTTTGAATTTCATTGCTCAGCCAACAACTTAGACAGAAATCAGTTGTTGATTGCCGTGGTGGTTCAGTAGACTTTTGGTGATCTTTGTTAACCAACACATCTTTCGGCAGCCTTCGTCCCTTGATGTCGGATCTCATCGACTTCGCTTGTTTTTGGCTGGTCTTCGCTGACTTGCTTTGTCTAATTTTTGCACTTGCTTTCGCCTCATTTTTCCAAATGCTCTGGCCTTGCTTTTGACTCGCTTTGGTCATTGACCGGCTTGCTGTTTGGACTTGCTTCGTGTTTCGACTAGCTTCGTGTTGACCTTTTGACTGCTTTTCACCGTCTCGGACTTCGCTTGGTCTGTTCCGGTTGTCTCTGACGATGTCCTTTCGCCGTGAATTCTTGAGGTACTCGTTTCATCTTCCGGATGTTAGGTGCGTATGTTGATCCTTCTGGTACGCTTAACCCCGCTCTCTGGGTGTATTTATCGCCGCTCTCTGGGTGCCGCTGGACATCTCTGTCATCAAGTGCACTCTGTCTACATTCCGGCACCTCCGAAAGGGTCATAGCCAAAGAGGATTTCGGTTCCGGTAGGGTCATCCATCGCGTTAATGTGTCGTTGCTCTGCCAACAACTTATCTCTTCTGATTGGTATTGCAGCTTGGTGATATGGTAGCTGGTGCGTTCGCCAACGCGCACGGCATGACTCGGTGCTCGAACTGCCCGTACGGTGGTTTTGTACTTGTCGCCTTCCTTGATTCGGATGAGGTGATAGGCATTCCAGGGCTTTATCGAGAGCTCGGTAGTCCACACACAGCCGCAGTCCGCCGTCCTTCTTCGCAAATCAGATCGCTGCTGCCACAGGCGGTGTCTATATTTCCCACCTCTTGGTCTCACTCACTCTTTCTGAGATTGTGTAGATCGACACAATTTATGTGATTCCTCATGGCCGGTTTACCCTGTCAGTTCCACTCACCCGCTTCCTATGCTCCTCGCGCCAGAATCTCTGTTCATCAAAGTTGCCTTTGCATGCCGTGATCGGTGCGGTGTGAGAGTTGGCATATCTTTGCTGCATCCGTCCACATAGTCCTTGTATCTCACGAGGATACAACAAATCTTGATATTGTGCTGGGATGGGACCCCCATCATCTGTTACCATCTCCACGTTAACAATGTTTGTTTCTATTCTCATTAGTCTTTTCTGCATTCTGCATTGTAGCATGAGTTGGCGGACTGGAGATGGGTAGGGGTCCCGGGTTCTCTGGACAAGAAGGTTCGTCGCAATGGACCACCCCCGTTGTCCAGTTTCTCCCTTCGTGTCTGGGCGAGCCGGTAGCAGCCCTTCAAGCACCATCACTGTGTCACTCTTCTGCCGCAACTACCACCGCTGCTCCTGCTTGCGCATTCAGCATCCTGGGGTTTCTCTCACTTCCAGTGATGCCTTCCAGCGATGCTCCCAGCGACCCTTGACCTTCTCCAAGTCATATGGGGAATGCCTTGACCACCTCCTCACTAGCTCAGAGATGATCGAATGCGGTAGCCCCGAGTAGTTGTATACCCGGAGACGGCTCACCATTTTGGGTACCTCACCGCGTTGCAGCAGAGGACTTGTCGGATGTGCTTCTGGAATCTTCGCCCGTTGCAATCCATTTGGCGTTCATAGGGGTGTCAATTGACCTTTGCTCCAGCCGATATCCGGGTTTCTTGCCATGGCAAGCATAAGACAGGGATATATGCCTTCATTGGGATGACTAAAACCTCCGATTCGTCAACCGGTCTAAGGTGTTGAAATACTGCACCAAGAGCCTGGCCATTGGACTCTTTACATACATCATCACCGGGCCAGGGTGGAGGTGAATGCTGGTTTGTATGGTGGCTTGAGTTTCCTCAGTAGGCTCGGCGATAAAAAGATACTCATTGCACCGCAGTCGATTTGTGCTTTGACTCACTGCATGTTGCCATGTATATTTGGTACAAGGTAGGTTTTGTGGTCACCGCTGCCGCAGGGAGTGCGTTGCCGGTTTGCCTTCTGGCTTTCATAGACTTCCTTTGAATGCCACGGCGCTAGAGACATGTTGGCACGACTGGCTCCACTGGGCTTATCGGACTTGACCGATTTTTAATTCCCGGGATCGGGATGGTTGGAATTAATCCAATTGCCTTTCTTGTTTTTGCTGTCCTCCTGGCTTCTTCGAGGTTGGTAGAGTTGTAGGCGTACCCGACAATTGAAGTCAATGCACTTTGCTCAATTCGGAGGGAAGCAGTCGCAACTGTGCTGGCTGGCAATCGACTTTCAACTTCGCCTTTGGTTCTTGAGAAAGCTGATTCAGGGGTAGGATCGCGCCATTGATGGTTGGTTCTCCGACTGATGATCACGCTGAATTGACCTGTAGGAATGGTGTTCGATCGCTCTCAATCGTATTCAGTTTCTCGCATAGACCCGATTGAATAGTTGCAGCCTGTAGTCATGATACTTGTCGTCATCGCCTGTGACGCGTCCCGTGCGCGAGTTGGTCTCTGAACTCTTCTCCGCTGCAATCCGGGTGCTTAATTGAATGATGAAACGATCAATATCCATGCTTGCAGTAAACATGCTTCGATCTGTTGCTTGTAAGGCTGTAATCTCGGATGTAGACTTGATGATGTGGTGCATGAGTAAATGGGGAAACTCGGGAAATTGCGTGAGCAAAACGTATCCATTTAATGAAAAAGCGATAATAATGTAAAGGCACATACACCAGCGTTCGGCCTGGTAGGCATAGGTATGGTAATTAGAGGTATACGGTTGCTAACATGCACTCGAGTGATAGTAAATAGGTATATAGGTAAATTATCGCTAGAGATCTAAGTCTCGTGGCGAGCCGGCTATATAGAATGGCCGTTACCCAGCCACAGTCACGTGTCGCCATTACAATATGATGCCAGGGCTGCCGGTCTCCACAATCCCGCAGTGTAAATAGAATCGCGATGAGGATGCATGACTTGAATTATTCCAAGCAATAGACCGCTTCCAGCTTATATTCATTGAAGCCCACCAAGCATCGGAGATGATTTGCAAAGTGAGGTCGCTCAAATCACGAATAAAGACACGTGCATTTCTGGAAGTGATCATAACCTCAAGCAATGAGGTGTTCAAAGATTTTGAATCCATGATGGCGTTGCGGATTAGAAAGCTGGGTAATCCGACTCAAAAGACTGCCGAAAGTAATGATACATTACAGCAGACTGTGGGTTCCTAAATATTGACTCGACAGCTACAAGCACAAAAATCAGATCTGTAAGACCTTGCATGCATATTTGTGAAGTTGTATACAAGGTCAAATTGCAAAGACTGACCGCGTGAAACTCAATTTAGGAACTGTACAATGCAGTTCATTGCTGTGTAGCATTCTGAGCCTCCACAAAAACTGTTGACACTCTGTTGGCTCTCAATTGTAGGAGGCAGACGCAATGTCATCACTAGCATTTTTGCCAATAACGGCTGTCGATTGGTACATTGTGGGTAATCTGCATTCCATTGCCGTTAGATTATTGAAGATGCAAGATCAAAAATATTTGACACTCCATTGATTCTCCGTTGACACTCCTTTGACACTCACTTTGGACATGGTTACGACCTTATTGGAAGCATTTTTGCCTAGAAAAGTGGCCGATAGTTCCATTATGGGTCAGTGTAGTCACATAGCCCCTCAATTTTTCAAGATGCACGGGTTAAAATCGTTGTTGCTCCATTGACGCTCATTTTTACGGCATAGTGACGATGTCGTCGAAAGTAGTTTTGCCTAGAAAGGTGGCCGATGCTGTGATTATGAGTAAATGTCGCCGCACAGCCCGTAACACCGGGAGATTCACCCTACACCCTAATCAATAAAAGCCCCTAATGAGTTCCGGACTGATAAAGAAGAAGATGAATAAGGCTTCACTCAGGATGCGTATAAGAATTACCACCCAAAGTAACAAGGTAACTGTTCTGTTCTCTGCCTCTGAAAGATAGTATCGACTAAAGAGTATCATCTTTAAGATATCAGTATGCTGATGCACACGACTCCAGGAGAGCCTGAAAGAAGTATCCTCTGATTCACCAGACTATCGTGATGACTCTCAGACTTCCCACAGATGCTAGAATATCGTCCCAACAACCGGCACTTATACTCGAGGACTGACTTGTCCAAGAATGTGACGACTCTAAGTATCGACTTGTCTCATAAGAAACAGCAAAGTAGTTTCGCCTCAGCAGAAGGAGTAGAGCCGACTCAAGACTATCCTAGCGGAAGTATCCTTTCAACCACCACGTTACCGGGCTGCTGCTTCGGACTCCCTTCGGACTCCAAAGTATCGTCCCGCTCTCTTCCCGATCAACAACTTGCTTCGACAAAGGTACTATGAATGACCAAGTATCAAGAGTGATGGATTGATCCGTGATATAGAAATGAAGAGGAACGTACAACTCCGGACTTCAACAGAGAACTAACCTGGGTGACCTCAATACAGAACTAATAGATAATATACGGGAATAAAGTTAAGGCTTAAACTCCAGGTCGAGAAGATCAATAGGTATCTGTTGATGAATGTTAAGGTCGATTGTATTGTTGATAGAATGTTATCGATGTCGTTCCTCCATGTCCGTATCGCTGAAATATATCAGATGATCCACCCCCTTAACAATCCTAAGACTGCCAAAGCCTGTTTCGGAGTTCACATACATAACTGCCTTATCATCCTTGCCTTCTACCATTGATGGTCGAGTTCTAACTCCCATGAGTATTAACTACGTCATCAAGGCAATGAGCTCGTATTGCGACACTATTGCCATGGGCGATACCTCTTATGATTACGAGCTTATCTGAAGCCAATTATCAACCAATAGGTTCATGTCACCAAGAGCCAGTTAGAGTGCCCTCTCATATACACACCGGGTACGTATCGGTTTAATGATTGCGGCAAACAACAGAACCCTTAATTTGACTACGCTTGATTGGAGCGAAATATACTGTATTCGGCAACTGAGTTGTTTTGCCATATATTGAACGGAGGGTATCCCGGACCACTCAGGACATATGAATCCAAGGTCCTACTTGCCCAGACCAAGAAAGTGTGGTTGAACTGAGGGTTGATTCGTAGATGTCCATTCGGTCGACTGGGCTCCGATATACCGATTATTGGTTATCGGCTCTATCATGTAGATGACTCTGCATATCAAGAGATGCGATAGTATTCTGATATTGACGACATCTCATCTCATAAGGAATGAACTTCTTGACATGAGAGAATGGTTGTTTGTTCGGCGACTATGAATAAGGTTTCCTGCCGATAAGGAATAACCATTGACAATAGAGATCCTACAACCACTACTGATCTAAGGATGATAAACATCCTATGTGTGCTCGGCTTGATTGCTGTCGTTGATCAATTGGTACGAAGGTAGGGTAATGGAAATATTACCAATTGGTGAACAAATCCGGAAGGTTGATCGAATTAGGAAATCCGACTGAGAACTCATGATTTTGGATTGCGTATCCATAATTGGATTATCGAGTGATCCTGAATGATCCCGGAAGTATACCTGTAATACCAAAGGCGTAACACAGCCCTTGCATTTTCCAATATGAAAGGCCAGAAGTCTTTGATGCTGCTTTGACAGTCATTTTTAGGACATAGTAGCAATGTTGTCGCATCCATTTTCGCCTGGAAAGACGGCCAATAGTTTGCTTATGGCTTAATGTCGCTGCGCAGCCCTTGCATTGTCCATGATGCAAGGCCAAATGTCGTTGATGCTCCGTTGATGCACATTTTTAGGACATAGCATCGATGATACTGCAACCATTTTTGAGTAGAAAGATGGGCTATAGTTCGATTATGAGTTAATGTTGCTGCAAAACCCTCGGGATGTTCCTTGATGCAATTGCAAAAATAGTTGACGCACCATTGATGCTCAGTTTTAAGATGTAGTGGCGATATCTTTCGTAGCATTTTTGCCCACAAAGGCGGCCGCCACAATGATGATGCCATATCGTTGTTCCATAGCCCGCAGATTATCCATAATGCAAGACAAAAATCATTGATGCTCCGTTGATGCTCATTTTTAGGAGGTAGTAGTGATATCGTCTCTTACATTTTTCCCCATAAAGGCCGCCAATATTATGATTATGGCTAAATGCCGTTGCACAACCCGGTGATCATCCAGGATGCAAGACCAGAAATTGTTGACGCTCCGTTGATGCTCATTTCTATGATGGGGCAAGGAGTGTGTCACTTGGCATTTTGCCTATCAAAATGGCCAATACATCCTGTTTGGATGGATGTGACTATGGAGCCGTTTGATTGCTGAATGGGTAAGACTATATATCGTTGACGCTCCATTGACGCTCAACTTTGAGCTCACCTTAGAGACATACTATCAGTCACAGGGTGCTCAACAATCGTACAAAAAATGCATATAGTCTTTGTTGGCAGCCAGCATACTGTTTCTATGTATTATCATTTGAATCCAAGATCTTTGAGACATCTTAGTTTCTGAGCCACCACTTTACACATCATTTCCATGATGAATGACGTAGGTCCATCACGTTTCAGCGCTTTCAGCCGGCAATTTACAGCATAACAATCCATGCACTAGGTTTAGATATTTTAACCCGACATCCTCGCCATTCCGTATCCAGTTCATTCCCTTCGAGTTCCATGACGTACCATCAGCAATTTTCAATATCTCGATCATGTGCAGGAGGCCTGTGTGGAGAGATAAGTAGTCGGCTGCATGGATTGATGCAGGCTGAAGGTTGTGATCTATCCGGGTTTCGGATGTGCTTTGTCTGCTCCTTCTATGAGTCGTATGACATCACTGTCCTAAACCTTTTTATTAAATTTCGTATCAAATTTACGTTTTGCTTCCTCATTTAACCGTAACAGGCAACATCATATGCAGTTCATTGTTTAATCAAACAACTTGATTTGGAGTCTAGAACATTCGCATGGCCCGTATGACCCTTGCACACACACTGACAAATAATCCTGTCTCACAATTTGGACACTGAAATCCAGAAAAAGCTGACATGTAACAAAGTAGGTACACATTGCTTTTACCCAACATACATAGTGAAAATTACCAATTTGGCTATCTACTCCTCCCGTGACCCAGGAGCAGTCACCATGTCTTCGTCCGAATCCAATTTCTATATGGTAATTTGCTAGGGGTGCTATATGCAGGGGTAATAGCTGATGTGTTGAACTGGCTACACAATCTCCATCTGTGACTAATTGGGCAGAGTGTCGGGCGTCAGAGATACTATGTGATAGTCTGCCTGAGGTTACTCCTAACCCAGCCTGATTTGTCCACTTCCTTGTCGAGCTGTCACTTGCGGCATTTGTGATTGTCTGGGGATGATATCGAGAGCCTGCATAAGCTCTCCAGCAGTGGTCGGTGATGGAGTGGCTGCAGTCGTGTCTATTTTGCGCAGCACAATTGCCGGAAGCTTCAATTCGGTCATCCGGTACTTCATATCTCTATCACGGAAGTAGTCGGCCGCATCCCCCCATCCCTGTTGTGTCAGTCCGTCAATCCTCATCTGGTTATGCCGAAACCTCTCCATGCGGTGCTGTACCGTTTGGGAGATTGTGCCCATCACCCACCCAGGTTCGTCATCTTCGCTCAGCTTGCCAAACTCTGAATCTTCTTCATCATCATCCTCGACTTCCCTGTACTCCTCATCTTCGGAACTTGCGAGATCGCTCAGACTGTCTCCAACAGCATTCAACAACTCCTGGAATGTTGTTTCAGGCTTTGTGGTTGTCGATTGTGCCTTTTGAACATTTCTCATATCTTCCTACTCTTGCATAATCGCTGCATCTGCATGTTGATCTCGCTTTCTTGCGACTGTGGTCACTCTATCCACATAATTCTCAATCCATATCTGTTTCTCTTTGTTGCTTAAACAGTGTGTTTCCCATCTTTTCTCCGCCAAAGCTTCTTTTTACATCGTAAGCTGCGCAATTCTCACACTGCTCGGACACTGACTGCGTCCAACCACTCTTGCCTTGATTTGCTTGTCGACTTTGTTGTGTGAATTGCTTCGTCCATTTGCTGTATTTGCCTGCCGGAAATGGCGAAAGGTTCTTTTTTGGAGCATTGACCATTTTATCTTTTGTTGATTTTGTTGTTGGGCGAGATGTTGGATGTTGCAAGATATGGACCACATGGAGGCAAGGTGCATCTTTTATGTGAAGGTTCGTAGGTTTGATCAATTTGAACAAAGCAAAATCAGTGTTTTGACCGACACTTCATTGGGAATAGTCATGCTACCCGTACACCATGACTTGATGGTCAGCATGTGATTCATGTAAGATCCCGGCGATGTCTTGAGACAAACATCGCCAGACATCCTTTCAGTCGGAGAATGTCCTTTTTATATCTATCAAGCATGAGATATCAGCTTTTGTTCATCACAATGTATGACTGTAAACATACACACAACATTGGACCAACTTACTGCCAATCGCAGGACCGTTGGGATCCCCTCCAGCCAATTGCAATGCAGCTATACCCAGCAGGATTCAGCTTGAATTGAAGGTGCAAGTTGGCTGTCACTCATTCCATTTTGACTTGTAGCTGACGATATAATCTTGAGGACTTCCCACTTCTTCTGGTGATCATCTTCCTCATCTTTCCACAACATCAAGTCATGGCTCCAGAAACACTTCTACCAGGTGCGATTGGAGCCGAATGGAGCTGAACGACAGGCACTCCAACCAATGCGCCACCCGGTGAGACACAGCTGCACCGCAGACACCAGTCAGTCCACCGCGATGCTGCAATTGTAGCCACCGAGAATATGACCCAGGACGCGAATTAGAACACGGTAAGTAAAACCGGACACAGCAAGAATAAGAAGCAGCATGCATTCGGATGTGAGTCAATCCATCTCGATGTAAATGAAGGGCAACGAACAATATAACTCACAGCTGGGGTACATAGAGTGCTGCATGACCAATTGATTGCTGCCCGTAATGGAAATCTCCCATGGTCGACCAAGGCGTTTTTTGGCACATTCCGTGAAATTGAACATCACGATGTTGTCAGATCCGGAATTTTCACAGCCGAATTTCGTGATAAACTTCCCCCGGATTGGACCAATGACGCTTCAAAGATCTTTCAGGAGACTACGGAGTAATATATGGTTAAGGTAATATCCGAATCTCACTTTAGATGCACCTTGTAATTTCTTGTAGGTTTTCAACATGTCAGCTACTGTGGCGAGACAAGGAGGTCAGGTACTGCTTGAACAGTCCGACATGCGTCCTGCCTTGTATATGGCCAAAATGGCAAAAGAGGGGTTTTTGTGCACCGCGATGGAGGTAACACAACAAGTCATCAAGAAACCTTGAGCCGAAGTCCGGAGAAAGAAGAAGTGGGCTGATGTGATCCCCGGGCATAACAACGGGAAGGCTGCGATAGAATGTCACCTGGCAATGGTTCGTGAAAATCAAACAGACGGCTGCCTTCCTTGCCAAAATGGCACAGCAAAGATTCCGCAGACACGCTGGAGGCGCAAAGGCACAGGTGCACCTCCTCCATGACCAGCGCCACCTCTGCCCAGAATGCCACCTGCGCCACCTGATGACAGTGAGAGAACTCTAAGCTCCGAAACAGATGGTGTGCCAGCCGGATATGTGTATATACATACCCCGCTTCCCAGCACTCAATTTTTCAATCTTCATCCATATGCCAATGATCGCATGCACGAAAAGGATTTTATTCCAGATTTGCTGACTGATGAAGGTCCATCCACATGTTAGGACACTTTCAGCTGCATGGTAATGCAGCTGACAGCCATTTTGTTGACGACAGAAGCCTTTTGAGTAAACCTGAAAACGAAGATGAGAGTTGACTGAAGGGAACAGGATTTTTGAGTATTTTCATTATCTACCATTAGCAGACACTTTAAAGTATATTTTAAAGGGTATATTTATATGCATCATCAAAGAACAATGTAGTAATAAAGGAGAACGTACATGAACAGCACAGCACGGCTGCCACAAAACATTTCTTGAAATAGTATGCCAAAGCGAATTGTTCCATAGTATGGATACACCCATGGCAAAATGAGCGTCAATGGAGCGTCAACGATTATTGGTCCCGTAAGTCAGGTGAGGGAAAATTGAATTAGTCGTTGTTGTATATAATCACAGTATTGGCTGCCTTTATATGTAAAAGAGACAGCTGCACACTCCCAGCCCCATCTTGTCTTTGAGCGTCAACGGAGCGACAACGATGTTTGGTCATCCAGCTTGGGTAATCAAATTGGCGAATGATACCAGACATCTATATACCGCGAATTGGCAGCCTTTATAGGCCGATGAGCAAGCAATGTTCCCGCGACAGCCTCCTGGACAATCACATTTTATCTCGTTTTCTCAGCTGCGACTCAGTGATGCTGAGCGTTTCAGGCTATATAATGGGTCACAACTTTGTATATAGCCATTAACAGCCACATTGCGCTTTGATTAACCAAGATGCAAGGCCCAGAATTGTTGACGCTCCGTTGACACTCATTTTCATGATTGTGCAAGGAGCATGTCGCTTTCTTTTTGGCCTATAATGGCGGCCAATACTTTCAGTATGCATTACAATGGCCAAGTCACAGATCAATTACCTGACTTTCAAGACCAAAAAGCTTTGAGGCTCTGCTGACAGACAGTTTCAGAACCGGGCAGGGAGCGTATCGCTTGCTCTTTTGCCTATAAAGGCAGCCTCTAAGTCATTTATGAATGTCTGTGACCAATCGCCATGCAGAGTGACCATGATGCAAAGCCAAACATTGTTGATGCACCATTGACGCTCATTTTCAGAATGCGGCAGGGAGTGTGTCACTTTCTCTTTTGCTTATAAATGCAGCCTATTCCGCATTGATGAACGTCCGCATTCAATTGCCGCTCAGATTACCCAAGTTGCAAGACCAAAAATCATTGACTTACTGTTGACTCTCATTTTCAGGATGGGGCAGGGAGCGTGTCTCACTTGTTTTTGATTATAAAGGCGGCCAATACATCAGAAAAGGACAATGATATACCAATGTCAATACTTTGCGATTATCAATCGGATATTTGAATGCAACCACAAATAGAAAAACCCCAAAACTGGAACTGGAGATTGGAACTGACGGGTCGCGCCAAACCTGGCCAACCCCGCCAGTTGACGAGTACAGGTCCGGGTTTGGCCCGCCAAAATGCGGCAGCCTGGGTGTGGAACTGAATCGATCGGTAATAGTTGTCCGAACCCGGATGGCTGGCGGGTTACCCCGACCTGTTGCTAATCCCAGAAAGAAGTGTTTAAGCTTTGGAAATTGTTACCGGCAGTGCAACCCTACACTTTCAGAGAATCAGAAACCACTGTTGACAAGGCTTATGAAGAAGGGCAAATCGTTGGTATGGGAATCTGGACATGAATTGGCTTTAAAACAATCAATTTGTCATTTACAACTACGCTGAATCAGCAATGTGACAATCATGACAGGATGGGAAATGTTGAAACCTATGGTTTCAAGAACATTTTTGGAGGCGTAGTGTTACATCACGATGGCCTGGAAATTCTTCATCCAGTGGGATATGATTTGAAGACACATATACTCATCATATGGAATTGGGACAATTACAATAAAACATTGATCACAATCATTGAGGCTATGGAAGAATGGAGCCTGGGATGAATAGGAGGATTGTCACTTCTCTAATTGTGTACTGATAAGAATTTAAGATATTCCATGCTTAAGTAACTTCTTAATTGAAGACAAGTATACTGCAGAGAGGTCCTGCCATATTGAGATTATGAAATGGTTTATTACAGTGGAAAGTGAAATGAGAAATCATACATCCTAAGCAGGATACCTGGATATAACCCCAGGAAGTGGGATGCAAGATTATACCATATGGAACAGGTGGTTCTAAATCTGGAGAACATATTGAAACATTTGTATTTGTTGGCAGATGGTTAGCCAGGCTACAGCCAGCATACAATGTCCAATCTGTTGGTAGACATAAACAAAACTGACACATTTCAAAATACGTTGATGAAAGCAATCCAAGGAGATAACAGTGTTTGGGAGATAATGGTATTCGACTATATAGGGGAAGGAGGACTATTTTCATATTATAGACCGCAATATGTCTGTGAGCATAATTGATTACCACTATGGTTAGTTTAGAATTTCAATAGCAGGGCATATCCGGGATACCCAGAAAGAGCGAAACCATTCAACCAACCTAACACGCTATACAATGTGAAATATTGCAAAATGAGAAGTGCGGTTATGTTCAAAATTCCCATGTATGTCAGTTTTTCCAAAATTTCCAACATCCTACATTTCATGTTCCATGACACACACCAGTGTCAAATACCCTCTGGGAGACCATTTCAAACCAATGTGGGGCTCAAGGTGTCAGAGCATGAGTGGTATGATGCATATTTGGTTGTTGTTGACTAATATCAAATGATACGACACTTGGTCCACTGTCAAACAATGGAGGTTGCATGAGAATGTGCTGCTTGTTCTCATCGAAAGGTGTTCAGAATCCATGGATTCCTCTCAACTTTTGAGTCAGACCACACATCACAGCATGCAGCAGTGTTTGTGCAACAGTTGTTTGAGTATCATGTGATCAAGACACAGATAACTAAAGCTTTCCATCCCCAAACAGATAGCCAGACAGAGTGTATCAATGCCATTACACAACATTAGATTTAGGCCTGTGTGAATGGTTAACATGATGATTGGGTGAAGTGGAAATGTCTTGCAGAATTGGCAGTGAAAAACGGATTATCAGAAGTAACAAGATGTCCTTCATTGTACACCACTCAAGGTACACATCCATTGATGACTGTTTCAGATCCAGAATGGGTAAGTCACTATGACTGACAAATACATTCCAATATAGTATAGTAGACGTTTAAACAACTCTACACACACCTCTCCAGTGGTTTCTAATGCAGTTGGATCATACAAGAGAAAGGTATAAAACATGCATCCTTGCTGGTACTGAATATTCAGGTAGGAATGGTGTTAGCAACGGTTCCGGACCGTCAGTCGGGGTCCCTGTCCGGGACGAACCTTGAACTGTGGCCAAATCTGCGGTCCGGGTTGTAAATGCTCCTGAACCGTCAATTCGGTTACGGTGGGATGCAAATCTCCCAACTCATCTGGATTTGGCGGGTTGTCCGCCAGTCGCCCAGCGGGTCCATCTGTAGTTTTATATAATGCTCCCTCTTTTGCAGTTTGATAATAGTATCTTACCAAAAACATGTATTCAGCAGCCAGTGATCTCTTATTGGATGTTTTGCAGTTTGCCATCCATCAGCAAAATGAAAATCGGTCCGGAAGCCAAGTGCACACCTCCCACACTCTCTGGTAGCCCTCACCAGTGCTTCTAAGTACTTCCAGATGCTCCCTGTCCTCCCTGGAGCTTTGCAATGTGCTCTCAGATTCTGCAAGCGCATTCTCAGGTGCTCCTGAAAGCACCTGCGGTTATGGAGGTGCATTCAGGATGCTACGAGATTGGACTATTAGGATATTCATATTGTGAAGCTACTGAGACCACTGCGCAGATCTGCAGGAGACTTTGAGAGCACCTGAGACCTCAGCACAGGTCTGCAGGAGACTTCTAGAGCAGCTGAGACCTCTGTGCAAGCTCTGCGGGAGACTTGGTGCCATATTGTCACAGCAGTGGTTCTTAGGGTTCCACAACCACAAGGCATTTTGTTACAGTCACAAGATTCGCTACATCATAATATGGCATGCAATTTCCAAGTCTCTCTATATTCCTACATACGGAGATACAGGGATGACTGAGATGGACTCAGCGACAGGGAGTATATAATTGGGAGAGCCTGGAATAGAGAGACGTCATCACATTATACGAAATACACATTCTATCACTCCCCACTCTTGGTTTCATACACACTTGCTGAGCTTTCATAGATCAACACAATATGTGTGGTTTCTCAGTCACTTTTTCCAAGCATTCTGAGATCCACACAATTTGTGTGGTTCATTATGGCCGGGTATACATTCATATCCTCTCACCCTCTTTCTACGCTCCTCCAGCAAGAACTGCATTTTCTCAAGAAGTCCCTTCGGATGCCATTCGAGGTGTGGCGGAATATTGATGATAGGCTATCTGCCTTCTAGCTCCACCGGTCCACCACATCATGATTGAGTGAACTTAGAGATGCACTCCATGGCTGTGATCGAGCGAGTTTAGAGATGCACTTGGAGTGGGTAGCCAACGATCTCTGGAGATCCACTGGGAGGCCATGATCGAGTGAACACAGAGATGCACTCTGAGGTCAAGCGAGTTTGGAGATGCACTTGGAGGGCATGATCGAGCGAGCTTAGAGGCCATACTGGAGCGAGTTTCGAGATTCACTTGGAGGCTGTGACCAAGCGAGTTTGGAAATGCACTCCAAGGCCGTGATCAGGCGAGTTTGGAAATGCACTTGGATGCTGTGATCGTGCAAACTTCGAGGATGCAATCATGGGAGTTTGGAGATACACTTGGAGGCCGCAATCGTGCGATTTTGGAGATATACTTCGATGCTGTGATTGAGTAAGTTTGGAGATGCACTTGTAGGCCATGATCGAGTGAATTTGAAGATGCACTTGCCGGCCATGATCGATCGGGATTGGAGTAGTACTTTGCAGCACTCAATCTGCAGGCGGTAGCACACGAGGGAGGCGCAACGGGAACTGAGACTTGATTGATTGTGTTACGCCTTTGGTGTTACAGTATATTTCTGGGATCATACAAAATCACTCAATGATCAATATATACATACTTGCTCAGAAATCACGAACCATGACTTGGATTTCTATATTTGATCTACCTGCCAGAGTTGTTCACCTATTAGTCATATCTCCATTCCCGGACCTTTGGATCATATAGTCCATTACAACGGTCAAGCCTAGCGCAAATATTATCAGTATCATCGTTGGATTAGTTATGGTCGCAACATCTCTATTCTGAATGGTTACTTCTTGTCGGAAGGAAAGCTTTTTCCTGGTCGCCGACCAAACGACTATTCACTCAGGCTCCAATGGTTCCTTCCTAAGGAGATGAGGTGTCGTCAACATCAGACCATCACGGCATCTCGAGTGATGCGGGGTCATATGAGAGATCAGTCATTAACCAATGATCAGTATGTCAGAGTCCTGTCAACTGAATGGTGTTATACGAATCGACCCTTGGTTCGACCACACTGTATGTGTATGGGCGAATGGGACTTGGGATTCATATGTCCGTAGTGGCGCGGGATGCTCTCTGTTCGATATATGTCAAAATTACTCATCTGCAGATGACTGTATATTTGGCTCCAATAAAGTGTGGTCAAATTAGGTGTTCGGTCATTTGCAGCGATTGTTATACAGTTACGTACGCGGTTGCTATATGAGAGGTCACTCTCGCTGGCTCTTGGTGACACAAACTTATTTGTTGATAATTGGCTTCAGATAAGGTCGTATCCATACGAGGTATCGCCAATAGCAATTCTATCGCAAACGAGCAAATGACCTTGATGACTTAGTTAATACTCCTGGGAGTTTGAAGTTGCGTCTCAATGGTAGAGGCAAAGGAATAATGAGGCAGTCACGTATATGAGCTCCAATGCAGGCTTTGGCAGTCTTAGGATTGTTAAGGGTGTGGATCGTCTGATATATATTCAACGACACCAACATGGAGGAAGGACATCGAAAACAACAACTGCAACAAAATCTAGCTACAGATACCCATTGTCCTTCTCGACATGGAGGTTAAGCCTTAACTTGTTTCCTGTGTATTAACTATTAGTTGTGCATCAAAGTCAACGAGGATACTTCTCCCTTGAAGTCTAGAGTTGTATGTTCACTATTCAGTTCTATATCACGGATATATCTATCACCTTAGTATACTTGTTTATTCTTAATACCTTCGTCAAGGCCTGTCAGTGATCCGGAAGTGACCAAGACAATACTGTGGTGTCCAATGGCAGTCCGAGGACCTGCCCGATAGTGTCGTGGTTGAGGGTAGTGTGAGCAACAGTTGCAAATCTGCGGTTCGGTTTCGGGTCCGGGTTGGAACCGAATTGGAACCGTAGCAATGTGTTTTACCCAATCAACAAACTGACCTGCAATGAACCCGCGGTTTTTTGGCTGGTTCAACAATTTCGTGAAGTCAACGCATTGGCTCCAAATCGGTATTTGAGTTCTGATCGTATCACAATATGATATATACGGACAAGATGCAGTTTTGGATACTCTTTCACCACCTGCTGTCCAATTTGTGATCCGATCAATATTCACTGGGTCACAGCGAAAATCACCCAGATCTTGGCGTTATTTCACAGCAACTCAACGAATATAGATCGGATCGCAAATTGGAGCGCAGGAGCTACAAGTGCACGCAAAAGTTCCGCCTTTACATGTATATCATCTTGTGATACGATCAGAACTCAAATACTTAATTGGAGCCCAAGATCTGACGTTCTGTCAATGACGCTCTGCGGTATGTAAAACCCTGCCATATAACCGCGGGTTTATGTCCGGTCCGGGTGACAACCCCACTGTGACAATACGGGTCGGGATTTTGGACGTCTCTGGAACCAAGCCGAACGGGTTTTCCGGTCCGAACCGGACAGCTGGCGGGTCACCTGGACCCGATGCTACCACTAGTTGAGAGGATACTTCTGGGAGGATACTCCTGAGTAAGCGCTACTCCTGAGTCGGCACTACTTGTTCTGCTGAGGCGAAAATACCTTGCTGTGTGTTATAGACACATCGATAGTTACTGTCATTGCATTCTGTGACAGTCGCTCCTCGAGTACAAGTGCCGGTTGCTGGGACGCTAGTTCAGCATCCGTTAGAAGTCCTAGAGTCATCACGTTGGTGTGGTGGTTCAAAGGATACTTCTGTCAGACTCTCCTACAGTCGTGAACATCAGCATACTGATAGCTTAAAATGATACTCTGTAGTCGATACTATCTCTCGGGAACAGAGAACTGGACAGTTACCTTGTAATCTTTGGGTGTCAATTCTATTATGCATCCTGAGTGAAGACTTATTCATCTTCTTCTTCATCAGTCCGGAACTCATTAGGGGCTTTTACTGATTAGGACCTAGGATGAGTCTCCCAGTGTTACACATTGATTTACTCGTAATTGTGGGAATGTAGAGAATTGAGTACACCATGGAATGCCGAGTGATGAGAGACTGGCTGATAGCGGGAGACAGTCAATGTTGGGATAACTCAGTACGTGTTGTATGCAGTACTCAGTGGATGCTGTACTCGGTGTATGCTGTACTCAGTGTTAACTCTTGATCATGGCATGGAGATATTGAGAGGGATGATTAACCTTCTTGTTCTTAGGTGATCGTAGAGTTGAGGACGAGAATAAGTGGGATGAGAGGAGATATGACCAATTATAATGAGAAACTGAGACTTAGGAGAATTTCATGTGAGAGTCGAATTACCTTCCCCGATATGGCAGGTACGAGTCTCGATCCGGCATGTAATTACACCGATACGTCATCTTCCCAACCCAATCAGGCACGTTGTTCCTCTGATTTCCCATATCCACTCGTATCCTACATATCTTTCTCATCTTCATCCCATATCTCTCGCTTCCTCGTCCACAACTCTACCATCAATGCAGAACACAAAGTTAAATCATCCCTCTCTATCTCTCCATGCCATGATCATGAGTTGACACAGAGTACAGCATACACCAAGTATAGCATACACCAAATACAGCATTCACCAAGTACAGCCTCCACCGAGTACGGCATCCACCCAAGATTGTTTGTCATCCTTTCATTCCCACGATTATGAGCTGACCAGTGATTGTACCTTCAGCTTCCGGTGTGCCTCCCTACACGATCGACCGCCATCAGCCAGCTCTCCATGAGAGTTCAATGGTACAGTCCCCTTGTCACAGTCCCACGGTTGCGAGGTATATAACTGAGGAATAGAGTCTCAGCACCCGGTGTCCTGTCCGTTGACCGCCTCCAAGAACTTGTCTGAATTCACTCGATCACGGCCTTCAAGTGAATCTCCAAACTCGCTTGATCACGGCCTCCAAGTGCACCTCCAAGCTCGCCTGATCATGGCTTCCAAGTGTATCGCCAGACTCGCTCGATTACAGCCTGCATGTTTGCACAACCAAAGCCTCCAAGTGCATCGCCAAACTCGATCAATTACGGCCTCGAGGTTCGCACGCTCGTGGCCTTGAAGTGCATATCTCCACCCTTGCTCCATCACAGCCTCCAAGTTCGCATGATCATGGCCTCCACAAGTGCATATTTCCAATCTCGCTCAATCACAGCCTCGATGTGTATCTCCATACTCACTAGATTACGCCCTCCAAGTGCATCTCCAAACTCACTCGATCATGTTCTTGGAGTGCATCTCTAAGTTCGCTCAATCACGGCCTCCAACTGTATCACCAAATACGCTCAATTACCACCTCCAAATCCATCTCCAAACTCGCTTGATCATGGCGTTGGTGTGTATCTCTGAGTCCACTCAATGGTCATTTCCAGGCGCATATCAGATTGCTCTCAAGCACTGCCTGCAGCCACACCTGATATACCCTGTGTAAATGGGTAGCTACATAGATACGTAGATGAGAATACAAACTGAATACATGAGACTTTCAAACATAGTTGAATGGTAAGTAGTATCTATCATTTCCAGGCGCACCAGCAGCATTCCCAAAGAAGATGTTGTCTTTCCCAGACTGCTCTACTGTGATTCATGGTGCTCACAGACTTGTCGCCAGTGCTTCCAGGCTTGTCGTCGGCACTCCCAGGGTTGTCATTGGTGCTCCCAGGCTTGTAATTGGTGCTCCCAGGTGCTCCCAGGTGAAACCAAAGTTCTCTCCGGCGCTCCGAGGTGTTCCCAAATATATTCCAATCACTCCCAGGGTACTCCTGTGTAAGTCATTGAAAATCCCAGTTACTGTGAAGGCCATCTGGAATGCCCTGCTAGGGTCTTATACTCTCCTGAAATTGACGCATCTATGTATACACTCCACATTCTCTCAGACACTCCTGGAGGCTCAAAGTGACTAAGATACATTTTCCTGATGTATCAATTATTTTGGAATCCGTGTTTTACCTTTATGTGTTGTATTTTTGCCTATAAAGGCGGTCAATAGTTCCGGGATGAGCTCAAATATCTGGGCAATGCCTTGACTACCCAATACACAAGACCACAAATTGTTGATGCTCTGTTGACGCTGATTTTCAGGATGGGGTAGGGAGTGTGTCACTATAGATATTGCCTCTAAAGATGGCCACTACCTCGTTTACGGATTTGTGCAACCAATGGTCAATTTGATTACCATAATGCAACCACAAAAATCATTGATGCTCCGTTGACGCTCATTTTCAGGATGGGGCAGGCAGGGTGTTGCCATTGTATTTGCCTCAGAGGGCAGCCAATACTTCATTTATGGATGTTTTCAACGAATCACCAGTTAGGTTGCCCAAGATGGGAAGCTGAAAATTGTTGACTCTCGGTTGAACCTCATGTTCTGAATTGGGCAGTGACCATCTCGCTGTCTCTTTTGCATATAAAGGCTGCCGATATGTCGTTTATACATTATAGCAACCAAATGAGTTTTCAATTGCCATACTGAAAAGAGCAATAATCGTTGACGCTCCTTTGACTCTCATTTTGATATATGGTAGATTCGATATCTACTGCTATCAGTCATTACATTGATAATGATTTGTACTCATTGGTTGCCTTGCTGTGAGATCGAGACTAGGCCGATTGGCAAAGCTGAGCCCAGTAATATTCATGCACTGGTCGCTCCCATTGAATTGAAATTAATACATCTTGCCAAATGATGCATTTCGCCCACTATAGTTCTGTTTATTAACCAATATTCACATGCGACTGCCCAATATTCTCCCATGATATATCTCTAAATGTACTTCTCGGTCGAACTACATAAACAACCTGATGAAAATACATTGACATATTCTGTCTGACTTTTTCTTAGTCCCCCGATTCCTCCTCATTTCAATTGTATTGACCGTCATCAATTCCTTTATATCCTTTTTCTTTGACCTCCATGTAGGCCGAATCAATTCGGAAAGGTTCAGTGAGGAACCCACATTCCGCTGCTCAGAAGGTTCTGGAACTTCGACGCTATTGTCTAACTCCACGTTCAATTCATTGTCTGCCTCCCACTCCTCCTGGCTGTCATTTGGATTATCCCCGTCCCAATTGCAGTCAAGCCAAATTTCAGTTGCCGAAATGTGTCTAGGTGCACAATTCTGATCTCGTTTGGCCAAGAGTCGGTCAAGTCGTTCAATTCGATGGACATTTAATACTTCGGTCCGTCCTCCAGGGCAGTTCTTTGCAGGCAAACCTCGTGGCAAAGGCGATCTTACTGACAATGTAAATGCAGCCGCACCATCATGTTGAAAGTTTGGCCTGGACGCATTGAAGATCTCTTCAGTATCTGAAATGTATCCTATGGCTGTCATTTGCGGGTTTTGAGCTCAAGATTCCTTCTGTATAGCACGTAGGTTTTGGCTACCCTATTACATTTCCTCAAAGTTGTGGACGTTGGGCATTCTGTGCAATGTCCTATCCTCCACCTATCTCTTCATTTTCAAGTCGTTTTCAGTATTCATGGAATCCAATACAAGGTCATCGCCAGCCAATATACCATTATTGGCTCGAGCAAACTGCCTTACGATGACTTTTTCGTGAAGGGTCTCTTCTGTGGTGTTGGACTGCCTCTACCCGATGACGTCTCGCCCAAAGGAAAAACTGGTCTCAACTATCACACCATGTGGTATGATAGAGAATATGTCGCTTGCCACCTTGGAGAGTTCGGCGTACGTTGAGTGATTTCCTTTCTGCTGAAGCCACCAGTTAGTGAGATCCGGTATCCAAAATGGACTGCCAATCTCCATATGGTCGTAGTGGTAATCATTATGATTTGGATTAATATACCCCCAGTTCTGTGGTAATTCAGGTGGTGAATTCAAATAGAGCCTTGCGGCTGTCAATAAGCGTGATGTGCGATCGCTTCGTCTGGGCGTCATTCTGGCCGCATCATTAGTCATTAAGTATTCCCCATCATTGCTGGACCAATCCTAAGGATAATAAGAGGATTGACCAGATCTGGAAGCCATTGTGGAGGAGGAGAGGTTGTTGCTTCGTATGATTTAAGGTTTAATGACATGCAAACGTCGATAATTGGCGCAGTAATCATTCTCCACATACTTCAGAATCGCCTCCTAGTATTGGGTAGTATAGAAAGTCTCTTCCTCACGATTATTATCCATTCCCATGTCCCTCTGCCTAAACAATGGCAACCTCTGGAAAGGATCACGGATGTGTGCCGAAATGAGAAGCAAACTCATCGTTGGAGTAACTTCAGCACAATATTTGGACAGCTTCAGGCACGCAAACTTAATGGTGAAGAATAAGTATTCCTTCAATTGAGTGTTCTTCTTAGCGAAAGCTCACATAACACCATCCATATGATCGAACGTATCATTGTAGACAGTGATAACGTGATGTAGATCAACCATACGCTGTTTTCACATCCACAGGGTCCAGTACCGCAATGGTCTTCGAACTTCCATACCATACACAACGATGGTCCATTCACCCTGAGTTGTGAAGAGAGGCCAGTATTCACTGTATTCCAGATTCTTGAGCAACTCGCGGGTCAATTCTCGTCATAGGTTGGCTGACTGAAGTAACCCAGGTGTCGAATTCCGCCGTGTCTTCACATCTATACCAGTTATTACTGCGATTTGACCTTTTGGTGTTTGACAGTCAATGAACTCATTTCAATGACCAGGTGTCAGCGTAATCAATACAGTGAGCATTTGCTGCCATATGACTGTCAGTTTCAGGACTTCCAAAATATCATGAAATATGTACTTTCTTGATTATCTTTGCTAAACCTGGTCTCACGGCAGACACTGTGTTGATTCAAGCATTGCCCTCTTGATGGAGTCTTTGACTCTTTCCAATGTCTATGCCTTCATTCTCTCCTAATTGCTCATCGCGCTCATGGCCTTCCCAAGACTCGGTGTGCCCTTTTACACCCAGAGTGCTTATGAATGCACCTAAAGCAAGCTGAATGATGTGCACCATGCATGGTATGTGGTTTCTCAATGCAGGCCACTCAATTCTGTATGCCTGAAGGGATGATTGTAATTTGCAAGGCATCATGTAATTTGAGGAAGTGTTATCAGTCGTAATTTCAAGTACACGGCCGTTGGTACGCTTAAACCAATGAAGAACTTCGTTCACATGTACGGCCAGCTGTGCTCCAGTATGTTGACCCTTGCGTAATAACCTTAATCAGCTTTCGAAATAGGAAAAGAGAAGGCCATCAACCTCATCGAATGTGAGTTGTAAATCTCACAATGCCCAATTGCAATTCATATAGGAAGCGATGACCGACATTCTGGCGAATTTGCAAGTCGAAGTCCACCCATCTAAAGCTAGACTAACTATATTTCTTGACGGCAATTGCATCTTCATTGCATCCACTGTCAGTGTGTATTGCCTCCAGCAACTGTTGCAGGGTGAGCTGGGGGCAGGCAGCACCAACCTGCTCCATAATGCATTATATGACCATTCTAGCTCTAGGTTTGTCATCGCATTCAACGGAATGTCAGCCAAAACAAATCCTAATAAGAGGTAGCCATTTCCGGTGTCTTGGTGAAATTCGGCAGTTTGAAAGTCCTTCGCTGCCAGTTTGGAGCACTTTGTGTGTCAGTTGAGTCAATATTGACAAGATATAAATGTCAAATATGAATTGTCTTTGCGAACTTACAATTGTAATTCCTCGACATCCTTGCCTGTTCAGTATGGCCAAAGGTGTTTCATCAACCATTGAACAGGACAAATTCCATGACTTCTGACTCGGTTAATTCGTTTAACTTTGCGATGTGCGCTTTTGCCAACATGTGTTTCCCCAATGAGCAAGTCCCATGTTCTGATGGATGGCGAAGAACTTGATGACAAATGATACATTTGGAACCAGGGCAGCCGGTCTCCTCAATTCCGTAATGCAAATAGAATCGCCACAATCATGCATGTCCAAAATTATTCCAAGCAATAGGGTGCTTCGAGCGTACATTCATTGCAGCCCACTGAGCATCGAAGATAATATGTAATGTAAGGACGCTCCCATCGGGAATACAACCATGTTGAGTTTTGAAAGATTTCATGACCTCTACCAATGAGGTATTTATAGTTTTTGCACCCAACATTGCGGTAGGAAGTTGAACGCTGGGTAATTCGACTTTAGAGACTGTCAAATGTTACGTTATATTAAGGCTGAACGCTGGTTCCTAAATATTGACTCTTGAGCTACACGCGAGAAAAAAGTCAGATCTGTGAGACATTGAATGCATATTTGTGAAGTTGAATACAATGACACATAGAGAAGACAGAGCATTAACAACTCCATTTAGGAACATTGCAGTGCAGTTTTTTGCGGTGCTGCTTACTAAGCCCCCACAAAAGCGGTTGACGGTCGGTTGGCACACTTTGTCAGGAGGCAGTTACAATATGAACAGTAGCAGTTTTGCCCATAAAGACAGCTGATAGTACAATTATGGGTAAATGCGGTTGCAGTACCATTTGATTATGCAAGATGCATGTCCAAAAATCGGTGATGCTCTGTTGACATTCATTTTTAGAAAGTAGTGATATCGTCATTAACAGTTTTGCCCATAATGGCAGCCGATAGTATGATTATGGGTTAACGCCATTGCATACCCCTTTGATTATCCAAGATACCAGTCCAAAAATCATTGACACTCATTTCACGGTCATTCTTAGTAGGTACTAGCGATATCATTGTTAGGGCTTTTGCCCTTAATGGAGGCCAACAGTTCGATGATGGGTCAACGCCATCGCATTCCCCTTTGATTATCAATGATATGAGACCAAAAACATTGACACTCCAGTGACGCTCATTTTTAGGAGGTACTAGCGATATCATTGGTAGCATTGTTGCCCATACAGGCGGCTGACAGTTCAATTATGGGTCAATGCCATTGCATAGCCCTTTGATTATCCAAGATGCAGGACGAAAAATCATTGATGCTTTGTTGATGCTCACTTTTAGGAGGTAGTATCAATATCATCACTACCATTTGTGCCCATAAAGGCGGCCAATACCATACTTATGGGTTAATGTCATTGAACAGCCCAGTGAGTATCCAGGATGCAAGACCCAAAATCGATAACGCTGCATTGACACTCATTGCTCAGATGGGGCAACATGCATGTCACTTCGCTTTCTTCTTACAAAGCCGGCCAATACTTCCTCTTTGGGAGGATGTGACAATGGAGCTATTTGATTGCAGACAGGGTAAGACCAAAAGTCGCTGACGCTCTGTCGTCGCTCACCTTAATCACATACTAACAGTCATTGGATGCTCAACAATCCTACAGAAAGTGCAGATAGTCATTATGGATAGCCAATATATTGTTTCGATGTATAATTATTTGCATTCAAAAGCTTCGAGGCCTCTGTGTTTTTGAGCCATGACTACCCAAGATATCTTACCAATAACTGATGTAGGCTCAACACGTTACAGTGCTTTCGGCCGGCAATTAATGGCATATTGACCCATCCACTAGCTTTGGATTTATACAGCCTGACGTCTTCATCTGTGCATATCCAGCACCTTCCCCTCGAATTTCTTGACGTACCATAAGCAATTATCAAAATCTTGACCATGTGCACCAGGACTGAGTGGAGAGTTATGCAGTTGGATGCGTCCATTAATGCAGCATGACAGCTGTCAGTCATCCATATTCGTATTGCGCATTGACCGTTTCTTCATGACTTGTATGACATCACTGAGTTAAATTTTGTTTGCAAATTTTGTCTTTTATTTAGGTTTTCTTTTCTCACTTAACTGTAACAGGTGAGATGATATCAAGTTTGTTGGTTGTCTAGCGAGATGATTTGGAGTCTAGAACTTTCCCATGGCCGAAATGACCGTTGCACACACACTGATGAATTATCATGTCTCACAATGTGGTCACTGCAATCCAGACAAAGCTGACACATAGCAAAATAGGTACACAAATTGCGTTTCAAAGAGATACATCGTCAATATTATGTATTTAGCTATCTGATCCTCTGGCAACCCAGGAGCTATCACCATTTCTTCATCCGAATCCAATTTTCTGTCTGGTCATAAGCTTCTGACGCAATATAGACGGGTATACAGTTCGGTGTTCGACAGGCTTTGATTGCGGAATCTGTGGTGAATCGGGTGCCTTGCCGGGCGGGAGCAATGCTATGCATATGTGTGACTGTTGTGTCCCTGAACCCAGCTTCATTTGACTACTGCCTGGTCGAGATGTCCCTTGCAGCATTTGCGATTTTCCGCAGTCAATATCAAGAGTCTGCATAAGCTTCCCAAATTTCGATGGGGATGTTGTAGCTGCAGTGATGTCTGTTCGAGGCTCAACAACTGCCGGAACCATGGATTCGGCCATCCCTCGCATCATATCTCTCTAATGGAGGTAGTCAGCTGCGTCCACCCATTCCGGTTGGGTCAATTCGTCAAGCATCATCCGCTTATGACGAAAACTCTCCATGTGGTGCTGTATCATGTTGTAGATTGTGCCCATCACCCAGCAGGGTTCGTCATCTTCACTGAGCATGCCAAGCTTTGAATCTTCTTCATCATCATCCTCATCTTCACCATCCTCCTAATCGTCTGAAAGTGCAAGATTGCTCAGACTGACTCCATTAGAAGTCAACATCTTCTCGAATGATGATTCCGGCTTTCTGGTTGTCGATCCTACCTTTTCGGCATTGCTCATATCTTCCTGCAATTATATAATCGCGGTCTCTGCATAGTGAACACGCTGTTATGCCACAGCGTTCTCTCTATCCACATAATCCTCGATCCATGTGTCTTTCTCTTCTTTGGTTCAACAGTGCGTTTCTCATCTTTTCTCCGCCGAAACCTTCTTTTCAGATCGCAAGCTGCGCAATCCACCCGATTCCAGGACCATTTCTACCTCAAAGCTGCTCTTGCCTTCACTTGCATAATGACGTGGTTGCTTGGAGCGCTTCGTCGATGTGACGTATGTGCCCGCCAGGAGTAGCACAGGATTCATATTCGGATCATTGACCATTGTATCCTGTGTTTACTTTAATGATGGGCGAGATGTTGGATGTTGCAAGATGAGGACCACATGGAGGCAAGCTGCGTCTTTCATGTCAAGGTTGGTATGTTTGTTCAACTAGAACAAGGCAAAATCTGCGTTTTGACTGTCACTTAATTGGGAATAGTACTGCGAACTTTAAACATGACTCGATGGTTGGCGTGTGTTGCATGAATGCTCCCGGGGATTCCTTGAGACAAACATCACCAGAAGTCCTTTGCGTCGAAGAATATCCTGTCTATATCCATCACAACAGAGATTTCTGCTGTCGTTCAAATCAATTTATGTCTGTAATCAAAGCATTAACATCGGACCGAGTAACTGTGAATTGCCGTACCGTTCGAATCCTGTGCACCTTGCGGCTATATGCAGTAGGCTTCATGTTGCGCAGAATGTGCAAGTTGGCTGTCATTCATTCTGTTTTGAGTTGAAGCCAACTATATATTCCTCAGGACTTCCCACTTCTTTTTGTTATCATCTTGCTCACCTTTTCCACAACAGCAAGCCATGGCTCCACCTACAACTCAGCCATGTGGGAGTCGATCCCAATCGAGCTGAACGACAGGCACTTGATCTATTTTGCCACATGCCGACACACAGCAGCACGAAAGACGCCAGTTCATTCACTGCAACGCTGCCAATGCAGACACTAGAAATATGACGCACTAAGCACATATAAAAATGGTATGTAAAAGCGGAATCAGTAAAATTACGAAACAACATATGATCCGATGCGAGTATCTCCATACCGGAGGAGTCAGCTGCCGACAAATATTCTAATGATCAGCTGGTTTACGTAGAGAGCTCTATGACGAATGTATCGCTGCCCGTAATGGGCAACCTCCATGCTCGGCCACTGCACTTGCCCCTACAGTCCGCAAACTCGAACAACATGATGGCATCAGTGCTGGGATTTTGACTGACAAATCTCGTGATAAAGGCCCCCGAGAGTGAACAAATCAGCCTGTAAAGACCATTGGGCAGGGTATGGAGTCATAGATGGTTGAGGTAATTGCCGAATCTCAGTGTTAGTAACAACAAATTTCTTGTAGGTTTCCAACATGTCAGCAATTATGGTAAGGCATGGAGGTCAGGTACAGCCAGTACAGTCCGACATGCGCCTTTCCTTCAACATGGCTACAATGGCGAAAGGAGGGTTATCACGCGCTGCAAGAGAGGAAACGCAACTCCTGATCAAGAAACCTCGCGCCGAAGTCCGACAAGAGAAGCACAGGGCAGTTTTGTTTCCTGGGCTTGAAAAGGTGAAAGCTGTTATTGAACAGACAGCTGACAATGGTTCAAGAAAATCATACAGACAGTTGCCTTCCATGCCTAAATGGCCCAGCAAGGAATCCGGAGACACGCTGCAGGAGCAAAGGCACATGTGCACCGCCACCAGAACCGGTGCCACCTCCGCCCGGAAACCCACCTGCGCCACGTCGTGATAATGAGGAAGCTCCAAGTTCCGGAATCGGAGTTGTGCCACCCGAATATGTGTATGTACATACTCCACTTCCCAATGCTCAATTTGTCAATCATGATGCATATGCCTAGGATCGCACGTGCGATAAAGATTTTATTCCCGATTTGCTTACTGATGAAGAAACATCAACTGGTTAGTAACCTCTCCGCTGCATGGAAATGTCGCTGACATACAATTTGCAGGCGAGAGCAGCCCATTGAGTGAACCCGCCAGTGACAATGAGCATTGATTGAGAGGAACAGAATTTTTGAGTATTATTATTATCTACAATTTGTGGACACTTTAAAGTATAATTTGAAGAATATATTTATATGAATTATTAAAGAACAATGTAGTGATAAAAGAGAAAGTATATGAAGACAATAGAACGGCTGCCAAAACACGATTACTGATATTCAATGTCAAGCTGTGTTCTTCCGTATTGCGGATATGCCTGTCGCAAAATGAGTGTCAACGTGGTGTCAATAATTGCTGGTCCAGTAAGTCAGGTAATTAAAAAGTGACTCAGTCTTTGTTATACATAATCAAAGTATTGGCCGCCTTTATAGGCAAAATGAAAAGCTGCACGCTGCCTGCCCCATCTTGACAATGAGTGTCAACGGAGTGTCAACAATATTTGGTCTTGTATGCCAGTTAATTGATCAGAAACGTGGTCATTTTGATGCGTACTGAAAGTATTGGTCACCTTAATGGGCAGAAATGCTACCTACGACATTGCTATTGTCTCATACAAATGAGCAACAACGGAGCAACCACATTTTTTGGTCTTGCATCTTGGGTGATCTATGTGGCGCTTGATCACAGACATCTGTACACCAGGAGTTGGCAGGCTGTATAGGCAGATATGCAAGAGATGTTCCCGTGACAGCCTCCCAGACATTCAACTCTTCCTTCATTTTCAAAACCAAAACTCAGTGTTCCGGAGGGTTTCAGCCTATATCACCTGTCAACACTTTGAATACAGACAGTCGCGGCCACATCATGTGTTGATTAACCAAAATCGAAGGGCAGAAATTGTTGACACTCCATTAACAGTTATTTCAACAATTGAGTAGGGACCGTGTCGTTTTCTGTTTGGCATATACAAGTGACTAACACTGCGATTATGTTTATAAATGACCACATCACTCCTTGATTTCCTGACAGTAATGGCACCACTCCAGCTGACATGTCCAGGGCCGGGTAACACCTGCATTAGATATAGTCGGCTCACCACGAGCCTTAGATCTCTAGCGATACTCTTTCATGTACTTGCTTCTCTACTACTCTACAAGATTGACATCCAAGTTTGCAACCGTATCAACTGATACACCATCTTACGATACCATACAAGGGAGATTGCCTTTACACAATTATTGATCATTAATTTCCGATATGTTTCGCATATGGGATTGTAAAAATTACCCCTCTCTCAACCATTATGACACTCAATCTATGCGTGAGATATCAGTTAGATTTGGGAGCACTGATTGCCGAAGCGATGTTTCTTGGTAAGTCTATTGAATTGAGGTTCACGGTACCAGAGACGATTTCGTGTAAATTCCAGAGCCCAATTGGGCAGCGACGCATCGCGACACCTAAGGACAAGACATTATACCAACTTGAGATATACCAATTGCAATTACAAATGAGGCGTGAATTTTCCACCCCATTGAGGTTAACAGAAGCAGAGACAATTCCGAGTTGATTCCAGGCCAACCGGCTAGGTGTCGCATTGGCGCCCAAGTCAGCTGAAGTCAATTGGAACAAATCCATCATATGAGAACTGGAAGGCTATTAATCGCAGCCTCAATGACATTTGATAAGTTATAATCCAATTGAGCTAATTGACAATGACAGGGACCACTCCAGATTCCAGATGTCCACAAGAGTTGTGTCACCGGCCATGCTGAAGCCAGCCTGTTCCCGAGATTTCCTCAATTCTTGTCGGACAAGTGCAGTCGCATGCGAACTATCGAGATGGCACAGGGCACAATTGCACACCCAAGTGCACAAACAATGATATTCCTCCAAGCCGAGCGAACCAGTGATGAGCATAACCGGGAACCAACATCAAGCAAAGTGCACCTACAGAGGATCAGGGCAGATTTATGTATTACATGGAATTCACGTTGATCCACATCGCCGATAACAGTTGCAATCACAATTACCTCTTACACAACTCGATGCAGTCATCTACGTTACAGATGATGTTAGGAGTTCACCGCAGCGGCTACAGAATTCTTACAAGGCTACATTCGGTCAGTGAGTTACTGAATCAACTATGATAACTGATATGATTACCGGTATCATTGGAATATCGACGGGAAGAGTTCACGATAGTCGATCAGCCATCGTAGATTATGTGGCAGCTCCGTATGGGAAGTACAGTAACCCCCAAATGTTTTACAGTGGCTAACAGATACACTCTGCAATTACTATTATCAATTCTCACCTTTGGCACCTGATTGGACAGCTGAATCGGGTAGTTGTGCGGAGAGAGACATCAGCAATAATGTATTTCAGTCACTAGGAGCCTCCAGGAGTGTCTGAGAGGATGTGGAGTGTAAACTTAGATGTGTCAATTTCAGGAGAGAATCAGACCCTAGGAGGGCATTCCGGCTGGCCTTCAGAGTAGCTGAGATCTCCGATGACTGCTGCACGAGTACCATGGGAGTAATTGTGAGAAGTTTGGGAACAGCTTGGAGCGCCAGAGAGAACATTCGGTGCACCTGGGAGCACCAGGGAGTGCAGGCGACAAGCCTGGGAGCGCCAATGACAAACCTGGGAGCACCAATGACAAGGATGGGAGCGCCGGCGACAAGTCTTGGAGCAACTCGAATCACAGTAGAGCAGTCTGGGAAAACCGACATCTTCTTTGGGAAAGCTGGTGGTACGCCTGGTAATCATAGCTACTACTTATTGTTCAACGATTTTTCACAATCTGATGTATTCAGTTTGTATTCTCATCTGTGTATCTATATAGCTACCCATCTACACATGATATATCTGGACTGGCTGCAGGCAGTGCTTCAGAGAGATTCGAGGTGCGCCTGAAGATGACGATCGAGTGAACTCAGAGATACACCCTGACGCCTTGATCAAGCAAGTTTGGGGATGCACTTGAAGGCGGTAGTCAAGTGTATTTGGAGATACTCTTCGAGGACATGGTCAAGTGAACTTAGAGATGCACTCTGAGATCATGATCGAGCGAGTTTGGAGATGCACTTGGAGGCCATAATGGAGCGAGGTTGAAGATACATCTGGAGGCCGTGTTCAAGCGAGTTTGGAGATATCAACTTGTGGAGGCCATGATCATGCGAACTTGGAGGCTGTGATGGAGTGAGTTTGGAGATATGCACATGGAGGCCATGATCGAGCGAGTTTGGAGATGCACTTTGAGGCCATTATCATGCAAACTTGAAGGCCGTAATCGGGGAAGTCTGAACATACACTTGGAGGCGGTGATCGAGTGAGTTTGGAGATGCACTTGGAGGCTGTGATTGAGGGGGTTTGGAGATACACTTAGAGGCTGTGATCGAGCGACTTTAGTGATGCACTTGGTGGCCGTGATGGAGCGAGATTGGATGAGCACCGGCAGGTGGCCGCTGGACGGCGTGCCGGATGCTGACACTCTATTGTTGAGTTTGTTAACTTGCAACTGTGGGAATGCGACAAGTTGACATTTCCTTTGAATGCTCATGGAGAGCTGGCGGATGAGGGGCGATTGCGTAGGGAGTCACATGGGAAGCTTGCGCTACTTTCAGCTGTCAACTCGTAATTGCGAGATCGAAGGGAAGACAAACAATCTTTGGTGGATGCTGTACTCGGTGGATGCTGCACTCGGTGTATGCTGTACTCGGTGTATGCTGTACTCGGTGTATGCTGTACTTGGTGTATGCTGTACTCGGTGTATGCTGTACTCGGTGTATGCTGTACTCGGTGTATGCTGTACTCGGTGTATGCTGTACTCGGTGTATGCTGTACTCGGTGTATGCTGTACTCGGTGTATGCTGTACT
>Ga0307512_10000928_pt1 | contig 43100 bp, 41 predicted proteins | sample 14_EM_MG_FD_200267 | JGI IMG/M metagenome (GOLD analysis project Ga0307512, IMG submission 200267) | Populus trichocarpa ectomycorrhiza microbial communities from riparian zone in the Pacific Northwest, United States - 14_EM | ecosystem: Host-associated > Plants > Roots > Unclassified | place... | reverse complement strand
CGCGCCGCGGTGGCGGCCCGTCCGTTTCCTGCGTCTGCTCGCTCACCTGATCACCATAGACAACTGACTATTCGTCAGTCATCGGTCGTGCTCACTCGTGATCTGCTCCACAACACTCGTTCCGCTGCCGGGCCGCGACTCCCACTCCCACGTCTCCTCCAGCCGCACCCGCCCGTCGGGCAGCTCCACCACCCTCGACACACAGTGCCCCGAGGACGTCGTCCCGTCGTGCTTGAGCTGGACGTACCGGAAGTCCAGCCGGTCACCTGACCGACTACCCACAAGATGCCCGCGTACGACATCGCCACCCGCGTACTCGGCCCAGATGTCGCCGTTCTTCTCGTGATACGTGAACCGGGTGCGCGTACCCACCTGACCTGGGGCCTGGTCGGCGACGGGCGCGAGGACGAGGCCGTCCAGCGAGCGGGGCATGACGGAAGGCTCCCTTACAGAGGCGCGGAGGGTCGGGCTAGGGTGGCCAACGTACAAGCACTCGCGGGAGCCCGGACGTACTGGGCTGAGAGGGAGGCTGGCGGCCTCCGACCGTACGAACCTGATCCGGGTCATGCCGGCGAAGGGAGGGGCTGGACGCCCATGTCGTCACGTACGTCAGACGTTCTCGTCATCGGGGGCGGAATCATCGGCCTGGTCACGGCCTGGCGCGCCGCGCAACGCGGGTTCGCCACGGCCGTCGTGGACCCCGAACCGGGCGGCGGCGCCGCCCAGGTGGCCGCCGGGATGCTGGCCGCCGTCACGGAGCTGCACTACGGCGAGCAGACCCTGCTCGGCCTGAACCTCGCCTCGGCCCGCCGCTACCCGGACTTCGTGGCCGAGCTCACCGACCTCACCGGCCACGACCTCGGCTACCGCCAGTGCGGCACGCTCGCCGTCGCCCTGGATGCCGACGACCGCGCCCACCTGCGCGAACTGCACGCCCTGCAGCGGCAGTCGGGGCTGGAGTCCGAGTGGCTGTCGGGCCGCGACTGCCGGCGCCTGGAGCCGATGCTCGCACCGGGAGTGCGCGGCGGCCTCAGGGTCGACGGCGACCACCAGATCGACCCGCGGCGACTGGCACGCGCGCTGGTGGCCGCGTGCGAGCGGGCGGGCGTGGTCTTCCACCGGGTGTGGGCCGAGCGCTTCCAGGTCGTACGGGACCGGGCGGCCGGCGTCACGACGGCGGACGGCACCGAGCTGGGCGCGGGCCAGGTGGTGCTGGCCGCCGGCAGCCTCAGCGGGCGGCTGCCGGGCGTCCCGGACAACGCGCTGCCGCCGGTGCGGCCGGTGAAGGGGCAGGTGCTGCGGCTGACCGTGCCGCAGCGGTACGCGCCGTTCCTGAACCGCACGGTGCGCGCCGTCGTCCGCGGCAGCCAGGTCTACCTGGTGCCGCGCGAGAACGGCGAGTTGGTCATCGGCGCGACCAGCGAGGAGCTCGGCTGGGACACGACGGTCACCGCGGGCGGGGTGTACGAGCTGCTGCGCGACGCGCACGAGCTGGTCCCCGGAATCACGGAACTGCCGCTCACGGAGACGCGCGCGGGCCTGCGCCCCGGCTCCCCCGACAACGCGCCGCTGCTCGGCCCGACGGAACTCCCCGGACTCCTGCTGGCAACCGGGCACTACCGCAACGGCGTGCTGCTCACGCCGGTCACCGGCGACGCCATGGCGCACGTCCTGGCCACCGGTGAACTCCCGGACGAAGCCCGCCCGTTCACCCCGCGGCGTTTCGCGCTCCTGGAGCAGCCCGCATGAACATCTCCGTCAACGGGGAGCCCCGGGAGTTCGCCTCCGGCACGGCTCTCGACACCGTCGTGGGCACGCTGACCCCGGCCCCCTCCGGAGTCGCCGCCGCCCTCAACGAAACCGTCGTCCCACGCGCGCAGTGGCCGTCGACAGCCCTCTCCGAGGGGGACCGCGTCGAGGTCCTCAGCGCCGTCCAAGGAGGCTGACCCATGGCCGACGACCCCTTTGTCCTCGGCGGTACGTCCTTCACGTCCCGCCTGATCATGGGCACCGGCGGTGCCCCCAGCCTCGAGGTGCTGGAGCGCGCCCTGGTGGCCTCCGGCACGGAGCTGACGACGGTCGCGATGCGCCGCGTGAACCCCTCGGTGCACGGCTCGGTGCTGTCCGTCCTGGAGAAACTCGGCATCCGCGTACTGCCGAACACGGCGGGCTGCTTCACTGCCGGGGAGGCCGTCCTGACCGCCCGCCTCGCGCGCGAGGCGCTCGGCACCGAGCTGATCAAACTTGAGGTCATCGCCGACGAGCGGACTCTGCTGCCCGACCCGATCGAGCTGCTGGACGCCGCCGAGACCCTCGTCGACGACGGCTTCACGGTGCTGCCGTACACGAACGACGACCCCGTCCTCGCCCGGAAACTGGAGGATGCCGGCTGCGCGGCGATCATGCCGCTCGGCTCGCCCATCGGCTCCGGGCTCGGCATCCGCAACCCGCACAACTTCCGGCTGATCACCGAGCACGCGCGCGTGCCGGTGATCCTGGACGCGGGTGCCGGTACGGCGTCGGACGCGGCACTCGCCATGGAGCTCGGGTGCGCGGGTGTGATGCTCGCCTCAGCGGTGACGCGGGCGCAGGAGCCGCAGCTGATGGCCGAGGCGATGAAGCACGCGGTGGAGGCGGGGCGGCTGGCGCGCCTCGCGGGACGGATTCCGCGGCGGCATTTCGCGGAGGCGTCGTCCCCCGCGGAGGGGCTGGCACGGCTGGACCCCGAACGGCCCGCGTTCTGAACGTACGTTCGATATTGGCCGGAAACCGGCGCGATGTCCGTCACAGGTCGGCTGCAGTCCCGCCCCGATCCGACAGGAAAGGACGGCCCTGTCAGTCACGGCTCGTACACTCACCTGCGTGGATACGACCCTTCAGGACCCTCTGGTCGGGCAGGTGCTCGACGGGCGCTATCGCGTGGAGGCGCGGATCGCGGTCGGCGGAATGGCCACGGTCTACCGGGCCCTGGACACCCGCCTCGACCGCGTGCTCGCCCTCAAGGTGATGCACCCCTCGCTCGCGGCCGACGGCACCTTCGTCGAGCGGTTCATCCGGGAGGCGAAGTCCGTCGCCCGGTTGGCCCATCCGAACGTGGTGCAGGTCTTCGACCAGGGCACCGACGGGTCGTACGTCTATCTCGCCATGGAGTACGTCGCCGGGTGCACCCTGCGGGACGTGCTGCGCGAGCGCGGGGCGCTGCAGCCGCGCGCCGCCCTGGACATCCTGGAGCCGGTGCTCGCCGCGCTCGGCGCCGCGCACCGCGCCGGCTTCGTGCACCGGGACATGAAGCCGGAGAACGTGCTCATAGGAGACGACGGCCGGGTCAAGGTCGCCGACTTCGGGCTCGTCCGCTCCGTGGACACGGTCACCAACACGACCGGAACCGTCCTCGGCACGGTCTCCTACCTCGCGCCGGAGCAGATCGAGCACGGCACCGCCGATCCCCGCGTCGACGTGTACGCGTGCGGTGTCGTCCTGTACGAGATGCTGACCGGCGACCGGCCGCACTACGGTGACTCCCCGGCCACCGTCCTCTACAAGCACATCCACGAGGACGTCCCGCCGCCGTCGGCCGCCGTGCCGGGGCTGGCGTACGAGCTGGACGAGCTGGTCGCGTCGGCCACCGCCCGCACCCCCGAGATCCGCCCGCAGGACTCGGTGGCGCTGCTCTCGCAGACGCGTGACGTGCGCGCCGCGCTCAGCGTGGACCAACTGGACGCGATGCCGCCGCAGGCGATCACGTCGGACTACCGGAACATCTCCGACGACCGTACGAGCGTGATCCCGCGCGCACTGACCGTGCTGCGCCCGCTGCCGGTGAACGAGGACGAGGTCGGGCCCGAGCTCCACCGCACCAGCCGCTTCGAGACCCCGCCACCCCTGCCGCCGCGGCGCCGCGGCGCCCGTTCCCGGCGCGGTCCGCTGGCGATCGTCGTCGCCGTCCTGCTGATCCTCGGGGTCGGCACGGGCATCTGGTACATCAACTCCGGCCAGTTCACCAACGTCCCGCCGGTGCTGGCGAAGACCCAGACAGAGGCCCGCAAGCAGCTGAACAACGCCGGGCTCGACCTCGGGACGGTCAAGCACGCCTACAGCGACACGGTGCAGCGGGGCACGGTCATCAGCTCGGACCCCGTGCCCGGCACCCGGATCCGCGACAACGCGTCCGTGACGCTCACCATCTCCAACGGCCCGGAGACCGTGCAGGTGCCCGACCTCGAGGGCCAGCCGGTGGCCAAGGCGAGGGCCCAGCTGCAGAAGGGCGGCCTCGAGCCCGGCATGGTCACCCGCGAGTTCAGCGACGACGTCCCCAAGGGCTCCGTGATCTCCACGGACCCGGAGTCGGGCACGAAGCGGCACGCGGGTTCGGCGATCGCCCTGGTCGTCAGCAAGGGCAGCGCGGTGGATGTCCCCGATGTCACCGGTGAGGACCTTCAGGACGCGAAGGCCGATCTGGAGGACGCCGGCCTGACGGTGAAGGTCGCCTCCGAGCGGATCAACTCGGAGTACGACAAGGGCCAGGTCGCCGAGCAGACGCCCAAGGGCGACGGCCAGGCCGCCGAGGGCGACACGGTGACGCTGACCCTGTCGAAGGGTCCGGTCATGGTCGAGGTCCCGGACGTCACCGGCGACAGCGTCGACGACGCGAAGACGGCGCTCGGGGACGCCGGCTTCAAGGTCGAGGAGGACCGCGGTCTGCTGGGCCTGTTCGGCGACACCGTCAAGGGCCAGTCCGTGGAAGGCGGGGAGACGGCGCCCAAGGGGTCGACGATCACCATCAAGATCCGGTGACGGAGCACGCCCGGCTGCGTGACACCCTGAACGGGTGAAGAGTCAGCAGTCCCGCAATCCGGTCGGCGGCCACGTCCCCGTGGCCGGAGGTCTCCACTCCGTCGGCCTGTCCTACGCCCGCGACCTGAAGGCCGAGACGGTGCAGGTCTTCGTCGCCAACCCGCGCGGCTGGGCCACGCCCGCCGGCACTCCGCGGCAGGACGAGGAGTTCCGCGCGGCATGCGAGGCCGAGTCGATCCCGGCGTATGTGCATGCCCCGTACTTGATCAACTTCGGCTCGCACACCGAGGCGACCGTCGAGAAGTCCGTGGATTCGATGCGGCACTCCCTGCGGCGCGGACGGGAGATCGGGGCGCTGGGCGTGGTCGTGCACACGGGCAGCGCGACCGGCGGCCGGGACCGGTCCGTGGCCCTGAAGCAGGTGCGCGAGCACCTGCTGCCGCTGCTCGACGAGCTCACCCACGACGACGACCCGTACCTGCTCCTGGAGTCGACGGCCGGGCAGGGCGCCTCGCTCTGCTCGCGGACCTGGGACTTCGGGCCGTACTTCGAGGCACTGGACGCCCATCCAAAACTCGGCGTCTGCCTGGACACGTGCCACATCTTCGCGGCCGGTCACGACCTGACCGGGCCGAGCGGGATGCACCAGACCCTGGACCTGCTGGTGGACACGGTCGGCGAGGGCCGGCTGAAGCTGATCCACGCCAACGACTCCAAGGACGTCGTCGGCGCACACAAGGACCGGCACGAGAACATCGGCTCCGGGCACATCGGCGAGGACCCGTTCCGGGCGCTGATGACCCACCCGGCGACCGAGGGCGTACCGCTGATCATCGAGACGCCCGGCGGCAAGGAGGGTCACGCCGCGGACGTGGAGCGCCTGAAGAAACTGCGCGATTCATAGCCCGTTGAGGAATACCCCTGGGGGGTATACGGTTCCTGCTCGGTGCAGGAACCGTTACCTGACATTGGGGGCAGTCATGCAGCACGAGGCACACGCACACCATCACCCGGCCGCCGCCACCTGGAGCATGGCCTCCCAGGCGACCCTCCACTGCCTCACCGGCTGTGCCATCGGTGAGGTGCTGGGCATGGTGATCGGCACGGCCCTGGGCTGGGGCAATGTGCCGACGACGGTCCTGGCGATCGTCCTCGCGTTCTTCTTCGGCTACTCGCTCACCCTGCGGGGCGTACTGCGGGCCGGCGTCGGCTTCCGTACGGCCTTCCGGGTGGCGCTGGCCGCGGACACCCTGTCCATCGCCGTGATGGAGCTGATCGACAACGGCGTGATCGTGCTGTGGCCGGACGCGATGGACGCCGATCTTGCCGACCTGCTGTTCTGGGGCTCGCTCGCGATCTCGCTGGTGATCGCCTTCGTCGTGACGACACCCGTCAACAAGTGGATGATCGGCCGCGGGAAGGGTCACGCGGTGGTGCACGAGTACCACCACTGAGGCACCCGCCGAGCGCCGGGAATCAGAGCTCGGGGCCGTCCCCGGGCTCCTCCTGGTAGGAGTAGCGCTGCTCCTTCCACGGGTCACCGACGTTGTGGTAGCCGCGCTCCTCCCAGAAGCCGCGGCGATCGGCGGCCATGTACTCCACACCGCGCACCCACTTGGGGCCCTTCCAGGCGTACAGATGGGGTACGACGAGGCGCAGCGGGAAGCCGTGTTCCGCCGTCAGCAGCTCGCCGTCCTTATGGGTGGCGAAGATGGTCCGCTCGGACGCGAAGTCCGCCAGGCGGAGGTTCGAGCTGAATCCGTATTCGGCCCACACCATCACATGGGTGACCGCGGGCGCGGGCGGCACGATCTCCAGGATCGTACGGGCCGGGAGTCCGCCCCATTCGGCACCGAGCATGCTGAACTTCGTGACGCAGTGCAGGTCGGCCACGACGGTGGCGTACGGCAGGGCCGTGAACTCCTCGTGGGTCCAGCAGCGCTTCTCGCCGTCCGCGGTGGCGCCGAAGACCCTGAACTCCCAGCGCTCCGGGCGGAACTTGGGAACGGGCCCGTAATGCGTGACCGGCCAGCCGCGTTGCAGACGCTGCCCCGGCGGAAGCTCGGACTGTGCTGCTCCTCCTGAATCGCGTTCTCCCGATTCACGCTCCACCGGCTGACCCATGACTCCATCCTGACAGACCTGTGACCGTGCGCCTGACCGGCCCCAGCAAATACGGGCATTGCGACTAAGCCTGCACTTACTTACTAAGTGAAGACTTACTGGACGATCTTCTTCGCCGGTGCAATCATGCGGCGCAACCTGCCAGTTCCCCCGGTTGGAAGGAGCCTCTGCGATGCAGGGCGACCCCGAGGTCATCGAATTCCTCAACGAGCAGCTCACCGGTGAGCTCACCGCGATCAACCAGTATTTCCTGCACGCGAAGATGCAGGAGAATTTCGGCTGGACAAAGCTCGCGAAGTACACGCGCCATGAGTCGTTCGACGAGATGAAGCACGCGGAAGTGCTCACCGACCGCATCCTCTTCCTCGAGGGGCTGCCGAACTACCAGCGACTGTTCCATGTACGCGTGGGACAGACCGTCAAGGAGATGTTCGAGGCCGACCGGCAGGTCGAGGTCGAGGCGATCGACCGGCTCAAGCGCGGGATCGAGGTGATGCGCACCAAGGGCGACATCACGTCGGCGAACATCTTCGAGTCGATCCTCGAGGACGAGGAGCACCACATCGACTACCTCGACACCCAGCTGGAACTGGTCGAGAAGCTCGGCGAGGCGCTCTACATCGCGCAGCTGATCGAGCAGCCGGAGAGCTAGGAGACGACCGGAGAGCTAGGCAGCCTCGTCGAGTCCGGCGAGGGCGGGCTCCCCTCGCTCGACCAGCTCTCGCCGCGGACAGCCGTCCCGGCCGAGGAGTGCCTGAATACGACGGACGCAGGAACCGCAGTCCGTGCCCGCCTTGCAGGCGGACGCTATCTGGCGGGGGGTGCAGGCACCGTCCTCCGCGTGCTTCTTGACCTGCTGCTCTGTGATGCCGAAGCAACTGCAGACGAACACGCGGTTCACCTCCCGCCGGGATTCCCTGGGTCGCGCCATCCCGATGAATCGGTGAGGCTAACCTAACCTTACCCGGCACACAGAGACCGCAAAAGTGGCGTGGGGCGCGGATCGTATGTGATCCGCGCCCCACTTCACGTCCCTGTAACAGGCGCTTCCGCCGATGATCTGCTACTGGTCGCGGTACATCTCCGCGACGAGGAACGCCAGGTCGAGGGACTGGCTGCGGTTCAGACGCGGGTCGCAGGCCGTCTCGTAGCGCTGGTGCAGGTCGTCGACGAAGATCTCGTCGCCGCCGCCCACGCACTCGGTGACGTCGTCACCGGTCAGCTCGACGTGGATGCCGCCCGGGTGGGTGCCGAGGCCCTTGTGGACCTCGAAGAAGCCCTTGACCTCGTCGAGCACGTCGTCGAAGCGGCGGGTCTTGTGGCCGGAGGCCGCCTCGTACGTGTTGCCGTGCATCGGGTCGGTGATCCAGGCGACGGTCGCGCCGGAGGCGGTGACCTTCTCGACCAGCTCGGGCAGCTTGTCGCGGACCTTGTCCGCGCCCATCCGCACGATGAAGGTCAGCCGGCCCGGCTCGCGGTCCGGGTCGAGACGCTCGATGTACTGCAGTGCGTCCTCGGCCGTCGTGGTCGGACCGAGCTTGATGCCGATCGGGTTGCGGATCTTCGAGGCGAACTCGATGTGCGCGCCGTCCAGCTGCCGGGTGCGCTCACCGATCCACACCATGTGCGCCGAGACGTCGTAGAGCTGCCCGGTGCGGGAGTCGACGCGGGTGAGCGCCGACTCGTAGTCGAGGAGCAGCGCCTCGTGCGAGGAGTAGAACTCGACGGTCTTGAACTCCTCGGGGTCGGTGCCGCAGGCCCGCATGAAGTTCAGCGCGTTGTCGATCTCGCGGGCCAGCTGCTCGTAGCGCTGGCCGGACGGGGACGACTTCACGAAGTCCTGGTTCCAGGCGTGCACCTGGCGCAGGTCGGCGTAGCCGCCGGTGGTGAAGGCGCGCACCAGGTTGAGCGTGGAGGCGGACGCGTTGTACATCCGCTTCAGGCGCTCGGGGTCCGGGATCCGGGCCGCTTCGTTGAAGTCGAAGCCGTTGACGGAGTCGCCCCGGTAGGTCGGCAGCGTCACGCCGTCGCGGGTCTCGGTGCCCTTGGAGCGCGGCTTGGAGTACTGGCCGGCGATCCGGCCGACCTTCACGACCGGCACCGAGGCGGCGTACGTCAGCACGGCGCCCATCTGGAGCAGGGTCTTGAGCTTGTTGCGGATGTGGTCGGCGGACACCGCGTCGAAGGCCTCGGCGCAGTCGCCGCCCTGGAGGAGGAACGCCTCTCCCTTGGCGACGGCCGCCATCCGGGCGCGCAGCTGGTCGCACTCGCCCGCGAAGACGAGCGGCGGATACGACTCGAGGTCCGCGATCACTGCGCGCAGAGCCTCGGTGTCGGGGTACTCGGGCTGCTGCGCCGCGGGCAGGTTTCGCCAGGTGTTGCCAGCGCTCGCGCTGGTCGTTGCGTTCACGGTCACCCCGTAAACATTACGGGGTCGTGTCGACTGATTTTCCCCCCGCTCGACTGGTGAGACGAAGGGATCACCGTCCGGACAGCCCGGTGGTGGGGTAGGGTGCGACGCATGTTCGCGCATACAACCCAGAACTGGTGGTGGACCGCTCATCCGGCGGCCCACTGACTGCGCGTACGCAAGACTTCGCGAAGGCCGCCCGAGGGGCGGCCTTCGGTGTTTCCGGGGTCGTTCCTCTCCATCGACATCGATGAGACCGATGAGATCGATGAGACCGAGAAGGACACCGGACTTATGAACCTACTGGACCTGCTGCACGACCCCCGCCCGTTCGCCCTGCTGCGCCGCCGCGCGCCGGGCCATGACGAGAACACGGTCGAGTTGCTCCTCGGCCCGGTCACCACCTGCGAGCGCCTCGCCGACCTCCCCGACGAGGGCCTCGCCCTGGTCCCCTTCCGCCAGATCCGCGAGCGCGGCTTCGACGTCCGCGACGACGGCACCCCCTTGGCCTTCCTCACCCCCGAGGAGTCGTACGAGATCCCGCTCGCCGATGCTCTCGCGCAGCTCCCGGCGCACGACGTGCGCGTGGTGGGCGGTGGCTTCGACGTCGATGACGAGGAGTACGGCGAGATCGTGGGGCGGGTGCTGCGGGAGGAGATCGGGCAGGGCGAGGGCGCCAACTTCGTGATCCGGCGGACCTACGAGGGGGACATCCCGGGATTCGGACGGGCCGACGCCCTCGCGCTCTTCCGGCGGCTGCTGGAGGGCGAGCGGGGCGCGTACTGGACGTTCGTCGTGCACACCGGGGACCGGACGCTGGTCGGCGCGAGCCCCGAGGTACACGTCCGGATGTCCGGCGGCACGGTCGTCATGAACCCGATCAGCGGGACGTACCGATATCCGGCTCAGGGCCCGACGCCCGAGCATCTGCTCGGCTTCCTCGCCGACGGCAAGGAGATCGAGGAGCTGTCGATGGTCGTCGACGAGGAGCTCAAGATGATGTGCACGGTCGGTGACATGGGCGGGGTCGTGGTCGGCCCGCGGCTGAAGGAGATGGCCCATCTCGCGCACACCGAGTACGAGTTGCGCGGCAAGTCGTCCCTGGACGTGCGGGAGGTCCTGAAGGAGACGATGTTCGCGGCGACCGTGACCGGGTCGCCGGTGCAGAACGCCTGCCGGGTCATCGAGCGGCACGAGGCCGGCGGGCGCGGGTACTACGCGGGGGCGCTGGCCCTGCTCGGCCGGTACGCGGGTGGCGGGCGGGATGACTCAGCCGGCGCCCAGACCCTCGACTCCCCCATCCTCATCCGCACCGCCGACATCGACGCGGACGGGCGGCTGCGCGTCCCGGTCGGCGCCACGCTCGTACGCGGCTCGGACCCGGCGAGCGAGGTCGCCGAGACGCATGCGAAGGCGGCGGGCGTGCTGACGGCCCTGGGCGTACGTCCGGCGCGGCCGCGTGCGGAGCACGCGCGCGTACGTCTCGCCGACGACCCACGCGTGCGTGCCGCGCTCGACGGGCGCCGGGCATCGCTCGCACCGTTCTGGCTGCGGATGCAGGAGCGGTCCGAGGAGCTCACCGGACACGCCCTGGTCGTCGACGGGGAGGACACCTTCACCGCGATGCTCGCGCACGTCCTGCGGTCGAGCGGACTGGAGGTGGCCGTCCGGCGCTACGACGAGCCGGGGCTGCGGGAGGCCGTGCTCGCGCACGAGGGGCCGGTCGTCCTCGGGCCCGGGCCGGGTGACCCCTGCGACCTCGCCGATCCCAAGATGCGGTTCCTGCGGGAGCTCACCGCCGAAGTGATCCGGGAGAACCGGCACGGCGTCCTCGGTGTCTGCCTCGGGCACGAGCTGATCGCGGCCGAGCTGGGCCTGGAGATCGTACGGAAGGAAGTGCCCTACCAGGGGGCGCAGACGACGATCGAGCTGTTCGGGCGGGCCGAGACCGTCGGCTTCTACAACAGCTTCGTGGCGCGCTGCGACGACGAGGCGGCCGGCGAGCTGGCCGCGCACGGCGTCGAGGTCTGCCGGGCCGGCAACGGGGAGGTGCACGCCGTGCGCGGTCCGGGGTTCGCCGGGGTGCAGTTCCACCCGGAGTCGATCCTGACGCTCAACGGCGCAGCGGTCGTGGGCGAGTTGGCCGGTCAGCTGCGCGGGACCAGCACGTTCTCGGAGCGGCGGCCGGCCCTGTAGTCGAGGACGTTCTTCACCGTGGCCTCGATGATCTGGCCGACGGCGTCCTCGGTGTAGTACGCCTGGTGGGAGCTGACCAGGACGTTCGGGAAGGTGACCAGACGGGCCAGGGTGTCGTCCTCGATCGCCTCCAGGGACCTGTCGACGTAGAAGAGCCCGGCCTCCGCCTCGTACACGTCGAGTCCGACGCCTGCGAAGCGGCCCTCGCGCAGTTCGGCGACGAGGGCCGCGGTGTCGATCAGACCGCCGCGGCTGGAGTTGACCAGGATGGCGTCGTCCTTCATCGACTGCAGGGCGTCGGCGTCGATGAGGTGCTGGGTCTCCGGCATCAGCGGGACGTGCACGGTGACCAGGTCGGACTCGGCGAGGAGCTGCTCCTTGGGGACGTACTTCATGCCGAGTTCCATGCACGCGGGGTTCTCGGCGACGTCCCAGCCGAGCAGCCGCATGCCGAAGCCACGGGCGATCCGGGTGAACGCCTCGCCGATCTTTCCGGTGCCGAGGACGCCTGCCGTACGGCCGTGCATGTCGCGGCCCATCAGACCGTCGAGGCGGAAGTCGAAGTCACGCGTGCGTGTGGAGGCGCGGACGATACGGCGGTTGAGCGCCATGGCGAGGGTCCAGGCGAACTCGGCGACCGAGTACGGCGAGTAGTACGAGACCCGGGCGACCGTCATGCCGAGGCGTTCGGCGGCCTTGAGGTCGATGTTGTTGAAGCCGGTGGAGCGCTGGGCGATCATCCGCGTGCCGCCCGCGGCGAGGATCTCCAGGACGCGCGGGCCGAGTTCGGCGTTGACGCTCGTCGAGACGACCTCGTGGCCGGTCGCGATGGGAGCGGTGTCCTCGTTGAGGAAGACGTCCAGGCAGCGGACCTCGTGGTGACCGTGGAAGGCCCGCTCGATCAGGGGCTTCTCGTCCGCCTGGACACCGAAGGCGAGGATCTCCACAACCGCTCCCGTTCTGGTGGGTTATGGGCCGAATATACGGCCCATAACCCCGCCGTGCCGGATCAGCCGAAGAAGACCCCCACCTCCTCGTACAGCTTCGGATCGACCGTCTTCAGCTTGGCCGTCGCCTCACCGATCGGGACGCGGACGATGTCGGTGCCGTGCAGGGCGACCATCTTGCCGAAGTCGCCGTCGCGGACGGCATCGATGGCGTGCAGGCCGAAGCGGGTGGCGAGCCAGCGGTCGAAGGCACTCGGGGTGCCGCCGCGCTGGATGTGACCGAGCACCGTCGTCCGGGCCTCCTTGCCCGTCCGCTTCTCGATCTCCTTGGCCAGCCACTCGCCGACGCCGGACAGCCGGACATGCCCGAAGGAGTCGAGCGACTCGTCCTTGAGGACCATGTCGCCGTCCTTGGGCATGGCGCCCTCCGCCACGACCACGATGGGGGCGTACGAGGCCTTGAAGCGGGAGGTGATCCAGGCGCACACCTGGTCGACGTCGAAGCGCTGCTCCGGGATGAGGATGACGTTGGCGCCGCCGGCGAGCCCGGAGTGGAGCGCGATCCAGCCCGCGTGACGGCCCATCACCTCGCAGACCAGGACGCGCATATGGGACTCGGCGGTGGTGTGCAGGCGGTCGATGGCCTCCGTCGCGATGCCGACCGCGGTGTCGAAGCCGAAGGTGTAGTCGGTGCCGGACAGGTCGTTGTCGATCGTCTTCGGCACGCCGACGACGGGGACGCCGTACTCGTCGGTGAGACGCGCGGCGACGCCCAGGGTGTCCTCGCCGCCGATCGCGATGAGCGCATCGACCTCCTGCTTGGCGAGGTTCTCCTTGATCCGGCGGATGCCGTTCTCCTGCTTGAGGGGGTTGGTGCGCGAGGAGCCGAGGATGGTGCCGCCGCGGGGCAGGATGCCGCGCACCGCGGGGATGTCGAGGCGAACGGTGTCGCCTTCGAGCGGTCCGCGCCAGCCGTCCCGGTAGCCGACGAAGTCGTAGCCGTACTCCTGCACGCCCTTGCGGACGATGCCCCGGATGACGGCGTTGAGCCCGGGGCAGTCGCCGCCTCCGGTCAGTACTCCGACCCGCATGGAAATATCCCTTCGCCGCGGTTGCCTGTGAGGGCCACGCTAATGGTGATCCAGGTCACACAGGGATGGGCGGGAAGGGCAATTCCGGTGAACTACCCGGCGCTCGGTTTACTCGTCGTCAAGTCCGCGCTCGATCGCGTACCGCACGAGCTCCACCCTGTTGTGCAGCTGGAGCTTGCCGAGGGTGTTCTGAACGTGATTCTGGACCGTGCGGTGGGAGATGACCAGACGCTCGGCGATCTGCTTGTAGCTCAGGCCCTTGGCGACCAGGCGCAGCACCTCGGTCTCGCGGTCGGTGAGCTGCGGAGCACCGGGTTCGCCGGTGTCCGGGGCGGGCGCGGGCTCGGAGGCGAGGCGGCGGTACTCGCCGAGGACCAGGCCGGCCAGACCCGGCGTGAACACCGGGTCGCCCACGGCCGTGCGGCGCACCGCGTCCAGCAGTTCCTCCGTCGACGCCGACTTCAGCAGGTAGCCGGTCGCGCCCGACTTCACGGCCTCCAGCACGTCGGCGTGCTCGCCGCTCGCGGACAGGACAAGGACCCGCAACGCCGGGTTGTGGCCGACGAGTTCCTTGCAGACCTGGACGCCGGGCTTGGCGGGCAGGTTCAGGTCGAGGACGAGGACGTCGGGTGCGGCGGCCTTGGCGCGGCGTACGGCCTGGTCGCCGTCGCCCGCGGTGGCGACCACGTCGAAGCCGGACTCGGTCAGGTCGCGGGCGACGGCGTCGCGCCACATGGGGTGGTCGTCGACCACCATGACCTTGATCGGGCCCTGCTGCTCACTCATCGCCGCTCCGCCTTCCCCCGTGGGTCCTTCACGCTCTTCGGTACTTTCAGTTCGACCTCCGTGCCCTGGCCGGGCACCGAGATCAGTTCGGCGCTGCCGCCGAGATCGCGCAGCCGGCCCCGGATCGACAGGGCCACGCCGAGCCGCCCCTCGCCCTCGGCCTGGGCGAGCCGCCCCTCGGGGATGCCCGGTCCGTCGTCCCGCACGGTCACCACGACCTCGTCGGGCTCGTCCTCCACGAGGATCCATGCGCGTGCTTCCTCGCCGGCGTGCCTGCGGACGTTGTCCAGGGCGGCGCCGACGGCCGCGGCCAGCTCCTTCGCGGCGGCCCTGGGCACGAGAACGGCGGCGCCGGGTTCGGCGAAGCTGACCTTCGCGGCGGCGTACGGAGCGAGGAACGCCCGCAGGTCCACGGGGCCGTCCTCGTCGTACGACGGCTCCTCAACGGCCCGTACGACCGCCCCCTCGGCGGCGTCCTCCGACGCCCGGGAGACGGGGATCAGCCCGCCGGAGACCAGCGTGCGCAGCGCGACCTCCTGCTCGCCGGCCATCCGGCCCAGCTCGCCCGCCTCCCCGCCGAGGACGGCGCCGCGGCGCTGCACCATGGCCAGCACCTGCAGCACGCCGTCATGGATGTCCCGGGCGAGCCGCTCGCGCTCCCGCGTCGTGGCCTCGATCTCCAGGGCGCGGGCGAGGGTGCGCTCGGAGGCGCGGGCGACCTCGACGACGTAGCCGATGGCGATGGAGGCGACCCAGACGAGGATCACGTTGTGGACGGTGTCGCGGGCCGGGGCGCCGCGCTCGATCAGGTTGGCGGCGGCGACCGGGGTGGAGGCGAACGCGGCCCAGCGCCAGCCGCCCTTGATGGCGTACGCGAGGACCGAGCCGGCGGTCCATATCGACGGCAGGGTGGGACCGCCGCTCTGGATGTGCTGGTCGTTGGCGGCGAGCGGGGTGAGCAGGATGCCGGTGAGCGCGACGGCGAGGTCCGCGGCGAGGAAGCGCTTGGTGCAGGCGGCCGCGTTCTGGACGCGGGGCAGGGTGGCGAGCGTCCAGACGAACAGGACGACGTAGAACACGATGGCGACGCCGGGCCGGTCGTACTCGTCGTAGGCGGTGGCGAAGAGGCCGACCGCGTACAGCATCGTGAGCACCCGGTATGCGGTGAGCGCACGCCACAGCGGCTGCTCGACCGACATCCTCATGACTCTTTCGCGTTTGGCCAATTCCCCCACCCCCGGCCCAGACTGCCGTGTCCGCGGCCGCTAGGACCCGGACTTCTCCGTATCCGTATCCGTATCCGTATCCGTGTCCGGATCCGTCTTCTGCTTCTGCTCCTGCTCCTGCGCGAGTGCGGCCTTGGCCGCCTTCTCCGCTTCCTTCTCGGCCTTCGCCGCGTCCGCGATCCGCCGTTTGGCCGCGGTCGCGTAGATGTCGACGTACTCCTGGCCGGAGAGTTTCATGATCTCGTACATGACCTCGTCGGTGACCGCGCGGAGCACGAAGCGGTCGTGCTCCATGCCCTGGTAGCGGCTGAAGTCGAGGGGCTCGCCGATGCGGATGCCGGGACGCATCAGCTTGGGCATCACCTTCCCCGGCGGCTGGATCTTCTCGGTGTCGATCATCGCGACCGGGATGACCGGCGCGCCGGAGGCGAGCGCCACGCGCGCGAGGCCGCCGGGCTTGCCCCGGTAGAGGCGGCCGTCGGGCGAGCGTGTGCCCTCCGGGTAGATGCCGAACAGCTCACCGCGCTCCAGCACGTCGATGCCGCTCTTGACGGCGGCCTCGCCCGCGCCGCGCGCGCCGGAGCGGTCCACCGGGAGCTGGCCGACGCCCTTGAAGAAGGCGGCCGTCAGGCGGCCCTTCACTCCGGGCGTGGTGAAGTACTCCGCCTTGGCGATGAAGGTGACCTTGCGGTCGAGGATCGCGGGCAGGAAGAACGAGTCGGAGAAGGAAAGATGATTGCTCGCCAGGATGGCGGCGCCCTCGGCCGGAATGTTCTCGAGGCCTTCCACCCAGGGTCTGAAGGCGACCTTCAGCGGTCCCCCGATGGCGACCTTCATCGTGCCGTACAACAACCGAATGCCTCCTGTTTCCGTCGATCAGACCTTAACCCGGAGCACTGTCAAAGGAGCCGACGACCCTGGTCGGTGTCAGTGCCGTCGCGTACGGTGAAGGTCCTGCAGGCGCTCCACCCACTGTGTCCCCCTTCCATGAACAGGAGACCGAAGGTGCCGGTCCTTCCTGGAGCCGAGCCGTACCGCCATGAGGGCGGGGACGTAGGCGTCCTCCTCTGTCACGGCTTCACCGGGTCCCCCCAGTCGCTGCGCCCCTGGGCGGAGTATCTCGCCGAGCACGGCGTCACGGTCTCGCTGCCGCTGCTGCCCGGACACGGCACGCACTGGGAGGACATGCAGCTCACCGGCTGGCAGGACTGGTACGCCGAGGTGGACCGCGAGCTGCGTTCGCTGCGCGAGCGCTGCGGCGAGGTGTTCGTGGCCGGCCTGTCGATGGGCGGCACCCTGGCGCTGCGCCTGGCGGCGAAGCACGGGGAGGGGGTCAGCGGCGTGGTGGTCGTCAACCCGGCGAACCGCATGCACGGCTTTTCCCCGTACGCCCTTCCGGTGGCCCGGCATCTCGTGCGGACGACGAAGGGGATCGCCAGCGACATCGCCAAGGAGGGCGGCGCCGAGCTGGGCTACGACCGGGTGCCGCTGCACGCGGCCCATTCGCTGCGGAACCTCTTCCGGGTGGTCGACCGCGAGCTGCCGCAGGTCACGCAGCCGCTGCTGGTCCTGCGCAGCCCGCAGGACCATGTCGTGCCGTCCGTCGACTCGGCGCGGATCCTCGGCCGGGTGTCGTCCCGGGACGTGACGGAGATTCTGCTGGAACAGAGCTACCACGTGGCGACGTTGGACCACGACGCGGACCGGATTTTCGAGGAGAGCCTCACGTTCATCGGCCGGCTCGCACCCAGTGTCGGCAAGGAAGGGACGGCCGCAGGTGGCTGAGCACGACTCGGACCGCGAGGACCGCGAGCCGGAGGATCAGGACGTCCCGTTCGACGAGGACGCCGCGTGGGACGCGATCGTCGCCGGCTACGGCGACGAGCCGAAGGACCCGCCGGGCAGCAAGCCCTTCAAGTCGGTCGAGGACCTGGCGCTGCTCGAGCCGGAGACCAACGACCCCGAGGGTGAGGCGCCGAAGCAGGAGAAGCCCGCGGGACCCCTGGGCGGCTCCGTCTCCTTCGCGCCCGGTGTCGGCCCGCGCGACCACCCGGCCACCGAGCCGTCCGAGGGCGACTTCGACGAGGACGACGAGGGCCACTTCGTACCGCCGGAGCCGCCGCCGCTGCCCGCCGCCGACACGGCGGCGAAGTTCGCCTGGCTGGGGGTGATCGGCGGTCCGATCCTGCTCCTCCTTGCGGTGCTCCTCGGCTGGGACATGACCTGGTGGCTCGCCACGCTCGGCATCGGCGGCTTCCTGGGCGGTTTCGCCACGCTGGTGATGCGGATGCGGACGGACGACGAGGACGACGACGATCCGGGGCGCGGAGCCGTCGTCTAGCCGGCCGGGATCTTGAGGGCGGCCAGGACCGGGAAGTGGTCCGTGGCCGCCCTCAGGTCTGTCTCCGTCACTCCGGGGTGGCCGAGAGGAACCCCGCAGCCGAACACCTCGACGCCCTTGGTGGCGAAGATCGCGTCGATGCGCTGGAAGGGCGCGGCCGGCGAGAAGGTGTACTCGCTGCCCCAGGGGGCGGTGGTCCGGCAGTCCTGGAGGCCGTCGGCGAGGCGGCGGAAGGTGCGGCCGGTGGGGCGGTCGTTGAGGTCGCCGCCCGCGACGGCGTACGGAGTGCCGAGGCCTGCCAGGCGGTCCAGGAGCATGCCGCCCTGCTCGTACCGCTCGTCCTTCTGCAGGGAGAGGTGACAGCTCAGCACGCCGAGGCGAGCACCGCCGAAACGGACGACGGCGGTGGCGAAGCCACGGCGGTGCAGGCCGGGGGTGAGCGGGAGCAGGACGTCCTCGGCGCGCTCGACGGTGGCGCGGAGGGTGCACAGGATCGCCGGCCCCGCGGCGCTGCCGCCGCCGGTCAGGACGACCAGCCCGGAGGCCGACGCCAGCCGGGCGAGCTTCTTGCGCCAGCGGAAGAAGCGGGGGGCTTCCTGGACGAGGACCAGGTCGGGGGCGCAGGCGCTGATCACACGGGCGAGGGCGTCCGTGTCGTCGCGCATGGAGCGGATGTTGTAACTGAGCACGCGGATGACGGCGGAACCGTCCGGTTCGGTGCGGGAGTTGGGGAGCAGCGGGGTCGAAGTCGCCATGGCGATCAACATACGACGAGGCCCGCCGTCCCGGAGAGGGGCTCGGCGGGCGTGGTCGTACAAACCGGCATAAACAATCGAACCGGGGTTGAGCGCTCGAACAGGTGCTACATGATCGGGTCCGGCTCGCGGGCCAGGTCGGCCGCGCCCACCAGGCCCGCCTTGTTGCCCAGCTGGGCGGCGATGACATCGGCCACCGGGCGCCAGTTGCCACCGACCAGCCAGCGCTTGTAGGACTTGCGGATCGGGTCGAGGACCAGCTCGCCCTCGTCCGAGAGGCCGCCGCCGACGATGAAGGCGGAGGGGTCGAAGAGGGAGGCCAGGTCGGCGAGGCCCGCGCCGGCCCAGCGGGCGAGCTCGCGGTAGGAGTCGACGGCGACCGGGTCGCCCTGGCGGGCGGCCATGGAGATGTGCTTGCCCTCGATACCCTCGGGGCTGCCGTCGCCGAGGCCGAGCAGGATCTCGGCGTTCTCGGGAGTGGCGTTGGCGCGCTGCTTGGCGTATCTGACCAGGGCACGTCCGGAGGCGTACTGCTCCCAGCAGCCCTGCGAGCCGCAGCCGCACAGCAGCCCGTCCGGCACCATACGGATGTGGCCGAACTCGGCGGCGACACCGAAGTGACCGCGGCGCAGCTTGTTGCCGATGATGATGCCGCCGCCCAGGCCGGTGCCGAGCGTGATGCAGATGACGTTGCGGTGGCCCTTGCCCGCACCGAACTTGTACTCGCCCCATGCGGCCGCGTTGGCGTCGTTCTCCACAACGACGGGGAGGCCCACACGGGCCTCCACCTCCTGCTTCAGCGGCTCCTGGCGCCAGTCGATGTTCGGCGCGAAGTACACGGTGGAGCGCTGCCTGTTCACGTAACCGGCCGCACCGATGCCGACGCCGACGATCTCGTGCCCGGCGCGCGCTCCGTCGACGGCGGCGGCGATGGCATGCACGATGGCCTCGGGCGTGCCCGGGGTCGGCACCTGGTGGGTCGAGAGGATGTTGCCTTCCTCGTCGACCACACCGGCCGCGATCTTGGTGCCGCCGATATCGACGCCGATGGTGAGTCCCATGAATCCCTCAGTTTCGGTCGAGCCCCGCTACGGCCAACCGTACCCGAGGGGGCACTCAGTCCAAGTCGATGCGCTGGCCGGGGCCGGTGCCCTCGTCGCCCTTCCGGTGCTCGTCCAGATCCTTGTGCAGGTCCGTCGTGCGGGTCGTCCAGCGCTGTTCCTGGGCCTGCACCGCGGAGCGGTAGGCGGCCAGCAGTTCGTTGCCCGCGGCGGCCAGGTGGTCGAAGACATCCGGGTTGCGTTCGATGACGGGCTCGACCGCGGCCTTCGCCTGCTGAACGACCTGCTTCACCACCTGCTGGGCGGCGGGCCCGGCGACGGAGCCGAGCAGTGGGGACTGGATGGTCGACAGCTTGTCCGTGACCGCGTCGACGAGTTTGCGCAGTTCCTCTGCGGCCGAGCCCGGCGGCGGGCCGTACTCGGCACGGCGGCGGGCCTTCTCCGAGGCGAGGTCCTCGGCGCACGCCGTCGCCCAGGCGTCGGCGTCGGTCGCCCGTACCTCGTCGACCGCCTCGTGCTGACCGGCGTCGGACGGGGGGAGCTCTTCGCTCATGACGACCTCCTGACTACGGTTCGTCTCTACGACGTTACCCGAATGGGCGTACGTGGTTCACGGCCTCTCCGGCCACAGATCCGGGTCGGGCGCAAACCGGATGCTCAGCACGCCCCCGCGCAGCGCGGCCCCGTCGACGGTGCAGCGCCGCAGGACGGACGGAAGCGGCACAATACGGCGGAACTGCCCTGCCGCGATGACGAGTTCGTCGCCGCGCCGGATGAGGTCCAGGTCCTCGCGTATGGCGCCGGGCAGGGGGACCTGCCAGACGAGCACGCCGTCGTCGGCCAGGCGGTCGACGACGGGCCACTCGACGGTGGAGGCCGTGTCGTTGACGGCCAGGGCACCGGGGAGGGCGAGCGCGGCGAGGTCGTCGGTGCCGCGCGGGTCATGGCCGAGGTGGGCGACGACCCGGACGTCGTACGACTCCTGCCACTCCGCCAACGCCTTGCGCTGCTGGGCGGCGGGACCGGCCAGCCAGCCTTCCGCCGCACGCTCCGGCAGCACCCGGTTGGCGACCAGGACGTCGGGGCGCAGGCCGCGCAGGGCGAGCCCCAGCGCTGCGGCGCGGACGGCTTCGGCGCCGGCCGGGCCGGGGTCGGCGACCAGCCGTACGACGGTGTTCCGGTCGGTGAGGACGGCCTCGACGGCGGCCAGCTCCGTGTCCCAGCGGGCGGCGGTCTCGTACAGCCACTCCGACGGCATGGGGACGCCGGCCAGTCGCCCGAGGACGGGGCGCAGGGCGCGGGCCGCCTGCCGCTCGGGCGGGAGCAGACGGCGCAGGTAGCGGCGCAGCTCCTCGGGCAGGGTGAGCAGGGCGAGGGCCTGCGGGGTGGCGGGGAGATCGACGACCAGCAGATCGTGCGCCTCGGCGAGGGCGGCGTCACGCAGGGCACGCAGGAGGGTGAGCTCCTCGGCGCCCGGGAGGGGGGTGACCTCCTCGCCGTCCAGTCGGGCGGCGCCGAGAAGGTCGAGGACATGGGCGGCACGCTCCTGGAAGGCGCCGAGGTCGTCCCGGAAACCGGCCACCGCGTCGGGGCGCCAGGCGGTGAGGTTCTCGGCGACAGTGGCCGGGGTCGGCCCCGTCGCCGCGCCGAGCGCCGTACCCAGGGTGTCGGTGCGGTCGGCGCTGAGGACGACGGTACGGATGCCGTTGCCTGCGGCGGCCAGAGCGGTCGCGGCAGCGATGGTGGTACGGCCACTGCCGCCGGAACCGGTGATCAGGATGGTGCGCATGAAGGTGAACGGTAACCGAGACGCCCCAAGGGGTGCGGGGAACTGCGCGACCGGCCACAGCGCACCTGCACCGGGGCCGCCCCCGCAACCCCCGCGGCGGGACGCTACTCCCCCGACTCCACCCGCTTCTTCAGCCCCGCCAGCGCCCGGTCGATGATGACCTTCTCGGCCTTCCGCTTGATCATGCCCAGCATCGGGATCTTGACGTCCACCGTCAGCTGGTAGGTGACCTCGGTCGCGCCCTCCCCCGCCGGCTTCAGGAGGTACGAGCCGTCGAGCGAGCGCAGCATCTGGGACTTGACCAGGGTCCAGGAGACCTCGTGCTTGCCGGTCCAGGTGTACGCCAGCACCTGGTCGTCCTTGATCGCGCCGGCGTCCATGACGAGGCGGACCTGTTCGGCGCGGCCCTGGGCATCCGACTCGAGGACCTCCGCCTCCTTCACCTCGCCGGTCCAGTCGGGGTAGCGGGCGAAGTCGGCGATCACCCCCATGACATCGGCCGGTGCCGCCTCGATCGTGATGCTCGAGCTGGTGTGTTCCGCCATCGCCGTGGCTCCTCCAGATGCGGGCCGGTACTCAGGTCGTGGTGCGCACGTGTGTGTGCAGCGTGAAGGCTACCGCGCACCCGACCAGCCGACTTCACCCCCATACCCGCAGCACGGATCGGGCTGCGAAGGGGTGGTCACCATTCCAGTGCCCATGGCTTTCCGGTCCCGGCGAAGTGCCCCACGTTCACGCACTCCGTCACGCCGATGCGCATCCGCCGTACCAGGGGCTGGTGGACGTGGCCGAAGAGCGCGTAACGCGGGCGGGTACGGCGGATCGCGTCCAGCAGGGCGCGGCTGCCCCGCTCGAAACGGCGCGCCACCGTGTCGTAGACGAGTTCAGGCACTTCCGGCGGGATGTGGGTGCACAGCACGTCGACCTCGCCGACGGCCTCGATCTTCGCCGCGAACTCCTCGTCGCTGATCTCGTACGGGGTGCGCATGGGGGACTTGAGGCCGCCGCCGACGAAGCCGAAGGTCCGGCCGCCGATCTCCACCCGCTCCCCGTCGAGCACGGTCGTGCCCGGTCCCGCGTAATCGGACCAAAGAGGCGGCATATCGACATTGCCGTAAGTCGCATACGTCGGCGTCGGGAACGCCGCGAACATCTCGGCGTACTGCTTGCGCACCGCCTTCTCGATCGCGGCGGCCCGGTCCGTGCCGATGCCGCCCCACAGCCGGGCCCCGAACTCCCGGGCCTCCTCGAAGCGGCGGGCGGTGCGCAGCTCGACGATGCGATCGGCGTTCGCCTCGCCGAACAGGTCGGGGAAGATTCCGCGCGAGTGGTCGGCGTAGTCGAGGAAGAGGACCAGGTCACCCAGGCAGATCAGCGCATCGGCGCCCTCGCCGGCCGTGGCCAGGTCACGGGCGTTGCCGTGCACGTCACTGACCACATGAACCCGTGTCCTGCGATTGCCGGCTGGTGTGGATGCCATGGCGATCAAGGGTAAGCGTGTGCGGTGTACGTGAACAGTGTTGGCCGACCCTGCGGTTACTGGCCAGTCAGTTAGCAGGTGGACTACCGTACGCGGAGGAACACCAATCCGTGTGACGCAGCGAACATCTCGCCGGGACCCCCTGTCGAAGAAGCCATACCGGCGGGTAACGTCCGGGCAGTCCAGTCGTGCTCAGCTTTTCAACCACTGAACATCTGAGTACCTGCCCAAGCCTTGGACCGGACCGTCGCATCACACAACGTCGTGGCGCCGGCGCCCTATGAGGAGCAGCAGTCTTGCGCGAGTTCAGCCTTCCGGCTTTGTACGAGGTCCCTGCGGACGGCAATCTGACCGACATCGTCCGGAGAAACGCTGCGCAGCATCCCGACGCCGCCATCATTGCCCGCAAGGTGGGCGGCGAGTGGCAGGACGTGACGTCCACCGCCTTCCTGGCCGAGGTGCACGCGGCCGCCAAGGGGCTCATCGCCTCCGGCGTCCAGCCCGGCGACCGGGTCGCCCTGATGTCCCGCACCCGCTACGAGTGGACACTGCTGGACTTCGCGATCTGGAGTGCCGGTGCGGTCACCGTGCCGGTGTACGAGACCAGTTCGCCGGAGCAGGTGCAGTGGATCCTCTCCGACTCGGGCGCGAGTGCCGTCGTCGTGGAGCTGGACAACCACGCGGCCGCCGTCGAGTCGGTGCGCGACCGGCTGCCCGCCCTCAAGCACGTCTGGCAGATCGAGGCCGGTGCCGTCGAGGAGCTCGGGCGGCTCGGCAAGGACGTCACCGACGCGATGGTCGAGGACCGCAGCTCGCTGGCGCGGGCGGACGACCCGGCGACGATCATCTACACGTCCGGCACGACCGGCCGGCCCAAGGGCTGTGTGCTCACCCACCGCAGCTTCTTCGCCGAGTGCGGCAACATCGTGGAGCGGCTGCGCCCGCTGTTCCGCACCGGCGACTGCTCGGTCCTGCTCTTCCTGCCGCTCGCGCACGTCTTCGGCCGCATGGTGCAGATCGCGCCGCTGATGGCGCCGATCAAGCTGGGCATGGTGCCGGACATCAAACAGCTCACCGACGAGCTGGCGTCCTTCCGCCCGACGCTGATCCTCGGTGTCCCGCGGGTCTTCGAGAAGGTCTACAACTCGGCGCGCGCCAAGGCGCAGGCGGACGGCAAGGGCAAGATCTTCGACAAGGCGGCGGACACCGCGATCGAGTACAGCAAGGCGCTGGACACCCCCTCGGGCCCGTCACTCGGCCTGAAGATCAAGTACAAGACGTTCGACAAGCTCGTCTACAGCAAGCTGCGCGCGGTGCTCGGCGGCCGTGGCGAGTACGCCATCTCCGGCGGCGCCCCGCTGGGCGAGCGGCTGGGCCACTTCTTCCGCGGCATCGGCTTCACGGTCCTGGAGGGCTACGGCCTGACGGAGTCCTGCGCCGCCACCGCCTTCAACCCCTGGGACCGGACCAAGATCGGTACGGTCGGCCAGCCGCTGCCGGGCTCCGTGATCCGGATCGCGGACGACGGGGAGGTGCTGCTGCACGGCGAGCACCTGTTCACCGGGTACTGGAACAACGAGCAGGCGACCGCGGAGGCGCTGGCCGACGGCTGGTTCCACACCGGTGACATCGGCACCCTCGACGAGGACGGCTACCTCAGGATCACCGGCCGCAAGAAGGAGATCATCGTCACTGCCGGCGGCAAGAACGTCGCCCCGGCCGTGATCGAGGACCGCATCCGGGCGCACGCTCTGGTCGCGGAGTGCATGGTGGTGGGCGACGGGCGGCCGTTCGTGGGCGCGCTGGTCACCATCGACGACGAGTTCCTGGGCCGTTGGGCCGATGAGCACGGCAAACCGGCGGGCTCCACCGCGGCGTCGCTGCACGAGGACGCGGACCTGGTGGCCGCGATCCAGTCGGCAATCGACGACGGCAACGCCGCGGTGTCGAAGGCGGAATCGGTGCGGAAGTTCCGCATTCTGTCCTCCCAGTTCTCCGAGGAGTCCGGCCACCTCACGCCGTCGCTGAAGCTCAAGCGCAATGTGGTGGCGAAGGACTACGCGGACGAGATCGAGGCCATCTACCAGAAGTAGCCGGCCCTCCGGGGCAGTTGCCTCATGGCGCGGTGTCCTCGGCGAGGACCCGCGCCATCGTCCGTTCGGCGAGCGCGGTGATCGTCACGAACGGGTTCACGCCGATCGAGCCGGGCACGAGCGAGCCGTCGGTGACGTACAGCTTCGGATACCCCTTCACCCGGCCGTAGTTGTCGGTCGCCTTCCCCAGCACGCAGCCGCCCAGCGGGTGGTAGCAGAAGTCGTCGGCGAAGATCTTGCTCGCCGAGCCGAACATGTCGTAGCGGTAGATCGTGGCGTTGGCCGAGTTGATGCGGTCGAACAGCTTCTTGGCCATGGCCACGGAGACGGCGCTCTGGGCGGCGGTCCAGCCGAGCTTGACCCCGTCGCTCGCGGCGTCGTACGTGAACGTCGCCCGCTCCCGGTTCTTGGTGATCGCCAGATAGAGGCTGACCCAGGTCTCGAACCCGATGGGCAGCGGGGCGATCTCCGCGAAGACGGGATTGTCGGTGTTGGCCCAGTCGTCGATGCCCATGACCGGCATGGTCGACTGGTTGACACCGGTGGTGTCCCAGATGTGGTTGGCACGCCCGAGCATGGTGTTGCCGTTGGTGCCCCAGCCGGCGCCGACGCTGGAGTTCAGCGCGGGCAGCGTGCCCGTCTCCCGGGCCCGGACGAGGAGTTCGGTGGTACCGACACTGCCCCCGCCGAGGAAGAGGTACGTAGAGCTGTACTGCTTGGTCTCGACGACCGCGCCGGTGTTGTCGATGCGGTCGGCGGTCAGGATCCAACTCCCGTCGCTCGCCCGGCTGATGCCCTTCACCCGCTCCTGGGTGTTGATGGTGACGTTCCCGGTGCCGAGCGCGGACGCCAGATACGTCTTGTCCAGGCTGCGCTTGCCGTAGTTGTTGCCGTAGATGACCTCCTGCCCGAGCGCGGACCTGGTGGCCGTACCGGCCGCCTCGCGCTGCATGTAGTCGAAGTCGTAGACGTTCGGCACGAAGGTGGTCTTCAGGCCGGCGTTGGCCGCCGCCTTCCTCGACGTCCGGGTGAACCGGTACCACTCGGTCGACTCGAACCACGTGGGGTCGACGGTGTTGACGCCGAGCACGGAACGGGCCCGCGGGAAGTACGTGTTGTACATCTCGGTCGCGTCCACGGTCGGGAACTGCTCGGAGAAGTACGACTGGAGCGGGGTGACCGCCATCCCGCCGTTGACCAGGGACCCGCCGCCGACGCCCCGTCCCACGTACACGGACATGTTGGCGAAGTGCACGCGGTCCAGAACCCCGGGGTACGGGGTGATGTCCTTGTTGACGACGTCCAGCCACAGGAACGTGGCCAGCGGCGCCTCGGTGCGGCTGCGGAACCACATGGAGCGCTGGTCCGGGGCGGCGGTGGAGCAGAAGACCTTGCCGTCGGAGCCGGGAGTGTTCCAGAGGCGGCCCATCTCGAGGACGAGGGTGCGGATGCCGGCCTGGCCGAGGCGGAGTGCGGCGACCGCGCCGCCGTAGCCCGAACCGACCACGATGGCGGGTGCGTTGTCGACGGCGGCCGCTTCCTCGGCGGCCTGCGCGGACTGGAGGCCGATGCGGGTGAGACCGGCCGCGGCGGCCGTCTGGAGGGCTGCCATGCCCAGGATTTGACGTCTAGTCAGCTGACGCTGCATCAGTTTTGCTGTCATGTGCGCAGCATGTGCGGATTTTTCGGTTCCGCCTAGAGCTACCGCCCGGTTTGGGGCGCCATCCGGGGTGACGGGCGCTCCAGTCGGGCGACTGCGCGTGTGATGTGGCTTGTCGCGCAGTTCCTCGCGCCCCTAGAGGAGCGCCTTCAGCTTCTCGGCGAGCAGATCCCACCGCCACTTCTCCTCGACCCACTCCCGTCCCCGCTCCCCCATCCGTCGCCGCAGTTCCGCATCTCCAAGGAGTACGACGATGCGTTCGGCCGCCTCCTCGGGAGAGCCACCGCGGACCACCCAGCCGGTCTCGCCGTCGAGTACGGCGTCGGGAGCGCCGCCCGAGTCGCCTGCGACGACGGGCAGGCCGGTCGCGGAGGCCTCCAGGTAGACGATCCCGAGCCCCTCGACGTCGAGCCCGCCCCGGCGGGTCCGGCACGGCATCGCGAAGACGTCCCCGGCCCCGTAGTGCGCGGGCAGCTCCGGCCAGGGCACCGCGCCCGTGAAGCGAACGGACTCGGCGACCCCGGTCTCCCGGGCCAGTCTGCGCAGTTCCTTCTCGTAGGGGCCGCCGCCGACGACCAGCAGCACCGCGTCCGGCTCGGTGGCCAGGATCCGCGGCATCGCGAGGATGAGGGTGTCCTGCCCCTTGCGGGGCACCAGCCGGGACACGCACACGACCACGGGCCGGTCCGTCAGCCCCAGCCGCGCCCGGACGACGTCACCGCCCGACTCGGGATGGAAGGTCTTCTCGTCGACCCCCGGCGGCAGTTGGACCATCCGCCCGGCCGCCTCCGGTGTCAGAGCAGCGGCGATCCGCGAGCGCGTGTACTCCCCGAGATAGGTGATCGTGTCGGTCGACTCCCCGATCCGGCGCAGCAGCCCGCGCGCGGCCGGCAGCTGCGCCCACCCCGCCTCGTGACCGTGGGTCGTGGCCACCAGCCGCTCGGCGCCCGCCTTCCGGAGCGCCGGCGCCATCAGCCCGAGCGGCGCCGCCGCCCCGAACCACACGGACGTACACCCGTGCTCGCGCAGCAGCCCGACGGCCCGCCGGGTCGCGCCCGGCGTCGGCAGCAGCATCGTCGTACGGTCGCGTACGACGGTGAAGGGCTGCTCGGCGTCGAAGGCGGCCGTAGCCTCGATACCCTCGCGGCTGTGCTTCCAGGTGGACGCATGGACGACGAGGCGCTCCGGGTCCAGGCGCAGCGCCATGTTGTGCAGGAACGCCTGGATGCCGCCCGGACGGGGCGGGAAGTCGTTCGTCACGATCAGGGTCTTGTGCATCGCCGCCGACCCTATCCAACGAGCGCGCACGGCCCGGCACGGCCACGTTTATGGCAAGCACACAGGCAGGCACGCCATCATGTTCCCCTCAAGTCGGGAACGGACAGGCAGGGGCTCCGGTGGAGATTGCGGGCACAAGGCGGTCCCTGGCGGGGCTGCTGGGAACCTGGGGCCTGACCAGGCTGCTGCTCCTGCTGTTCGTCTTCAAGGTGATCGTCTTCCCCGGCCCGGACGTCACGACCGACGTGTCCGTGATCTACCAGGGCTGGTACGAGACGCTGCGCCACGGCAGCTTCCCGCTGGGCGACGTCACCTGGCAGTACCCGCCGGCGGCCGCCCTGGCGATCCTCTCCCCCGGGCTGCTGGGCCTCCTCGCGTACACACAGGCCTTCTTCGTCCTCGCCTTCCTGGCGGACCTGGTCGTCCTGCTGCTGCTCCTGTACGCGGGCCTGCGCCCCGGCAAGACGCTGCGCGGCGCCTGGGTGTGGGTGGTGGGCCTACCGCTGCTCGGGCCGACCGCGTACGCCCGCTACGACGTGATGGTCACCGCGGTGGCCGTGGCCGGGCTGCTCGCGGGCGCCCGGCATCCCCGCGTGATGGGCGTCCTCGTGGGCTTCGGGGCGATGCTGAAGGTGTGGCCGGCGCTGCTGCTGCTCGGCGCCCGCAAGCGCGGCGCGTGGGCCTGGGCGGCGGCGACCGTGGCCGCGCTGGCGGTCCTGTTCGCGGTGACCATGCCGGGGGCGTTCGCCTTCCTGACCTTCCAGCGCAGCCGCGGCACCGAGGTGGAGTCGCTGGGCTCCCTCGTCTTCCACATCGCCCGGCAGTTCGGCTGGGACGGCCAGGTGCTGCTGAACTACGGCTCGGTGGAGTTCCTCGGCCCGTATGTCGGCCTGGTCAGCTCGGCCGCCCTGTTCCTGACCGGCGTGGCCTTCGGCTGGCTGCTGCTGTGGCGGTTGATGGCGACGCGGTTCCTGCCGAACACGCTCGCCGACGCGGCCTTCGTGGCGGTGCTGATGTTCACGGCCACCAGCCGGGTGATCAGCCCGCAGTACATGGTGTGGCTGGTCGGTACGGCGGCCGTCTGCATGTGCTTCCGCAGCAGCCGGATGGGGCTGCCCGCGGGGCTGGTCCTCGCGGCCGCCTTCGTGACGGTGCTGGAGTTCCCCATCTGGTTCGCGCACGTCGTCATGAGCGACACCCTCGGCGTCACCCTCCTGGTCGTCCGCAACGGCCTGCTGGTGATCGCCGCCCTGCTCGGCGCCGTGGAGCTGTGGCAGTCGACGGTCTCCCGTGAACCGGTACCGGCCCTGCCCACTCAGGCGACCCGCACCAGGGAGACCTCGACCTCCTCCTGACGCAGGCACACACCGGGCAGGCCGAGCGCAGGGCGGCCATCACCCTGCTCGGTCAGCCGAGTTGAGCGCGGAGGTAGGCCCGCCACTCCGTCGTGAACTCCTCCGGTGTCGTGCCGAGCACCTTCTTCAGCGCGTTCTCGACCGAGCCCGCCCGCTGCTTGTGGTCGCCGACGGCGCGGTAGAACCGGCCGAGCCGCTCCTGGCCCCAGTGCCCGGCGATCATCCGGCAGGCCATCCAGCCGCCCTCGTAGGCCTGCGCGAGCTTTGTGGCGTCGCCGCTGAACCCGAAGTCCTTGTCGGTCGGCAGGTTCTGAGGCAGTGGCCCCTCGCTCACCGCGCGCGCCAGCTCCGGCGCGGCCTCGGACGGGGTACGGGTGGTGCCGAGGTAGCCGATCCAGTCGGCGTACCCCTCGGACAGCCACAGCGGGGTGGCGGCGGTGGTGTGGGCGCGGGTGGCGACGTGGGTGGTCTCGTGGGTGAGCACGACCTGCTTGCCCAGGGGGCCGAGGAGGGCGTACGCGTCCGGGTTGACGATGACACGGTCCGCGGGCGCGTCGGGCGGGCCGCCCACCTCGCCGGTGGTGACCGCCGCGATCCCGCGGTACTGGGAGGCGGGCGAGCCCAGCAGCCCCGCCATGCCCTCCACCGACCCCGGTACGAGCACCACGACGTGCCCGGTCCAGTCGGTGCCCCAGGCCCCGGTCACGGCCGGCACGGCGCGGTCGGCGAGGTCCGCGTACGTGTGCAGGGCCTCACTGGACTGCCCGGTGCCGAGAACGAGGTTGTGCCTGCCGCGTACGACGATCACCCCGCCCTGGTCCCACAGCTGCTGGGCGGACTTCTTGGCGGGCTTGTCCGCGTCCACGTACCACTGCCCGTCGGTCTCCCGGGAGAGGGTCAGGGTGCGGCCGACGGTGACGGGTGCGTCGTCGTATCCCTCGATGCGGTAGCGCAGTTCGGCGTCGGCGGTGGCCTCGTCGCCGGTGCGGTGCAGGGCGGTCACGCGGTACGACCAGGCCGCCAGGGGCACCCCGCGCAGATTCTCGAACCAGCCGGCCGCACCCGTCGTCAGGAAGGCCGCCCGGTCGCGGTCCAGGACGGCGGTGGAGCGCCGGTCGAGCACGCGCTGCAGATCGGCTTTGGCGCTGTCACCGGCGGGCTGCCCGCCACACGCCACCAGAGAGACGAGCAGCAGCACGAGCGCCACCACTCCGGACCTCGACGCCCGCCTACGACCAGCCACCTTTCCGATCGTAAGGCCGACAGGGCAGTTGGTCAGACCCTCGTGACCGAGGACACCGGCATCATGTTCACCGGGTCGTAGCGCACCGGCGCCCCGGGATAGGGCGCGTGGATCACCTGGCCGTTGCCCATGTACATCGCGACGTGGCTGGCGTCGGAGTGGTAGGTGACCAGGTCGCCGGGGCGCGCCTCGGCGAGCGGCACCTGCCGGCCGGCGTACCGCTGCTCCTGCGAGGTGCGCGGCAGCTGGACTCCGGCCTGTGCGTACGACCACTGCATCAGGCCCGAACAGTCGAAGCCGGTAGGGCCGGTGGCGCCCCAGATGTACGGCGTCCCGAGCGCGGTGCGGGCGGCGGCGAGCGCGGCGGCCGCGCGGGCCGAGGCCGGCAGGGCGCTGCCGAGGCCGGGGAGGTCGTCGCGGCCGGCGCGGGAGGCCCGGTCGTAGGCGGCACGCTCCCCGTACGAAAGGGAGTTGAGCAGCCTGCGGGCCTTGGCGAGCTTCCGCTCGACGGTCTTCTTGTGGGTGGCGACGGCCTTGCGGCTCCTGTCCAGATCGGCGAGCTTGCCGACCGCCTCGGCGCGCTCCTGGGCGAGTTGGCGCATCGCCGACTGCAGGTCCTTGAGCTGGCCGGCCTCGTGGGCGCTGATCCGGTCGAGGACCGAGGCCTTGTCGAGGTAGTCGGCCGGGTCGTCGGAGAACAGCAGGGCGAGCGCCGGGTCGATGCCGCCGGAACGGTACTGGGCGCCGGCCAGTGAACCGAGCGCCTCCCGCATGGTGTTGATGCGCAGCTGCTGCCGGGCAATGAGGTCCTGGGCGTCGCTCACCTCCCGGCGCAGGGTGTCGGCGGTCTCGTCGGCCTTGTTGTAGGCCTCGGTCGCCTTCTCGGCCTCCTCGTAGAGGCGGTCCACCTCGACCTTGGTGCGGTCGTGCGGAGCGGCGTCCGCCGGCCCGGAGCCGAGGGCGGAGGCCGTGGCGGACAGCACACACAGGGCGGCGCCGGCGCCCCGGTTGAACCCGGACGTCGGTGCAAGGCGGCGATGGGACCCCACGGGAAGCCGCACTCCTTCCGCTGGCGGACAGGGAAACGCGGCAGACAGTAGCCCCGCTGCGGGGCACCGGCCAAAGACCTCCGTGGCAACACAACGTGACGCCCCGCCTCTGACGCAGGTCATCGGCGGGGCGTGGGGTCAGCGGGAGTTGCCGTAATTCGCCCGTTCGGGGGGCATGGTGTCCTGATCTTGAAACGGATCCCCGGCGGCGAGGGTCAGATCCGGACGCCGAACTGGAACGGCATGTTGCCGATCGACTCGTAGCGCACGACGGTGCCGGTGCGCGGGGCGTGCAGCACCTGGCCGTTGCCCGCGTAGAGGCCGACGTGGTGCATGTCGCCGTAGAAGATGACGAGGTCGCCGACCTTGAGCTGGCTCTGGCTGTAGATGCGCGTGCCGGCGTTGGCCTGGGCCTGCGAGGTGCGCGGTATGGAGACACCGGCCTGGGCGTAGGCCCAGGAGGTCAGGCCCGAGCAGTCGTAGGAGGCGGTGCCCGTGGCGCCGTAGACGTACGGCTTGCCGAGCTGGGTCTGCGCGGCGGAGAAGGCCGCCGCGGCCCGGCCGGAGGCGGAGCCGGTGTCGCCGAGATCCACCCGCTCGCTGGCCGAGCGGCTGGCACGGGCGTCGGCGGCGGCGAGCGCCGCCCGCTCCGCGGCCGTCAGGCTGTTGAGCAGCTTCTGCGCCTCGGCGAGCTTGCCCTGGACCTGCTTCTTCTTCTTGCCGAGTTCGGTGCGGGTGGAGGCGAGGTCCTTGAGCTTGTCGGAGGCCTCGGAGCGCTCCTGGGCGAGCTCGCGCTGCTTCTCCTGGATCTTCTTCAGCGCCTCGACCTGCTGGGCGCTGAGCTGGTCGGCGGTGGACGCCTTGTCCAGGTAGTCGTCCGGGTTCGACGAGAGGAAGAGCTGGAGGGAGGAGTCGATGCTGCCGGTGCGGTACTGGGCGGCTGCCGCCAGGCCCATGGAGTCGCGCAGGGTGTTGAGCTCCTCCTGGCCGCGGGCGACGTTGTCCTGGATGGTGGAGATCTCCTTCTGGAGCTTCTCCTGCTTCTCCTTGGCGCCGTTGTACTTCTCGGTGGCCTGCTCGGCCTCCTCGTAGAGCTTGTCGACCTTCGCCTTGACCTCGTCCTTGGAGGGCTTCTCGCTCGGCGCGGCGTTCGCGGCCTGGGCGCTGATAGCAACTGCGGCAGCGGCAGCGGTGGTGAGCACGGTCACGCGAGCCCGGCTCGGCTGCTTCGGTCGACGATGGGACGCCACGGACGCGGGCTCCTTCATGTGAGTGATCACCCGTTCGGAGGTTCGAGGCCAGACCCTAGTGACCTTCCTGTGATCAGATCAAATCCTCACGTGAAAAATTCCTGTGACGCAATGCATTCTTTGCACATAACTCACGTGCAGTGATGCGCGATTGACGCTACGTTGCGTGACGATCCTGCCAATTCGGGCATTAAACCTGGAAGTTCGACCTTCGGGACACCACGTCCGACAACGGCTCAGGACAGCCGTTTCAGGAGCATCGCCGAGGCGACCGGCCGCGCGCCCGCGCGGGCCACTCCGTCGGCCACCTCGCGGTCGGTGGAGGCGACGATGACGGGCCGGCCGGGCGGCTCGGCGCGCACCAGCTGGCGGATCAACTCGTCGGCGGTGACGCCGGGTTTGGAGAACAGCACCCGCACCCCGCGCGGCGGCGCCAGCAGCACGGGCGCGGCCAGCTCGGCCCCGTCGAAGACACACGTGACCTCGGCGCCGGTCTGCGCGGCGAGCTGTGAAAGCTGACCGAGAAGCCTCAACCGCTGCTTCTCCAGGGGCATTTGGGGATACCCTGTCTTCGTGACGTTGTAGCCGTCGACGACCAGGTGCGCCTGCGGCAGCGCGAGCAACTGGTCGAGGATCGCCGGGTCGTTCTCGGACAAAGCACGCGCGGCGATGTCCTTCGGGGTCATTCGTCCCGGTTCGACCGCGTCGACGGTCTCCGCCGGCCGTACGGACACGGGCGGCAGCGCCAGCTCCCGGCGCAGCCCCTGGGCCGCGTCCAGCACGGTGTCCAGCAGCAGCCGCACGCGCATGTCCTCGACACTGCGCCCCTCGCGCGCTGCTTTGCGCGTGGCCTCCAGGGCCGCCTCCGCCTCCCCGAGCCGCGACTTCAGGCGCCGGGACTCGCTCTCGGCGGCGGACACCTGAGCCTGCCCCTCGGCGCGTACGGCCTCCATCTCGCCCTGTGTCTTGCGCAGGGCGGCTTCGCCCCGCTTGACGTCACTGAGGGCCGCACGCAGCTTTCGGTGCAGCGAGTCGGCTTCCTTCTTGGTGGCGTCCAGCTCGGTGCGCAGCCGCTCGGTGTCGGCCCTGGTCTGCCCGCGGGCCCGGTCGAGCTCCTCGCGCAGCCGCTCCAGTTCGGCCCGGCTCTCCTCGTCGGCGCGCTCGGCATCGGCCCGTAGGGCCTCCTCGCCGGCCGCGGCCACGAGCTTCACCCAGCCGGTGGGCCGCAGAACATAGGCCGCGGCCGCCACGTCCAGCGGGTCCGCGGCCGGGGGCGGCGAGCCGGAGTCGAGGGCGCCGGCGAGCTCCGGCTGCGCCTCTCTCAGCTTCTCGCCGATGCGCTGCCGGAACAGCGGATCGGTCTCCAGCGCGGCCGCCATCGCGTTGCCGGCGAACTTGGCCCGTCGGTTCGGTGCGAACCGGGCGTACTGCCTCAGCTGTGCGGGCAGTTCACCGACGGTCAGCCCGCCGAACCCGTCCGAGACGATCTGGACGACCCGGCGGCGCACTCCGTCGGGCAGCGGACGGTCAAGCACCTCGGCGGTGCCGTCGCCCGGCCCCCCGCCTGTGGTCTCCACCATCCGTCACACCCCATTACCTGTGGGGCCGCTCCGCTCAGGAGTCGGCGCCCGGCCTGTCCACGAGTTCCACCTGATCCACCGCGTTACACCACCGGCAGCGCACCGACTCGATGGTCTCACTGACCACCTCGCGCTCCTCGACCTTCGGCTCGCCGGCCAGATCGAGGTGGACGTACTCGACGACCTTCGAGGAGCGGGTCACGTCGAAGCGTGTGAGGTTGCCGCAGAGGGTGCAGCGCCACCGCGTCGAGGAGGTCGGCAGGGGAACCGTCATCGTGACTGAGCTCTTTCCTTCTAGGCCTTCTATTGTCAGTGACGCCCCAGATTCCCTGGGCGTGTGGCTCGTAACCCTAAGGCCTGGCGAGTACTCGCCGCCCGCCCGCCCGCGGCGGCGAGGCGGTCTGTGCGACTGCGTCCTGTTACGTCATGCTCTGTGTCCATGATCAGCAACTGGAGCCCGCCCGTCAGCAGAGTGATCCGGCGCCCTTCGGCGCCCGTGACATACGCGCTGATCACCCTGTGCTGCCTGGTCTTCGTGATCGGCCCGGCAGCGGGCCTCAATCCGGCCCACGGCTCCGGAGACGCCCTGCTCGCCGCCCAGCGCTCCTACTTCCACCGCTGGGGCGTGGTGCCGGCCGAACTGTTCCCGGGCTCCCTCAGGGCCGCCCTGACCCCCGCCACGGCCCTGTTCGTCCACGGCAGCTGGGTGCACCTGCTCGGCAACATGCTCTTCCTCTACGTCTTCGGCGTGATGACGGAGGAACGGATGGGCCGCGTGCAGTTCACCCTCTTCTACGTCGGCTGCGGCTACCTCGCCCTGCTGGGGTACGCGGCCGCCAATTCCGCCTCCGAGCAGTCCCTGGTCGGAGCGTCCGGGGCGATCTCGGCGATCCTGGGCGCCTTCCTCTACCTGTTCCCCGGCGCCAGGGTCACCAGCCTGCTCCCGTTCCTCTTCTTCCTCCCCCTGCGCTTCCCCGCGTGGGTCGTGCTGCCCTTCTGGGCGGCCCTGCAGTGGCTGGCGGCGGGACGGGCGGCGAACGGGCCCGGCGTGGCCTACCTGGCCCACCTGGTGGGCTTCGGCCTGGGCTTCCTCTTCGCCTGGGTGCGATTCGGCCGTACGACTAGAGTGAAGCCCGCCCCAGCAACGGCCCCCGAGGGAGAGAACCAGCCGTGATCACCGCGATCGTCCTCATCAAGACCAGCGTGGACCGGATCCCCGAGATCGCGGAGCGGATCGCCGCGCTGGAGTCTGTGAGCGAGGTCTTCTCGGTCACCGGCACGTATGACCTCATTGCCATGGTGCGGGTGAAGCAGCACGAGGACCTTGCTGAAGTGATCCCCGCCAGCATCAGCAAGATCCCCGGTGTCGAGGCGACGGACACACACGTTGCGTTCCGGACGTACTCGCAGCATGACCTGGAGGCTGCTTTCGCCATCGGGTTGGACTCGTGATCGACGTCTAGTCGTCTGCGGGGCACGGCACGTGTGCGACTGCCGGTTCGTTGTGGCTGGTCGCGCAGTTCCCCGCGCCCCTCAAGAGCCGCTCAGCCCACCGCGGGGACGCAGCGGCCGTCCTCCGTGCGGTACTGCCACTGCGCGCCGTCCGTCACCAGGTCCTTGACGGCGCTGACGAACCGCTCGACGTGCTCGTCCGGCGTCCCTGCCCCGAAGCTCACGCGGATCGCGTTGAGGGACTTCTCGCCGGGCGCCGCCTCGGGGGCGCCGCACTCGCCCTGGGCCTGCGGGTCGCTGCCCAGGAGGGTGCGGACCAGCGGGTGGGCGCAGAAGAGGCCGTCGCGGACGCCGATGCCGTACTCGGCGGAGAGCGCGGCGGCGAAGTGCGAGCTGTTCCAGCCCTCGACGACGAAGGAGATCACGCCGACACGGGGGGCGTCGTCGCCGAAGAGGGAGAGGACCCGGACCTCGGGCACCTCGGCGAGGCCCGCACGGACGGTGTCGATCAGCTGCTGCTCACGGGCGACCAGGGTGTCGAAGCCGGCCTCGGTGAGGGCCTTGCAGGCCGAGGCGATGGAGTAGGCGCCGATCACGTTCGGGGAGCCTGCCTCGTGGCGGGCCGCGCTGTCGTGCCACTCCACGTCCACTCCCCCGTCCTCGCGCCGCGTCACCTTGCGGCTGGCGCCGCCGCCCGCGAGATACGGCTCGGCCGCCTGCAGCCAGTCGGCGCGGCCGGCCAGCACGCCGGAGCCGAAGGGCGCGTACAGCTTGTGACCGGAGAAGGCGATCCAGTCGACGTCGAGGTCCTGTACGGAGACCGGGTGGTGCGGGGCGAGCTGGGCGGCGTCCAGGACGATACGGGCGCCGTGCGCATGGGCCGCGGCGGCGAGCTCGCGCACCGGCCACAGCTCGCCGGTGACGTTGGAGGCGCCGGTGACGCAGACCAGGGCCGGGCCGTAGGGGTCACGGTCGGCGAGGGCGCGCTCCAGGGTCTCGACGGCCTGGCGCGGGGTGCGCGGGGCGTTGAGGTAGGTGACCCGGGCGTCCTTCCAGGGCAGCAGGCTGGCGTGGTGCTCGGTCTCGAAGACGAAGACCTGGCAGTCGGCCGGGAGGGCCTGGGCCAGAAGGTTGAGGGAGTCCGTGGTCGACCGGGTGAAGACCAGCTGGTCGTCGGACCGGCAGTCCAGGAACCCGGCGACGGTCCTGCGGGCGTTCTCGAAGAGGTCGGTCGACAGCTGGGAGAGATACCCGGCGCCGCGGTGGACGCTGCCGTAGTAGGGCGCGTACGCCGCCACGTCGTCCCACACCCGCTGCAGGGCCGGGGCGCTGGCCGCGTAGTCGAGCGCGGCGTAGGTGACCTCGCCGCCGGTGACGAGCGGGACGGTGACATCCCGGCCCAGAACGGGCAGCGGGGCACAAACGGAGGTGGAGGCAGCGGTGGAGACAGACATGGCGAACTCCCGTGAGAGACAGGGCGAAAGAGAGAAAAGGATGTGCGGAGGCGGGGCTCGGCGGCCCTATCGCATTCGCTTGCTCACGGAAGACTCCTCGACGACCAGGATCCCTGGATTCGTGAGGGATCCGCGCTTGCCGTAGACCTCACTGCCTACGGCCTGGTCTTCACCCGGGGCACCCCGCCACGGACGGAGGGTTGCCGGACAGTCGGCCGGGGCCTCATGACTGTCACTCATGACCTGCAAAGGAACGTACGTGAAGTGATCGCGGCCCCGCAACCCGTGTCCGGATTGCGGGACCGCACCTCGGATCCGCTATGCGTTGCTGACCGCCACCCAGCGCTCCAGGGTCCGCCTGGCCGCGCCCGAGTCGATCGACTCCGCCGCCTTGCCCATCCCGGCCCTCAGTTGCTCGGCGAGCGTCCCGGAGCCCGGGTCGAGCGCCACGAGCGCCGCCGCCGAGTTCAGCAGTACGGCCTCGCGGACCGGGCCCTGCTCGCCGTCCAGGAGCCTGCGGGCGACCTCCGCGTTGTACGAGGGGTCGCCGCCCCGCAGGGCCTCCACCGGCACGAATTCCAGGCCGGTATCCCGCGGGTCGAAGGACTCCTCGGTGACCTTGCCGTCCCGGACGATCCAGACGTGGGACGTGGCCGTCGTCGTCAGTTCGTCGAGGCCGTCGTCGCCGCGGAAGACCAGCGAGGAGTTGCCTCGCTCGGCCAGGACGCCCGCGATCATCGGCGCCAGGCGCGGGTCGGCGACGCCGACCGCCTGGGCCTTGACCTTCGCCGGGTTGGTCAGCGGGCCGAGGGCGTTGAACACCGTCCGGATGCCCAACTGGCCGCGTGCGGCGGCGACATGACGCAGCGCCGGGTGGAACTTCACCGCGAAGCAGAAGGTGATGCCCGCCTCCTCGGCCACCTCGGCCACCCGCTTGGGCGTGAGGTCGAGGTTGACGCCCAGCTTCCCCAGGACGTCCGAGGAGCCGGACGCCGACGAGGCCGCGCGGTTGCCGTGCTTGACGACCTTCGCGCCCGTGCCGGCCACCACGAGCGCCGACATCGTGGAGATGTTCACGGTCTTGGCGCCGTCGCCGCCCGTGCCGACGATGTCGACCGTGCGGCCCGACACCTCGATCACCTTGGCGTGCTCGTACATGGCCCGGACCACACCGGTGATCTCCTCGACCGTCTCACCCTTGGCGCGCAGCGCCACCACGAAGCCGGCGATCTGTGCGTCGGTCGCCTCGCCGCGCATGATCCGGTCCATCGCCCAGGCCGTCGCGTCGGCGCTCTGGTCACGTCCGTCCAGCAGTGCGTTCAGTACCTCGGGCCAGGAACGGCCCGCCGCGGTGTCGCCTCCAGCGGGGGTCACAGCGCTCATAAGGCCGCTCCTGGGTGTCGTAGAAGAGGGTGAACTCGTCGAAGAGAGTCCGACCCCACCCTATCCAGCCGGAAGGCATGACAAAGGGCCCCGTCCGAACACCGGACGGGGCCCTTTGCTGTGGCGTGGCGACGCCTCAGCGATCAGTGGTGGCCGTGGCCGCTCGTGATCTCCTTGTACTCCTCGACGGTGGGCTTCGGAATCTGGGACTCCTCGCCGAAGTACGCATCGCTGAGCTTGGCGCGCAGCTTCTCGGCGCCCTTCACCTTGCGCTCGACGCCGTTCTCGTCGGTCGTCGCGCCGATCTCGAGCGGCTGGTACTGCTCGTGCGACGTGAGAGTGTGCAGCGCATCCTGGCTGAGCGGCTCGTGGACCTCGATGAACTCACCGTGCGGCAGGCGCTTGATGATGCCCGACTCGCGGCCGTGCAGCACCTTGTCCTTGTCGCGGCGCTGGAGGCCGAGGCAGACGCGCTTGGTGGCGATGAAGACGAGGACCGGCACGACGAAGAAGCCGACGCGCACGAACCAGGTGATCGCGTTGATCGACAGGTGGAAGTGCGTGGCCCACAGGTCGTTGCCGCCACCGATCATCAGCACGAAGTACCAGGAGATCCACGCGGCACCGAAGGCGGTACGCGTCGGGGCGTTGCGCGGACGGTCCAGGATGTGGTGCTCGCGCCGGTCGCCGGTGACCCAGGACTCGATGAACGGGTAGACCGCGATCGCGACCAGGACCAGCGGGAAGATCACCAGCGGGATGAACACACCCAGAACGAGTGTGTGGCCCCAGAGGTTGATCTCCCAGCCCGGCATCGTACGGATCAGGCCCTCGGAGAAGCCCATGTACCAGTCGGGCTGGGCGCCGGTGGACACCTGGTCCGGACGGTAGGGGCCCATGGCCCAGATCGGGTTGATCGAGGCGAGCGCCGCGATGGCCGCGATGACACCGAAGACCAGGAAGAAGAAGCCTCCGGCCTTGGCCATGTACACCGGCAGCAGCGGCATGCCGACGACGTTGTTGTTCGTCCTGCCGGCACCCGCGAACTGCGTGTGCTTGTGGTAGAAGACCAGGATCAGGTGGCCGACCAGCAGGCCGAGCATGATGCCCGGCAGCAGCAGGATGTGGATCGAGTAGAAGCGGGCCACGAAGTCGCCGCCCGGGAACTCGCCGCCGAAGAGGAACATCGACAGGTACGTGCCGACGATCGGCACGGACAGGACCGCGCCCTCCATGAAGCGGACACCGGTGCCGGAGAGCAGGTCGTCCGGGAGCGAGTAACCGGTGAATCCGGTGAACATGCCCAGGACGAGCAGCAGGAAGCCGAACAGCCAGTTGACCTCACGCGGCTTGCGGAACGCGCCGGTGAAGAACACGCGCATCATGTGCACGAACATGCCCGCGAGGAAGATCAGCGCGGCCCAGTGGTGGATCTGCCGGATCAGCAGACCACCGCGCACATCGAAGGAGATGTGCAGGGTCGAGTTGAACGCCTCGGACATCATCTGGCCCTGCAGCGGGATGTAGCTGCCGTGGTACTCCACCTCGTTCATCGACGGGTGGAAGAACAGCGTCAGGTACACACCCGTGAGGATGAGGATGATGAAGCTGTAGAGGCAGATCTCGCCCAACATGAACGACCAGTGGTCGGGGAAGATCTTGCGCATGTTGGTCTTGGCCAGGGAGTAGATCCCCAGCCGGCCGTCGGCCCAGTCGGCGACGCGCTCGCCGGCGGGCTCTTTGCCGCGTCGCGCCGTGGTGGTCTCGTTGGTGCTCATCCGCGCTCCCAGAATGCAGGACCGACGGGCTCTTCGAAGTCGCCGAGCGCCTCGAGATAGCCCTGGTCGTTCACGCCGATGCGCAGCTGCGGCAGGGCGTGACCGGCGGGGCCGAAGATCACCCGGGCACCGTCGGAGAGGTCGAAGGTGGACTGGTGGCAGGGGCACAGCACGTGGTGCGTCTGCTGCTCGTACAGGGAGATCGGGCAACCGACGTGGGTGCAGATCTTCGAGTACGCGACGATGCCCTGGTGCGACCACTCGAGCTCGCGCTTGTCCTTGATGTTGTCCGGCTGGATCCGGACGATCATCAGGGCCGCCTTGGCGATCTCGGTCTGGAAGTCCTCGTCGTGCTCCTCCAGGCCCTCGGGCTTGGCGAAGGTGAGCGAGCCGACGGCGACGTCGGAGGCGCGCAGCGGCTCGTTCGTGTTCATGTTGACGAGCAGCTTGCCCTTGGACCACAGCGTGTGGCGGAGCTTGGTCCCCGGCAGCGGTCCGAGGTCGCGCAGCAGCATGACGCCGGACAGCGGGAACAGGGCCAGCGCACCGAACATCGTGTTGCGGATCAGCTTGCGACGACCGAGCGCGGACTCCTTGGCACCCTGCCGGAAGTCGTCCATCACCTTGCTCTTGACCTCGGGCGAGGCCTCGATCGGGTGACGCTCGTCGGCGATCTCCTCGTCGGACATCAGGGTGCGGGCCCAGTGGACCGCGCCCGCGCCGATGGCGAACAGCGCGAGGCCCAGGGTCAGACCCAGCGCGAAGTTCAGCGCGTTGATGTGCCCGATCGGGAAGACGTAGATCGCCTTGTCGTGCGGGATCGCCACGTACGAGGCGATGAAGCCGACCGTGGCCAGCATCGAGACCGTGAACAGCATGGCCACCGTGCGCTCGGACCGCCTGGCGGCCTGCTCGTCGATGTCCTGGACCCGGTGCTCGTGGGGCGGCAGACCGGGGTCCGCGAACGGGTTCTTCTCGTCCGCGATGCCTACGGCGCCGTGCGCGTCCTGCTCAGCGGGCAGGTTCTCTTCTGGAATGTCTTGGCTACTCATGACTTCTTGGCCTTTGCGGTCCGAGCGGCGACCCAGACGGCGATCGCGATCAGCGCGCCGAGTCCGAAGATCCAGGCGAACAGGCCCTCGGAGACCGGGCCGAGACCGCCCAGCTCAAGGCCGCCGGGGCTCTCGGTGTCGTCACCGTTGACCGCGTTCAGGTACGCGATGATGTCCTTCTTGTTCTGCTCCGACAGCGTGGTGTCGGGGAACGACGGCATGTTCTGCGGGCCGGTCTGCATGGCCTCGTAGATGTGCTTCGGGTCGACACCGTTGAGGTCCGGCGCGAACTTGCCGTGCGTCAGCGCACCACCCTTGCCGGTGAAATTGTGGCACTGCGCGCAGTTGGTACGGAACAGCTCGCCGCCCTTGGCGATGTCCGCACCGTCCGGGCCGTACTGCGTCTTGGTCGGGACGGTCGGGCCGGCGCCGAGGGAGGAGATGTACGCCGCAAGCTGGTCGATCTCGGCCTGGGTGTAGATGACCTTCTTCTTCGGGATCTGCGCGCCTGGCTGCTGGGCCGGCATACGGCCGGTGCCGACCTGGAAGTCGACGGCCGCGGAACCCACGCCCACGAGACTCGGACCGTCGGAGGTGCCCTGACCGCCGGTGCCGTGGCAGCTGGCGCAGCCCACGGAGTAGAGCTTCTTGCCCTCGTCGATGGCGAGAGACTGGGCAGTGTCATCGGCCTGCGCCTTGCTCGCGGGCGCGAACACGGCGTACAGCCCCCCGGTGCATGCCAGCGCGAGGAGTAGGACGACGAGCGCCGCCATGGGATGGCGTCGTCGTGCGGAGAGCTTTTTCACGGATTACCCCGGTGTCAGGATCTTCTGCGTCGATGCTTCTGGGATGTGCGCCTGCGGGGCGCACGCGGGAACGGGCCCGGCTACTTGATCAGGTAGATCGTGGCGAAGAGACCGATCCACACGACATCGACGAAGTGCCAGTAGTAGGACACGACGATGGCCGCGGTCGCCTGCTCGTGAGTGAACCTCTTGGCCGCGTAGGTGCGGCCGAGAACGAACAGGAAGGCGATGAGGCCGCCCGTCACGTGCATGCCGTGGAAGCCGGTGGTCAGGTAGAACACCGAACCGTACGGGTCGGAGGACAGCGAGATGCCGTCCTTCTTCACCAGCTCCGTGTACTCGAAGATCTGACCGCCGATGAAGATCGCACCCATCACGAACGTGATGATGAACCAGCCCCGGAGCTTCTTCACGTCCCCGCGCTCGGCGGCGAAGACACCGAGCTGGCAGGTGAGGGAGGAGAGCACCAGGATCGTGGTGTTGGTCGCGGAGAACGGAATGTTGAGATGGCTCGCCATCTCCTTCCAGTGATCCGGACCAGTCACCGATCGCAGGGTGAAGTACATCGCGAAGAGGGCCGCGAAGAACATCAGCTCGGAACTCAGCCAGATGATGGTTCCGACGCTGGTGAGGTTCGGCCGATTGACCGACGGGTGCGCGTGCCCGG
>Ga0307512_10000927_pt1 | contig 43133 bp, 48 predicted proteins | sample 14_EM_MG_FD_200267 | JGI IMG/M metagenome (GOLD analysis project Ga0307512, IMG submission 200267) | Populus trichocarpa ectomycorrhiza microbial communities from riparian zone in the Pacific Northwest, United States - 14_EM | ecosystem: Host-associated > Plants > Roots > Unclassified | place... | reverse complement strand
GCAGCGATAACCGTATTGCCGGCTATCTACCACGACAGTCCATACACGTCTCCGTTCTCGGCACCCGTTTGGGATGTCTCTCGGAAGACAATCCTGGCCTTGCTCAAGACGGTCGATCACATCGCGGATTTCGTCAAGAAACATACAAGCTTGGGCGGGACGAGCGCGGTGCTCCCACTAAGCAGCAAAGAGCCGCCAGGCAACGCGTCGGGGTTGAAAGAACGTCTGTCTCGAGACATGACGAGGGCTGCGAACTATGTGGCGTTGAGGCCGGACAAGGGAGTGGTTGCCCGAGCCCTGGGCTGGACCCTCGATAAGCTGGACGAAGAAGGCGAGTTGGTGCAATTCGCTGCTGGCATCCCCGCGTTTTCCCGTTCCACGGAAGTTAAAGACGCCGTGTCGATCCTTGAGGAGGCTCCAGACTGCAGTAAATCTCATTCTGGTTTGTATCGCCACATCACAAACCTACTTATTCGCTCCGCAATACCTGGGTTTCTTTCGGACTCCAAGCTACTTCCAAAATCCGTACGGGAAGAGCGGATAAAGATCTGCCTGGAAGCCTTGTACTCCCTCCCTGGTGCCATTAATAATATTCTTCGCCACGCGGCAGCCAAGAAGGACAACAAAACGGTCATAATTGCACTCTCACCGTTACTCCAATCTGTGGAATCATGGCGCATTGCAGAACGACTTTCTACATCCAACCGCATGATTCATCCAGACGTAACGATCGCAGCGCAATGCGTTGCCGCTGTGTTGGCAAGTCAAACCCTAGATGAGCAAACCGAACCGATCGTCATGCAATTGTTGAGGATCAAGATCAAATATCGTGACAACTACATGAGCCAACCCAACAGCCTTCGCCTAAGAAATCTCAACAGGTTCTTGGAATACACGGCTCTCAAGAACATTGAGATGGACCCAGAAAAGTTTTCTATCGTCGTCTCGGCGGCATGCTTGGCCAAGAAAGGACTCAATTTCGAAGACGCCTGGCTAAAGCTGCGCGAAGAATATGAGACCCTGTTGACCAGGATCGCATCGCTCAGGACTGGATCGCCGTCGGAGAATGCTAGGAGGAACGCGACAGAACTATATTCCGAACTCGCCAAATCTCTTCATGACCAGGGCCCGTCCGCCCAAAGTGCTCAGGCAGGTCCATCATCTGCTCCACCGCCCGACGATCATGATGATGATGATGACAACGACGACGACACCGCTGAGCGTGTTCCTTCCTCGGCAACGCCGCTTGTCCGCCCTCCCCGGGCATCCCTGACTCAACATTCTGGCGACGCATAATTCCGGTGGTTCCTCATGAGTGACCCAATTTATGTAATGTGATAACGTGACTAGTTTTGTTTATGATCAAAAAAATAAATCGAAAATGAAATGAAATATTATGGCTCAGGTTCGGAGCGGATCGAAACAAACACCTACAGTCCTCGTCCCAGAAATACTTTCCTTCTCACCACATTTCCTCCTCGATGATACAATAAACATTGCCAATGATAGCGTCGCCCGCGCTGTGGACGCAATGGAAGACTTCCTCGATCGCTGGGCCGAGACGCGCCTCCAACATGAGCCTGACTGGGACGCCGACAAGGAACTCGAACAGGGCCTGGTCTCATTCCAGACGCTCCTCGAGTTCCATACCGACATCGCATTCGACTTTTTCGAAGCTTGGTCCCTGCGCAACATCTTTGCCGTGACCCCTGACCTCCCCCTCGTCGCGCCCCACCACGCCGGACTCAACTTGGATCAACCGCCAGAGAAGGAGGCCGAGTTACTTGCTGAGATTGACGAGCTACGGCGACAAATTGAAAATGTACGCTCCCCGTCAATAATGCACATCACACCCCTCCCCCTCCCCCTCCCCCACTCCCCGCACCCACCCATCCTTTACCAGAATCTGCACTGACATGCGTTCTTGTGCGGCCACCGCAGCAAAAGCATTTGAAACGGCGCTTGGCGAGGGCGGCACGCGTGTCTAGACGGCACGCGAAGCAAGCACAGACGCGCCTCGACCGCCTCTCCTTCGTCCAGCCCGACATGCTACGCTCGCTCCACTCCCTAGCCGCTGATATGGACGCGCTCCAATCAGGCGTCTCCACGCTGCCTCCCATCGACCCTACCAATGCGGACATGCCAGGACTCGAGCCGGGCAAACGACAGTGGGAGATTGGCAAGACAGGCTTCCTCAACTGGGCCAGAGCGCAGCTCATCCAGCATGCGCAGCGTGCGCCTGGTAGGCCCGTGCTCAGTGGTGCTTCCGCAGAGGAGGCGAACCCGGACACCTCGAGGAAAGATGTGACCGGCGCTCTTCAAGAACATGAGCGTGACGATTGACGGTCTCTTCTTGTTACTGGCCTATGATAGGTCTGGGCCGCTTGCCCTGTTATTTTTCCATGTGATGTTATACCTGCCTTTGTAGTCTCCACGTATTCCTTCACGTTCACCGACTTCCTTCCTACCGACTCACGGTTTGGGATATGCGCCACCCGTTCAATCAAGCGCAGTTTCCAAACGCCACATCCTACGTCCTTTTTTTATCTAGTTATATTCTCGATTACCGTTGTACATTTGCAAATTATTAGACTCGATCATACGATTTAGATCGGAGGCCTGCATTTAACATCTGCAGCCAAGTGCGAACCAGTCGGACTGCCTTTCGTTTCCGCCGCCGCGTCTTTGTTGTACCCACTTGTCGTCGGACCCTACCCGCTACCACCCACAAGTACGGCGTTTGTTTCATCGACAACTTGCTTTTCTTCGACTCTAACCACTCGAATGTCATTCTCACCAACGGTATAATGCCCCTGTCGTGCCGAGAGAACTCACTAATCCTGCTAAGCAAGCACCCGAATTGCCCCTCACGCAAGCCCCCACTCCACCCCACCCTGCGGCGTATCAGGACCCCGTCACTTGCTTTTCCCATAATGCTTGTAGTGATTGACTACGACTCGGAGGCGTGGCTCTTGCGCCCGAACCTACCTTCCTCTGGGCTCTCACAAAGGCGCTTTTATTTTGTTGCAAACAACTTTCATGAGAGATGACGCCTGGCCCCTGTCTTTCCGGCTGCTTTTCTACAGGATGTTCGCAGCGACTTGATTCTTTCGACCTCGAAGGCCATAATATGATACATATACTACCCATTGCGACGTGAATGCCCTCCTGACCAATCCTATTTGACAACGTGAATGGTACATGTTCCCGTGCCCGACTGTGTCACAGCCGCATTCCCTAGAAAATTGTTTAATTAAGTGTTTTGGGGTGTAATGGCCCGTTGACTTGAACCCTGATCATCAGGATACGTCGCTCTGCACACCACCTCGGTGCGAGGTGTCAGGGTACGACCAGTGTCCTCGCGGGTAAATATCTGTTAGGCACAGTAGTTTGTCATGTCGATGGCAATTTCCCTAGGCTTTATGCTGTACTGTATCTTGGTCCGCCGACTTCACGAGGCCCCAAAAATAAACGAAATTATGTTGTAACGGAAGATCAATATACGTCAATCGCCGGGAAGTAAAGTTGCCGTAAAAAGGGGTGGTGTTGGCTTTGGCTTTGAAGACCTTGGTTATTAACCATAAGGATACCCAGCCTATCCGCTCCTGCCCATCTTGATTTATACACCATCTACGAGATAGTCAGGAAATCACGAATATTCTCCATTGTTACTCTTGGTACTGTACATCCGCACCACGACACTCAAAATAGATAAATACATTGTAGTATTCGAAATGAGGAGACCCTGTAAATTAGGTGCTGTTCAATGACCCGAACTATGGGAGAAACGGTTAGGAGGCATAGACATTAAAGGGTAGGAATCATAGTATGGTGTTGATGGATAGGACATGGGAGAGGATATCGGGGCAAAAGTATCACCAGAACGTTGCAAAATTGGTTGGAAAGGGCGGTGCGGGGAGGCCTCAGGAGTGTAGACAGGAGTCGCCGGGGCAGCAGCAATGTCAAGGTCGTCAGCGGGCGGTGGAGCAGAGGGGCCCACCTGTGCGTCCTCAGGCTGGGCGACTACGGGCGCCTGTGGGACTAAGGGATATCCAGGGAGTATAGAGAGCAGTTTCGTAGCGTTTACATGCGCATTCTCCGACAACGGCCCTGCCGTGTGCGATCTAATCCTCGCCAGCAGTATCTCATATTCGTCTCGTAGCGCCAATTCGGCCTTTGCGACCCGAAGCATTTTCATGACCAGGCGCACCGCCGACAAGACGATAGGAAACTTTTCTGGGTCCATCTTGATGTACTCGAGAGCCGTGTTTTCCAAGAGATTGTTGAGATTTCTTAGGAGAAGGCTGTCGCCAGGCTTCACGTAACGAAGTAAGGTATCATAATCTTCTATCTTCAACTGTCGCATAACGATAGGTTCGGTTTGCTCATCCGGCATTTGAGTTACCAACACAGCGGCAACGCATTGCGCTGCGATCGTCACGTCCTGATGAATTCTTTTGCTGGGCCTTGACAATCGTTCTGCAATGTTCCACGACTCCACGAATCGGAGTAATGGTGCAAGGCACATCATAACTTTTTTGTTGTTTAGCTGGTCTGCTGCACGGGCTAGGAGCTTTTCGACGGCATGGGGGAGGAAGTACAAGGCTTCCAGGCAGATCTTCATGCGCTCTTGCCGTACAGATTCCGGAAGCAGCTTGGAGTCTGGTAGTAATCCAGGTCTTCCGGAGCGGATGAGCAGGGTTGTGATGTGGCGATACAGACTACGATGTAAATTGCTGCATTTTGGAGCCTCCTTCAGGATCGACACGGTTTCTTTAACCTCTGTGGAACGGGAAAACCCAGGAATACCGGCGGCGAACTGCACCAACTCGCCTTCTTCGTCCAGCTTATCGAGGGTCCAGCCAAGGGCTCGGGCAACCACTCCCTTGTCCGGCCTCAACGCCACATAGTTCGCAGCCCTCGTCATGTCTCGAGACAGACGTTCTTTCAACCCCGACGCGTTGCCTGGCGGCTCATTGCCGCTTAGCGGGAGCACCGCGCTCGTCCCGCCCAAGCTTGTATGTTTCTTGACGAAATCCGCGATGTGATCGACCGTCTTTAGCAAGGCCAAGATTGTCTTCCGAGAGACATCCCAAACGGGTGCCGAGAACGGAGACGTGTATGGACTGTCGTGGTAGATAGCCGGCAATACGGTTATCGCTGCGTATACGACCGCACACGCAACGCTCGCCGCGAGGACGACGTACCCAATGGTGTGATGAATGTTAAACAAGGAAATGACGAGTCCTGCCAAGAACAAGAAGACGGATATATGGAGGAGAGCTGGGATGGCCTCCACGATGATGGGAAGATGGAAGCGGGAAACACCTTCGGCAAAGAATGAGCGGATGAGGGCACGCTTATGGATGGCACGTTGGGGCTGGGTGAGCTGGAGGTACCGGCGGGCCCAGCGTTGCTGGAGCGTTGCCAGCAGAGCGCAAAAGAGGCTTATGACCAGGCTTAGAAACCAGAACGCATTGACCCAGACTGCGGAGGCCGGGGGTTGCCAGCTTGACTGGGGGAAGGGAGAGTTCGAAGCCCTGCCGGCAAGGGTCCCGTTGGCGAGACCGTCGAGTTGTTGGGATATTTGAGCGAGGAGGACGACGGTGTTTCCTGCGGAGTCGGGCAACAAGAGCTTGTAACTATCAACGACGAAGGTGGCGAGTGCCGCTGCGAACAGTCCGGTCTACGAAAGCAGAATTATCGTGTCAGTTCCCGTTCATTAGTAACCAGTGAGACGGCATACAAAGACGAGTATTCCATCGGCGCCTACTTTCCAGCCTTCTGCCTGATCTCTGTCGTGTTTCTCCGCATGCGATAAGTATAAAGAGAACAAGGTACTTGAGGAGTCGGTAAATGAGGATTCGGCCTCTGGTACTTCTTCAAATATACTCTGGATGCCGGTGCGCGATCGTTCAATCACCCTCACTGGGTTGGTTGCAGGGGCTGCTGTAGAGTGTCAGATACGGATATCGGTCTCCAGTAACGGCAAGGGGGGTGCCAGTGAATGTAGCACTTACGTATGTTACTGGAGAATCGAGGGGGATTAGGAGTAGATTGGTTGATTGGTACGGACATGCCACAGAATGGAGATAAGAGAACTGAACAACCCGAGGTGAATGTTCTGCCAACTTACGGCCAACGCAAGGGTCCTAATATATGGCCGAAGTCACGGTTGACGGGTTGAAGTTGTTGTATTGTAATACATCGTGGGTCCGTGTATATCGTCCGTTGTACGGACACCGAGGATCGAGGGCAATTATCATAGCAACGGCCCCTCCAGTTCTATTGTGCCACAGACTGGTAGTTGTTGTGTTGTTGTCGGTGCTGCACAGCTCATATCGTATCACATGATCCTTGTATTCTTTGCAAATTCGTTTTGCGTGTCGGTCGCTCAGTCGGGTGACAGGCTACGGTCACTCAGAACATCTAGCTCAGGCTATTACATCGAAGGTTGGAGGTGCGGTCATATTAATTTTTATAGTCGAGCGAGAACAGGGAGCGGGGGTGTCAGATCCGGGAACCATCGATCATCCCGAGTTGATTCACTGGACTTTACTCACACATATTATCCATCAATGTATCAACGCTCAAGCCCTCTTCCAAAACCAGTTAACTTATAATTCTCATGATAAACACGGGATGATACATATCCGTCTCCTCAGATGTCGTAGAACGCCCGTGCTTTGTTCCTGGATTTTAAAAAAGGGATAAAGTTTACAACCGCACTGTTCAAGGCAATTCAAGTTGACGAAAAGATGGTCAACAACTTTCGTCCCAGGTTTTTGGAGAGTGGTGCCAAAGTGCAACTGGAATGACGCAGTCTTAATGGGGAAGAATGACACCTATCGTAAATCGAAGAAATACGGTCAATGAGAGAGGAGTTGGTCCGTAGAGAGAATATCATAACCAGACAATGGGAGGGTGAGGGTAAGCGCACTGCCCTACACACCGCCATAGATGGATGCTGAGGGAAGCCTTGAGGTTTCCCACAAGGATACATGCACCGGCACAACAACAACGTAGGTGTGACCGAGCAATGTGTGCGTTGTCCTACTGTAGTATCAATAGCCTCACCACCCTCAGAGTCCATGCTCCCACGAACCTGGCCGCCCCGACATCCAGCTCTAGTTACAGACGCAGTCACCCAGACGATATGCGCCATTAGCGCCAGGCACTCTGACAAGATCAACGACTGTCGATGCCGCGCGCGGGTCGTATGGTGGGCAACGCCTGCCTCGACCGTGAAGCAGGTCGCCACACGTTTTACTCAGTCGTGGCCCTCGTGGGTCCATCATGATGGTGTCTCGCTCTACGGCCCACGCATCGTCACGACGATCAGGTTTGCGACCCAAAAGCGTTCTGGCTGGACATCGTGACTTCATCCGCGAAAATAGTTACAGGGCTGCCAGAAGTCACCAATATGAAGGACACGGGTGGTATGGGACATACGTGAGTCCTGGCATCCCGCTATACTTATATATGGGTTCGGGCATGATGAACTTGAACGTACCTGGTCGGAGTCAGGCGTATTTTAGTCTTGCGCTGGTCACTGAAACGCGCCACGGAATCCAGCGGCCAAAAGGTCAGTTGTATATGGTGTCGGAGACCGCACGATGTGTTACGGAGTATAGTGGGCGAAATGTAGCCCACTGGCACCAGGGGGGCCGCAATCAGTGAACATGGAAGAAGCCAGTCTGGCGAGACTTGGACGCAAAGCCAATGATTTCGGACTCGACGACGGATGTTGGTGAACGCCGGGGATGAGAGCAGTGCGCAAAAGCGAAGTGCAGCCTATTATTATTCTGGGATTCAGTGAGTTCTGTTAGAAATTACTACACTAGCACTGCTTACGACTAGGTAAACACAGGCCAACTAGGTGAAATCTAGGTCAGATACGATGGAAGTCCGTATGTCTGGAGTTGTAACCCGGTGAGAGAACCAACACAAATCGTTACAAGCTGAGCTGCTGAGCATGACGCACACGGACGAGTAATATGGTGACCCACGGAAACGACATCAAGAAAGAGATGGTAAATGTAGGTAAGCAATGACGAACGCAAGCCTAGTCCTTCAGTAGGAGGATGTATTATAGTTTCAAGACTGGTTTGATCACCACGCTGAGTCGACTCGAATTCATGCTATCGAAACGATGCGGTAAATGTTCAACCAGAATCATACAGGATGGGTCTCGATGTCAGGAGCTAAAGTGGATGTCTGATTGAGCATCAGATCTTGTCATATACTTGAGACCGACAGGATTTCTGATCCCTTCGAAGTATTATTGCGAGGAAAATAATATTATCGTTAGAACAACGCCTCCAGGGCCACCCAAACTATTCGATCCGGCCGACTACTGTGCAAGTATGCGTGAGGATTACAGCTTGCAGAATACCTATACGGGAGTGTTGGCGACTACAGAATCGGCAGCCAGGGTATAGTGGAGGATAACTGTCATGAGACGATGTGCACTCACTACTACCAAACGCTTTGTTGGCCCGCACCCGCGCTTGGAATACTCTGTGGCATAACGGTGCTGCGAGGCCCAGCCGCTTCCCTCTCACGCGCGGACGGCGCCTCTACATCTTTGCGATACTCGATCTTTTCGACCCGAACTTCACCGTCTATGAGTTGGTAAACATATGTCACAACGACTGGACCTTGGATGTCCATGAGGGCGAAAGATGGAGTGGGATCGCTGAAAAAGATCGTTGCGGTATGATGTAGAGAAACTTCGAACGTGACACTCACCCGTTGAAATAAGCTGACCAAGCTCCTGTAGCCGACCCAGGGTTCACGAAGAAACGGCCATCATAGTCGATAGCTTGGAACCTTTGACTATCCATGAGCTAAACGGCTCAGTACTCTAACGATGGCTAGCCATACGTGTGGGTATGCCCGGAGATGAGTACGTCAACATCCATTTGCCTGGCTATGGAGTTCAAAGAGTCTAAATCCCCCGTTGGAACACACTGATGGCCGTGGATGACCCCTATTCGTATGGGCGAGTGGGTCACCGTCAAGGAAAGAGGTGAGGTGACAGACTGGTAGCGGATCTGTCAAAATTCATAAGATCTTCACAGCTGAGGCTGCGTACCTCATCATAGTCACCACGGACGACATGCACGTCTGCTGCAACTGTCCTCAAATAATCGTAGGTTTCACGGTCGCAAACATTGCCGGTGCAAAGGATCTGTTGGATTTTTCCTGGTACAAGAAGTTTTTTGAACTTTGACGGCAAGTCGTGGGTTCGATGAGGAATATGAAGATCGCCAATGACGAGGACGAGGACCATGATTGATTGGGCAATGTGAGCGAGGGGTTGTGTCGGTACTACAGCAGTCGCGGCGCGGGCGAGGAACAAACGTCGAGCGCCTCTGGGCGGACTCGGCTAAAACAGGCAATGACCGAGTCACGCCGACATTACAGTAAACCACCATGGCCCACAGTCTCGAAGAACGTTGCACGCCATTGAAGCTCGAATATGACTCCTGTTTCAACTCATGGTTCGAGGGTTATCTCGAGCCTGCTGTTTCTGCCTCTGCCTCACCAGAAAGTCGTGCCAAGTACTCAAAGGAAAAGGCCGAAGAATATGAACGCAAGTGCGGCAAAATCTGGGCAAGTTACCGCGAATGTGTGCGGGTATGCTCAGTTCGTTGTTTAATTTACGAGATATCCACTCAACCAAGATGGCGATGCTTCCCAGAAAGCTGTGAAAGACAAGGGACTTGAAGACCTCCTTGACCAGGCTCGGAAGGAAAACCCTCTTAAGGAACCTCCTCCAAAGATGACTTAGCTTTCGAGGGCTGGGCTAGCGGAAGCTATGCACAATACCCCATCTTGGTAATGTCGTCTAGTCTGGTGAGTGTTCTCTCTCCAGGCCTAATGCAATCTCCATCATCTTGACGGAACCGTAGTACACACCGCATTGTAGCTATCCGCAGGGCTTCTGACTTCTCCACTGCACCTTCTGCCCGTGCAGTCTCAATGTTCCTACGGTCTATTATCTACTTGGTCGGGGTACGACCTTTCGCGGCTCTCCCATATTGGTGTTACCTCGGGTACACTGGCAGCAGCACATGTACCATACCATAAACGTCCTTTGGTCTATTTCCGACCAAATGTCCTAACGAAATTGCTGGTCACATTCCATCCCTGCCACGCTGGCACCGTTGGGCCACCGTGTACCCGGGGCTGCCAGCAGTCTTCTTCAAAGAAAACTTACCTGACTGGCCCATAAAGTAATAGATACGGGGTGACAAAATTGACGACATTTATCGTTGCATGTCACACCGTCCCCGTTTAAACCCATTAGGGAATGTTGCCAGGCTGGCAACGATACAGCATGTTTAATGCTCCACAAGAAGGCAGATTTTTAGATGACGAGGGGGGCATCTACCAAAACTAGCATCATCGTAACGTGTCTATGGCCGCGGCTATAGTTGATAAGCAACTCTAGCAGTCTCGCCATGACACCACATCACGCAACAGACCAGAACCGCCAATACGGTACGTTGCATGAACGTAAGATGCCTTCGGGGAAGAATCGAAGTCGCACTCTAACTGCGCCGAATGCAGTTTTTGGGTCGTACGTGTTCCATCGTGAGGCTCCAGCTCCAGCTCATTCAGGCGCGCCGTACTGTGGGGCTGTTTCTCCATTTCTTATCAGATTTCTTTGTGGGCGAGTCTAGTACTCAAAGTTATCCGGGGATACAAAGGCCTCCTACAAGACCCGGTGATAGAATTCAAATGATTGGGTGTATGGTAATTGACTACAGTAAGTGTTCTCGAGAACTTAGTAACTGGACATGCGTGAGGCGCTCCTTGAAGTCATTTCCATCGTGTCTTACCCTATGGTGGTAGCTTGACTTTTCGGGTTTCTGGACAACCTCACCCTTTTGCATGGTACATCAGAAGATAGGGCTTGGAACATAAGTACGCTCAGATGGAGAACGAAGATGTGCATAATTCCGAGACTATCAAACATTCTCTCCGCCTTTGATCGGCTTTCTGGGGCGCGGCGAGTGGAGGACTAGATTGGCACACAGGTCCCGATGGAGTGGTACTGTACGGATAAACCTGTACTGTATCATGTAGCGCAGAAGAGGAGATAAAAGAAGACCTTTGAGAATCCTTTGCGCGATGTCGGTTGTAATTGCACCTGCCGCCGCCGCGGAGAGCGCGGTGCGATAGTTGCGAAAATTGGCTCTTTGTAAAAAGACGCGCGACGACAGCTGGACAGCTGGGCACACGGCCTAGACGTCATAATCTCTCTAAAATATCTCTAGGTTTCTCCACCTCGCTCCACACTTTCCGACCCTCCGACCGATGGAACATTCCAAGCCACCACGTGGCGCCTAGGGAGCACCCCACACGAGATCCCCGGTGGGGAACGGCAACCGTCGCGAGGCGATGTTTCCAACCGGAAAAAGATCCCTCTTGTCCCGTGGCTGAGAGAAGCAGATCCATGGATATACACATGTGCGCATGCACACATGTACCCGCAACTCGGTAAGAATGTCTTCCCCGTACCTTGGGCCTACGCATGTGAGAATTTTTGCATCCGACCCCACGAACCACAATCAGGCACGCTGCCTCGATTGAGAGTTCAGCGCGCATCGATCCCGTGCCGTTTCCGCACGGGGTAGACGCGCGTCTGCCTTGCGTATACTTGTTCGCACTCTTGGTGCCCCCTTTTACCTTTCTACCCTCAACTCTACGTTTCCCGGTCCCGAGGAATTCGCCGTCTTGATGGCGCCGAGCACATGATGGTTCTCCCCTGATAACGTGATACTTGCTCCAGACACAGGTCGGCCCACCCGCAGTAGCCGCTGTTCGCCCCGACCATGCGCATATGATCATCCTCGAATTTTGGATGAACGCGGCCTGCTCAAAAGTCCCGAGATCTCACCGGGGGGGCTAGTCGAGTTACAGCACTCGCTGAGCCTCGTGCGGGGGCCCAGACCCCCAGACCCCGCTGTCTGACTTGGCCGCGCTCTCCTCGGCGGCATCGTCCGGCCTGGGCTCCAAACATGATCAAAATAAACCCAACTTGCATTTCACGTCAGAGTTACCGTCACCGTCAGCATACAGCAGAGCCTGGGAACATCTGATGGGCGCGCAACACCTTTGAAATCATGACGTCCGCCACCAACAGCACAAAAAGTTATCAACTTACCAGCCGGTCGGAGACGCGTTCCTATTTTTGATTTAGTAGCATACGGGAAGTCAAGAAGACCCTGCTGTGGCTCTGATTCTAAACATAATGATAAGTTGCATTGCTACTTCCCACCAATTGAGTCCTTACACACAGGTTTGCAATACGAACAAAAAAAAAAAGAAAGCAAAAGTATACATGCCACACCGCAGTGCGACGGTGGGTGAAAGGTTCCAGCTCCGGAAGAAAATGCAATAACAAATGGGTAAATAAGTAAGAATGAAGAAGGGACGAACAATGAGTTGTTTGAGGGTTAATGATCGAGATGAGACGTGATTCAAGGTAGGTGAGGACCCCCCTAGGTTACCGCGATAGAAACGTGCCGAGACGCCGTCGTTGGGTGTACACCATGATGCTCATGGACTTGCCAAGTAGTTGACATACGTGGGTGCGGTGAAGCAGTTGTACGGCAATTTGGGTGCCGGAATATGCACGGGGAATCCACCCTCATTGTAATCAGCGTGCAAGGGTTGCATGGAAATGGCGTAGTCATGCCCCGCGTGGTATACGGTAGTTCTGCGAGTGGGGTCGTGCGTTAGCGACCAAACGGCGTGCTGCTCAAAGTGTGGAGTGACTCACGAGTCGTATGAATGGGGTCCAAAGACCACGCTTTGCTCATATTTGACCCCTGGCTGCACGTAGACCTCGTGTTCCACGAGGCGTTGATTCGGCATGCCAAAATGTGGCAGCACGGGGAGCTGGATCTGTGCATGTAGCCCAGCGGTCGGCCCCTCACCGTGTGTAGCTAGCGGGGCCACTAGCGGCTGATTGTGGTCATGTCGAACCGGATGGGGGGCAGCGATGGATGGCTGTCCCACAAGGGAATGATTGATGGCGTCTGGGAGGATCCCCCCGTGGAATTGCCAAGGCTCCTCCATTGAACAGTCATCGCTCGGGGTGGAACCCTCCCAGTATGAAGCCGTGTGATCGGAATAATGAAGTGACAAGAGTTCGGGTACCTCTGCTTTGATACAACGGTCAGGGGGGGATGGTGGGGCCAAATCTTTTTGTGCCGGCTCTCGGATCTCGCGGCGTGGACGGCGGGCCTTTGTGGTATTTGTAGGTTCGGGTGTAACCTCGGACGCATATTCACAGACATAATCACGCGAGGCGCAACGAGCACATGAAGGCCGAGTTCCGGTGCACTTGAAGGATGGAGAGGCATTAAAACGACTGTGACGAGTGAAGGATACGGGGAGAGGGACACACCTTGGCCTTGCGCTCACGACATTTTTTGCAAGCTTCAGAGGCGCGCTGGTTACGCAAAGGTGTTGGGGAGCGCAAGAAAATGCAGTCGCCCTCTGGGCCCGGAAGTATTCCCGCACGATATTCTTCGTACTCATGACCCCATGAGACATTGTAGGGGATGAGATTCCAGGCATCATCCGGGTCCGAGGGGGTGATAGCTGAATCGGGCGATGGGATGGAATAGCCGCTTGAAGTCGACGGTGAGAAATTCGAGAATGTTGGCGAGATGGACGTGTCGAGAGCAGGCGAGAATGCTGGGCGCGCACTGGGTGCAGGAAGGTGGAAACCATCATCCCCAAAGTCGGACGGCATGTCCTCTGTAGGAGGGGTGCACCCGGGAAAACTCAACGACGATTCACGAGAAGGGGGATGGACAAGCTTACGAGTGTCACGCTGCTGATGTAGGGTATCGGTGCTCCGAGAGGGTTCATCGCTGAGATCGACGGTGACGCTAAAAGTTCCAAACATCGAAGGAGTGCGGGGCATAGTGGTGTACACCTAACCAAACGACGGTTGTGGCAGGAAAGTAACTTGACAGAGTCGAAGGGTACGGTGAGATGGAAAAGAGGAGGGATGAAGAAAGAAGGGTGATTGAGAAAGGGGGGGGGACTATAAAGATGACATGTTGGGTGACTTGGTAGCCACAACCGAGGTGAGTTACTCGAAGGGGATCGAATCAATTGTGTTCCACCAGCTCATATTCCACAGAGCTGTTCATTGGTACGGATCTAGATAGAAAATACGAGGCGAACAATCGAGATGGAAGGGGGTTCAAAAAGCGTGGATTGGGCGCCGTATAGCCGTTTCCTCCTAGTCCCGTGTCACGTTCTGGATGCCAGCCTTGGATCATGTCAACCTTGCTGACGATCATTTCGTATTCGAAGGGGTGAAATTCCCAGACTGTGTGAAACAATGCACCCACCGTCCTCCCTCGAAGAAAGAGAGCGGGACAGTTGAGCACTGCGGGAATGAAAAACTTCTTGCGGCGGTGATGATTCGTTCCTCGACGATCCCCACCTTGCGGACCCGGGGAGGGTGAAAACTGTCGGGCAGGTTTATACATTTTTGGGTTGCCGATCGCTCGCAAGTGTCAGGCGTACTTTGCACCTGGAACTTGGCACGTTGATGAGCAAACCCGGATGACAAGACTGAGACGTAACCAAACAAACAAAGGGGTCATGAGCCTGGCCTACAGCGTGGCGGCGCAAGGGACTTCTTCATTCCTTCACAACGACGTTGGATAATATTTACAAAAAAAAATTCATAATTTTAAAGTGATGAACATGCAGCGCCCGTAACATCATGACACACAACTTCTCGTCCTTGAGAGAGGGGATGAAAAATTGAAGCTTTTGGTCGAAAAAAAAAAAGAGAGATCTGTCACGTTCAGGGACCGATAAGAATGTGGTGGACGTGACGAGACGTGGTCACATCAACACATGTCCTAAAGTGGCAAACGTGGGTAAGTGTGTGAAAAGAGGTGGGTGTGAAACTATTGCCGTGAGCCGTATGAAAACACGATTGATGATGATGGTGTTGATGATGGCCCCCTGTTTCGCTCTGGTTGAAATTCTAGCCTGCTATGAGGCACAGACGCGGTCGCGAGGAGCCCCGTTCACACCTCTCACGACCCACTCGGATTATTGAAGGGCATCCGGCCCATTCACCATAACTGGCTCTCCGTGAGCTTTTCAACCGCCGGGACCTCGGAGATGAGTTTGCGACTCCAAAGGGGGCGAACACCTAAATTAAAATATACACCCGTCCCATGCTATAAATTCGTTGGTCTTCTTTCCAAAAACAAGCCAGACCAGAAGCGCCTCGGCCGATTTCGGTCACCACTCGAGCAGTGGGGGAGGGTTACTGGGGGGATGTGTGAACCCTCATTGGCAGACGCCCAACCTTGATCGGAGAACTGATGACTCTGATCAGCCCCAGGCCCCCAATCCGCAGGTACTAGGAACCCAAAAGAACAAACCTTGAGTCGTTCAGATCACGGGGGCCTTGTCCAGAGAGTTAAGGTGTGCAAAGCCCCGATTTACCCAATAACTATCCGATATCGGATCCTCGCTCTCGGGATTCGAAACGGCACCATTTCCGACGCGCTTCTCTTGAGGAGCGACAACCGGCTCCATTATAGACTCGAAAAATCACCGTCAGGCAGGCGCTGGAGCGCGAGCCCCGTGGGCCGATACGCATTAATATGAATAGTCACAAACACTAACTCTGTCCCATGTCCCATGTTTGAAACCCACGCCTCTTATTATGTTGTCAAGGACTGATTATCCCGGTTACACGTCTGGGCGGGTGCAATCAATATATTCGACGGAACGGCGGATTCAAGTGGGCAACAAAGCGTCATGTCGTGGGATCGTGCAACACAGCAAGCAGATAACGCTTGTCTGTGGGAAACCAATTTAGAAGAGAGAGATACCTCCCTACGGCGTTAACAACTCACCTGGAGATATCATGATCTCGTGGCGCTTGGTTCGGATACGCATGAACCGAATTTCGTCCTGAATTGACCCTCAGTTGCCCGACGAGGGAAGATGCAACGGTTGAAACATACTCCTTCGTTCACCTCCCCACTGACTTCTTCTAAAGCACTCTGGACGCCCTCAATGATCTTCGCTATCGCAGAGGCGTACTTCCTTCCATGTTCACCTTCGAATACTACGCCCGAGTGTCTGATTATGCTGACCGGTTGACCCCGCGAAAGTAGGAGATAACCAAGTACAGATCTATGGGAGGAGAGCAGTGAGAGTGTCTTTTCGAACTCTGGAGGCGTTGGGATCGCAGAGGGTGTGGTCTGCGGCAAGGGGAAGGATGTTGCGCTAGTGGATGGTACTGCCGAAGCCTATCATCTGGCTTTAGTCACCATGTTCTTCTTCTCTTTTTTTTCGAGAACACGCCTGGAAACGTACCATGAACGATCAGTGAACTGTGGATGGGTGCAGAGCCATCAGACCCTTTTCCGACACAGACAGTCATGCATTGTGATCACGTGATCAACCACACTGCTTACGACGCTTCTGGCCCGAGACGTTTACTTAACTGGCACTGTCACTGCCACTTCTCACTATGCGATGGAATGCCACAACTGCGAGTCAAGGCAACGGCAGTTCTATTGCGAGAATTGCATCAGGACACAGTAGGTCGCGTGCAGCTGCTTACGGTAACTGGCTACTCATCAGCACGAATGGTGTGCCTTGCTCAGCCTACGCGACTTTCGTTTGCAAATACAACACGCCACCGTTGACCGGGATGAGCAAGTACGCAAGGCCACCGCAGCCATCGACACCATAAGTGAATCCCGCACACGACGCGCGGATCTTTCGATGAGTCAGGAAAGGCTCAACGAACTGCATAACGGTCTCGCCAGTTTGCGGAGGGAGAACGACAGAGGTGAGCCTGCAGTCATATAGGGTCTCCATGCATCATTACCTGAACGTCTCCGTAGCTAGACAACGTGTTCGGGCCTTACGCGAAAACCTTGCGACACGGCGACGGACCCTCTCCCAGGCAAAGCTTCTTCCGCCTGCGCCTCTAGATACTTTGATTTCCGGTGAAGTCGCCCAGTTGAACGTGCGTGCAGAAACGATTGCCCAAGCACGCAGTGGGCTCGTCTCTGAGCTAGTGGAGGTGTTCAATATCGTCGAGGTCGGTGGTCGCCCTCCGATTGGCGGCAAGGCTGGTACCAAGGGCGAATGGACTATCGGCGACCTCGTCTTACCAGTACCTGGGGACATCCGACGTGCGTCTTTGATCATCTTTACGTCTTTGCTTCCACCTTACTGTAGACAGGGTACCCTCCCGATCATATCAACGCGGTCATAACGCACACTCTGCATTTCATAGGACTTCTCACGTTTTACCTCGGGATTCGCCTTCCGTTTGAGATTACATGGTCAGGGGAGAAGCTCGGCGTTGGACAACCTTGGATACGCTCCATCAAAGGGACAGAATCTGGTAGCTGGGCAAAGTAGGCAGACCATCATATGTTCCTGTGCCCCCCATCACTCATTGATCTCACGTTTTCCTCCGAATTTTCAATAGGTGGACATCCAAACATTGTCTTCATGTTTCTTCGTCGTCTCCAGCTCCGGTTACTGACCCCCCCGCTGCACTTGCCCAATCGACGTCCGATTCATACCTAGAGACCAGCCCGCTACCCACACCATCATCTTCGTTTACGACTGCATACGCGATGCTCCTGTACAACGCCTGCTATCTCGCGTACACACAAGCCATTGAGATCCCTCTTTCTCAGGCTGGCGATGTCCTCTCGAATCTCTGGTCCGTTTGTTGCTCTGCAGAGCTTGGACGGTCTGTAGATTCTCTCCTTTTCCTTACAAGTGACTTATTGACTGTCATTTCATTGATGCAGTCGTTCTCATCAAACATACCCACTACTTCCACCACCTACACCGCCCAGCTTCCCCCTCGACTTTGCACAACTACTCCAGGCCACTGCTGCCACTCCCGCGTCGCGACCGCGCCCAGCGCGCCCGCGCATAGCGGGAACAACCAAAGCTAGGAACCACGTGCCCGAAGAGGACGAGTGGGACTTGTTGGACGATGACGAAGCAGGTGCTGCAGAATTCCCCTAGTACAAGTATATCGATACCACGTCCCCCTTTTGCCACTGTTCACTGCAATACCGCTATCAAATGTAGCATTACTATCGCACGCCTGTATCACACCTTCTTACACCCAACTCGAATTTTATCCATCCGACTCGGTCCCTAGGGTTTCTATTGTTGTGCCCCGCATTTACACGTCGAGCGGGTGTTGAAAAAGCCGACAGTTGGTACCTGGGTAAGCCAAGAACCCATGACATGCGGAGAATCAGTAAGCACATACAAGACACACTATGGCTACGGAGATGACTTGTGAACCGGAAGAGAATAAAGCAAAAAAGCGTTCGGGCCATTCGAGGGTACCGTATACAGCACAGTATGAGATCATGGGACTCGGCACACCGCCGAACGTCCCGAGTACTAGCCTCTGTTGGTAACATTGTTGTTCAAAGTCGGTACCAACGGTTTATGGACAGCCAGACAGCCACATTAATCTTCAGAGGCTCTAATGACAATATGGGTACATGAAAGTTTGAAAGTCAGTCCGCCCCGGTTTCAGGACACAATGGAAGCTCCTCGGCGCGCATGAAGACCAGATACCCACCGTCCCGTGATCCGAGCCGAGAAATCGTCCCAATGCCTCAACTTACTCAGGACGCCGATACTATATATGCGAGGTTATCGATGGATGGGGAACAATGTGACATCCCCTCCTAGAGTACGGACTCTCACGGCGTCTCTCATCAATATGACGTTCAACTTGGGCTAAGCACATGCTGATCGCGACAGATGTCATCATGAGCTTCTTCCTACCTAGTCAAGCCAGTGCCAGTGGCTTGACAAGCCCAGAAGCACGCAAAAATGAATGACTGTCAATGAACATGCCAGCGACTTGCGCAGAGGAATGGCCCATCGAGAGTGAAGTAGTACCGCGTGGACCGTGACAGGTCAACCGGTCAAGTTTTGCTTGATGGAGTTGCGGGGAAAATGGATCGACTGAGAAAGGCGAGGGCTATCTTTGATAGATATCTCCCCCCAAACAGCAACAATATCGTGTGCCACTGGCACAAGGAAATCAATGGACCAGGTATCCGACGAACGGACATGGACGTAACACCACGTGGATCGCAGTTCATCGATTACGATGTACCGTGCGACGTTTTGTCGACCAACGGAGCTATTCTGCAACACCGTCCGCCGTCCGTGCGGGCGTGGATAAGACAACCAGTCGCTGTCAGGGAGACGGAACCTACTATCCTAATGGGCGGTTACTGTGCGAGCGTCGCAAGAACATTTGCCCCAGCAGACAAACAAACAAAATATGGTTCCTCAATCTCTTCGACAACCTTTTTACGACCGCCAGTGAGTCAAAATTAAAAGTACTGTATTGAGATTTGTGAATCGATACAGATACAGCATGCCGGGCACGGTCAGGGATTTCCGCCGCAGACAGCCGCCAATTGACCCAATGCGAATAGCGGAGGCAGGAACAGGCGCAACCCCCGTCCCTTCGATACATTGGCCATACATGATACTGATAAGCACCAAGGCAAATCCATTCAATTACGAATTGAAAAGTCCGGCTCGGTGAACAAACCGAGGCTTACCGAGGGGGAAAAAAAAAAATAAGGTTTTTCCTAAAACGATCTGCAGTCGCTGGTTGTGTTGTGTGCGTGCACTGTATATGTGTGTGTGTGCGTGTTGCAGATCTGGACGACAAATTCTTCAAAGGGAAAAAATCAGGGTTTGGTCTGGCGTGGTACAATCAGATGCAGATGCTGCGACCCTGTTTGTTTTGCAAAAACGCAAAACGCCACTCTCGGCTTTCGTTCGCGATCAGGTCGACGTCAGTGGGAAAGGGGGAGATGATGATCATTTTCTTTCATTTTTTTTTTCGCAAAGTAACTCAATACTTCATTTGGATCCGATACCGCGATAGAGATTCGCGAGTGAGTTTCCCGGCGAAGCCTGCTCACCTCACGTTCGAGGGAGGGTGTCAGTGTGCCGTCCTTGTGTACTCAAGAATACGATACCGTACTACAGAAGGGTGCCAGGTGTGACTTCCCACATGATTTTGTAAATTATCCAAAAGAAGGGCGCTCGCCATCGAAGCACAGACAATGCATTTGCGGCGTGCGTGCTTCACTTGAACCTCATAGGACGCACGTAGATGGTGTGAAAAAAAATATCCTTGCCGACTTGGGACGTAAAAAGAAGAGGGGGTAGGGTGTCCGTATTTTTCGCATGGCGGTAGTAGGCGCAGGGGGAATTTTTTTTTTTTAAAGTTTTGCCAGTGGTGTGGGTTGGATCACACAACATTTTACATACATGCGCATACGTGCACCAGCCACAGCTGCGGTTACATCACCTCACATGTACTGTACTGTATGTACTGTACAGCACTGTACTCTATGTGTCGCTGTGCGAGCCGACGGCCATCAGGAAGCAAAAATGAGAGCGAGTGGCAGCGGCGGCGAGCCAATAGCCGAGCTTGGAATCGTTTCATGCGCCTACAGCACCCTGTACATGCTTACTGTCCAGTTCAGTACTTTTGGACCTGCGAGAACCCGTGCGTCGCGTGGCTGACACGTGGCGACAGGTGCCCCTGGAAAGGGGCGGGTTTCGGGGTACGATATGTGAAATTTCCTAGAATTGGTATAGCGCATCCATCCATGATGTTGATGTGTTGGCGTGGTTTGAACGTCGTGTGTGTGCTTTTTACATGTGTGCTAATCGTGTCTCTGGTACTGCGGCAACGCGGCGACTGAGGTCTCAGTAGTTATCGTGAGATGTCACAACACAATTTCAAAAGTCTTTTTTTTTTTTCATTGGCGGCGTGTTGGGCGCTTTTCAGGAATGGGATAGCCAACACCTGGGAAGGGAGATAGGAGGGGAATTCACTGTAAAGCTTTCCCCATCGTCGGTCCACACGGGCTTGATTCCCGTGAAAAGGAAAGGAAATGGTCAAGTTTCATGTTCCCCTTGGGCTGGCAAGTGGTTGATCGGAGATACATTCAAGAGTGAAGCTTGTGAAGCTTTCATATGCAAGTCTAGAAGCCGGTCCTTCTCATTTCCGAGACGAATGGAGCTTTTCAGCATGCGCTTTCGAAACCGGCGATGATGGCTGTCTCTCTCTCATTAACGTGCCAAGGAAAAAGGAAAAAGGAAGAAGAGAGCGCCAATTAATATGAAACGAGAGCTTCACTGACTCGAAAGCACGTTTTGCTGCCCATTGTCAATCGCACTTATCACGTCTCAATATACACTCACGTTAGACCCCCATGCGTAGTGCAAAAGCAGAGAACTAACAAAAGACATCCTGCAGACGTGTTTTAAAAAATATGCCACGATCTCATCAAATAAGTTAGTCATACAGCCCCCTCCCCCAAAGCCGCGAACTTGTCCTCTATGCAAGCGGTTTCCACCCATCGCCTGCTGGCCACTTCATCTCGTCCCACTCCGATGGCCCACGACGTCGCCCCACATCTGGCAGTGATTCAGTATCGACCCCTAGGCCGTCCTCGCTGCTCGAGGCGCTCGGGCCTCCCCCGCTCTCCCTCCTTTCAGCGATGAGTCGCTCCTGGTTCTCAAGTCGGGGAACCCACCCACGCCGGCTGATGCCCGCTTCCGCCTTGTATCTCACGGCCGAGAGCGTATCCCGCATGTCATCCCACAGAGGCTCACGAGCAGAAAGCGACATGTGGCGGGCCAAGCGCGGAAAAGTCGGGCTCGGTGTAGATGCTGATGTAGTAGTATGTGGGATCACGGGTAGGTGACTTGACAAAGTTGTATCATGCGACGGCGGTAGTTGCACGCTGTCCGGACGGCGGCGGCGCGGGACAGGAGGCGGCGATGGATGGTGGTTAACCGACTTGGATCGCCCAAATCGCGGTGGAGAGGGTGAAGAGGTGCCAACGGGGGCAGAACTGCTTGCATACTCTGGCAGAGTGGGCTTGCGGTTTGGATGCACAGGAGGTGGAAGGTCCGTCGTTGGCCGTGAGGGCGACGGGGAGTGTGATCTAGAACGCGTCCTCGAGCGAGACCGTAGCGGGGAGCGTGAGCGTCTAAGGGAGCTAGGAGCGACGAGACTTGCGCCAGCGACTTGTTCAAACGAGCGCGTAGAAGTGACCGACGCGGGGGGGCTAACGCGTTTGCGAGGAGGCAATACGGGGATCGTGGCGACGGCTCCATCCAAAGAGGAGCGCGAACTCCCGCTGTCGATACCAAGCCGCTTCGGTGGACTGACACCTCGACTGGAGCTTTTGAGAACCTGCAAGACACGCTCCTGCTCGCGCTGCGCTTCGATACGTTTTGCTTCTTGACCTGCCTTGCTGGCTTGCAATGACTGCTGCATGAGCGTAGTTGTCAAATGAGGTACTTTTGTGAGAAGTTGGGGTGGTTGTGGCTTGGAAGGGGGGGCACCACTAGATTGGGGTACCGCAGCCGGCAGCGAGCGCGGCGGAGGGACAGGGGGAACCTTGCGAGGTGGGAGAGGAGGTAGCTTGCGCTCGGGAGAGGGGCTCGACCTCGTTGGGGTCGCCGCAGCCGCGCGCGCGACGAATGGGTTGGATGCGTGATGGGGACGAAGAGGTGGGGTCGCCGAAGGTGGCAATGGTTGTGGCTTTGCGGGGACTATGGTAGGGGAGGAGACGGTACCTGTGCGAAGATCAGGATGGATAGGAGGTTGAGGATGATCATGGCTGAGATTCGTATGGGAGAATGGGTTTGTGTCTGATGTTGGTGCGTCAAAAACGGCGCTTGCTGAGAACTGGCGTCGACGGGGGGGAGCTGGAAAAGGTCGGGTTGGGCGGTCATTCACGGGTCGTGTCGGTGATGCGGGTTCATTATGCAAAGGGTTCAAGTGAACTGGGGACTGGGAGTGAGCGTCATCGGGTGCTAAAGATATGGATGCCCCAACTGCGGGGTGCCAAGCGATGACAGGCCGCTTGTAAAAGGGGGACACAGCAGAAGCTGTGGTCTATACAAAAGAGAATCCAAAACCAAAAGGTTTCAGCTGGTCTGTTCGCCTAAGGCTGAACTATCGAAGGCTGTGTGCCCTTGAAGGAGTCCACGGGCGCTAGTCACCCGCTCTAATGACGTGCAAGAACAACATTGTCCCCGATAATTTCACAAGATAATTTCACAAAGGGACTAGGCGCGATGAGAGACGATGATGAGGATTAAGCACGAACCTTGTTTAAAAGCGAGGTTTCTGTCCAACTCTACTCCACCACGAACATGCAAGACAAGCCGAAGGATAGCAAAAAACTGCCCCCTGGTGAGATCGGTGTCTTGACCTGGACTTTGGGAGAACAGGCGTAGGATCTAAGTGATCGTGGTAAGGAAACCGATACCTAGGGGCCGAAAGTGAGATACGCACTTGGTCGAGATCGGTCATGGGAAGGTCAGGATAGCGGCCACGGAGCCAGGCACGAGCTTCGCGAACGGATACGGTGTGCTTCTCAAAATCGTCTTCGGTTGTGAACGGGACATCGGAAGCTACTAGATCCGCAAAGGAGGATGTAAAAAGGGTATATTCATCATCGTTGAGGGCAGATACGTGGAGAGATAAAGAACGCATGGGCGGTGGGCGAAAAACGGAGAGGAAGATCGGATGAAGGAGCAGGCGGAGGGGTGAGCCGTGGTCCACTTCAGCCTTGGTCAGTGGTAACTAAAGTGGTAAGGTAACTTACGGAACGGTTCCGTGCCACAATTACCGTAGCCGTAGCATTTATGGCCCCTCTCCCTCTTCCCTCTTAATCTCAGCCCACGAAATCTTTTCTAACAACATACAAGTAGAGTAGTGGCTCGGACATACGAGCGCGGTTAGTTTCCCAAATATCCATAATTCAGAACTGAACCGGTCGCAGACGCGTGACCACGATTCTCGTCGACTGCCTGGACTCCACAACGTGTCATCCCCCCGACAAGCGGGGCATGAGATAGAGCGCTCATCACCTGAGCATTATCAGAACTTTGCCAGGAATTAAACGGAACGGAACTTATAGCTTGAGCTTGAAGGCGTTGAAATCGGTCAATTGTCAATTGTCACCAATTCGAAGAAATGTCCCTTCCAGTTCTAGTTCTTCAAGGGAGACGTCTGTCTGATGGAGGGAGGAGATTACTGCGCCACCGCTGCAGGCCATGGGAGTACACCCGGTAGCGTCTCCCTTAGCTCTTTCGACCTGACATCGTGCTGTCGATTTGGAGTTGACGATGGGATATCACTGTATCGTACTTGCGCGTTCCATTGAGGCCGATCTAGTAGGAGGCAGGTGAAGTATCTTGCAATCGATCATCGACCGATCGCCTTTGCCGCATAATAAACCATGCAAACTACATGCACGGATGGGTCATATAATAGCCACCGTTCTGTAGTACTACACGTGGTAGGTCGCATACGAGCCATGTAGAACCCTGTGTTTTTCCTGCCTTTTTCCCAGCACACGCATGTCGATATCAGCTTAACTGGCCGGGGCATAAAGCCTGCGCGGTACTTGAGGAAACTCATTCATAAATCAGTGATTAGTTCAACGGGGGAACTAGGCGGCGTGTGACCACGATGTCCCGTGCTCTCACCAATTTTCCCGCCGACGTTATCACAGATGAGTGGACCAATGTTGTTTAAATGTATAACAGACGCTATCTCCGTTTACATGTTTTGGTAGCGTGAATGGACTGCAATGAGTTAGCATTTAAGTTCCGCAGTCGCAGCAGACGGCAAGAAATCACTTTTGTTTACGCTTTTTCACGTAGGAACTGTCCAGCCCAGACCAAAGCCAGACGCTCACAAAGGTCCTTTGCGACGATTGGCATCTCTCTCTGCTTTCAAAGTAGATATTTCATGGAGGTCAATGACCTTGAATGGCCAAGTCAACCAATTCCCACCACTGCGCATGGTAGGGACTCCCATGTCCTCCAGAAGTTCGTCGACACATTGGGGCCAGCTGTGAAGATGGGACACAAGTGAGTGGGTGGCGGGACGAGGCAGCTACATCGAGGGAAGGTGTAGGTACGCGACTCACGTCCAGAATGCCACCGTGCTCGTGTGGCTTTCGTCCATCCAATTCAGGGCATACGGGTAACGCCGTCGCACCCATGCCCCATCATACTCGGCAGCGTCGTGCGCCTCTCCAACGTTCTGCGGAAGTCGTAGCGCATCACGTCGGAAGTATGCAGAAATCCAATGGGCGGATACTTCACACACATAAGAGGGATGGGCAGAAAACTGTTTGTATGTGTGCAATGATGAGCGGTGGCATTAAGGTCTCAAATAATAGAGTGAAATACCATAGCTCCGATGACAGCAAAGTCTCGATTTAATATGCTCTTCGCGGGGACTAGCCCTCGATATATCGATGCGGCCCAAGATGTTCCTCCTGACATGACAGGTGGGTTGGCGAGGCTCGTGTAATCCCAGCGATACTTCATCATTGACTCGGGGTCAGGGGGGTGTCGACCCAAGCCGAGTTGTTCCATCGTCTCCTCTGCCCATGAGTACATTGGCATGTCTCATTATCATGTCTGCACCACACACTCACTGTCGAACATCGAACGCCACGTAGACTCATACCCAGTTGCTAGAACGACAGCTGCGGCAGGGAACACGCGCCCATCCTTGAGGATTACTGAACGCCCATCATCACCGAATTTTGCCATTCGCGCGGGTGCGACAAGAGATATTTTCCCTGAAACTGCAAGTGCATGAAAGCTTCCCTCTCGAGGAATTCCTTCATCATTTGTGCGAGTGTTCCAAAATAGAGAATGAGTGCGACGAAGTGGGGACTCCCGAGACACGCCCAAAACGTAAAACTGTCGTGATATGTCAAAGGGCATTCTGCTGAATGTTTCCCGAGGGGGAGTTGGAAATAACGTTTTACCGAGTAAGCTGCCAGCGCTTGCCAAAAATAATGTACGATTGCGGCGCCGAGCCAAGTTGTGTGCAAGAAACGTCTGACGAGAGTCAGAATATGCGGTCGCATGTAATGAAACATATTTACTCCAGCCGAGTATGCAACTCCTTGTTGGGGGACATAACGGAGAGAAACCTGGGATTTCGTCGAATTCGTAGTCACTGTGATAAATTTGATCGTGATACCTGCTCTTCCTTATGTAGGGAGGCAAAGGAGTTGAACTTGCTAGGAAAGCATCCGTAGTGTCGAATATCATCGTAACAGGGCGGCCTTCTCTAGCAAGGAAGGCAGCAGAACTTCGGACAGTTAGTCAGGCATGGTTCAAAAGACACTTGGTTGAGCGCACTCTTGTGCTGATTTTCCACCCCCAATGACTATGATGGGTGCACCTGAGTTCGCGCGGGAATCAACAGCTGTCGAGCATGTAAGGAGGTCGTCGATCCGCGAACTGAAGTCCATTGAATGCAAAACAGGACCAGAAAATCCGGCTTCCTTGGCTGCGACGGGCGTCAATGACTCCGGGTATCGCGGCCTACTGCGACCCTGAGAGAGAACCATAAAAATAAAAGTCCCGGATCAATGCGGCACTCAAAACTCACCCCAGTGCATAGAATGACTCGGGAATAATATGAAACCTTCTCCGTGCCCGTGCGTCTGTCATGCACAAGCACGTTCCACCCTCGCCCACGATCTCCCCTACGGATATTGAGAACCTCCGTTTCAAAACGAATTTTACCTTTTAAAAATCGCTCAGCGAAACTTTCCATGTATTGTCGCACGTCCTCGCCAGATAATCGACCTCCGGTCTTGACAGAGCCATGGGGCTCGGGCATTGGCATGGCAGAAAACCTGAACTCCCCGTGCACGCTGGATTCTACATTAACAACAAGAGACTAGACATATGGGGTCGTAAAGAGTAAAGACAGACCTGTTAACCTGGAGTCCCGGGTACACGCGCTCCTCAGACCAAACCCCGCCCACGGATCTGTCACAGGTAATGACCTCGACGCTCTTGAAACCATCTTGAAGTAAAATGTGAGCAGTTATAATTCCAGCAATGCCTGAGCCAATGACTCCGATGGACTCAAGAAGAGGATTGGCCTGGTGTTCGGTTGAGTGAGTGAACATCGTATCGTTGAACGGGGGCAGGGAGAACTGGGACATGATCTGAGTGTCACGGGTGAATCAAGTATTAGTACCGTGGCGGATAAACCGAACATGAATATTCGGCGGCTGGCACACCTTCCATTGAGAAGCTCTGACGTACATAACCTTCACTTGTCATTTTCAACACCTGCTCTGCCGCCGTGTCTAAAGCCTGAGGCCGGAAGGTCCCGATGACGGGGCCTAGGAGAACCACACGCCACTCTGGAGCCTCGAGGACTCAGAGTCTAAGCATTAATGTTGGTTAGGTGGCCTGTTGTGTCAAAGACCTAGCCCGGCCATTGGCAGGACTGGTATGCGTTAGCGAAAACACACATAAACATGAATTATGTAAGATTTGAACCAACCAATCCCATCGCGCTCCAACGTGACATTCTTCACCGAGCAACCTCTACGACCGTGATGAGGAGTTCTGGACACGACGGCGACACCGTTTAACCGAATGCGTCCGCCTCTTTTGTAAATAACTATAAATGATACAGTATACTTAGTTCAGAAGCGGCGACAACCTTCTTTTAAATTTTAAGACCGACAAGTCAATTCCCAAATTCCCGTGCTTCCACTATTATTTGGTAGTTCCGTGATTCAATACCACCGAGTCTGACTTGGAGTCCCATCAGCAGCTCTAGGCCAACAACTGCACGGATCTACCGACCTACCCTCTGGAGGCGTGGCGAATTCGCATTAGGATAGTCCCTTTGCCTCGTCGGCATAGTATGGCAATTCCCACGCACCTTCAAGACCTTAGGCCTTAGGCCTTAGGCATTCAGCTATTTCTTCACGGCGGCGCGGGTCCAATTTCCGACTCATGTCATTTCTTGACCCACTGGTCACCTATCAGCGCTATCAGCATTAGTCTTTCAGCTCTCCGACTCACCTCGTGCTTTGGTGGATCACCGTCTGTATTAGGGTCTCATTCCTTGGTATAGAGCAATCGTTAGGCTACTCCAGCTCACAGTTGGTTTTAGACATATCACAAAAAAGGATGGAAAACCGTTCGTATCGGTGCAGGCCTGGATGAATTTTTGATCATCAGATAATAACGGAGTCTTGGGTGCCTTCGTGACCCACACAAATTTTGTATTCAACGTCGCGTTGGGGCATACTTTCGGTTGATCACTGTAGTATTCACGAATATTCCTGTATTCCCACCTTTACCCTCCATAGCTGATGCATGGTCGTTCCGGTATTTTCCTTTCTCATTTCTCAAGCTGTGGCCGCGTACAGGTTACATTGTTCCGCAGGCTTGTTAATCACGTGTGAGTACAACGATGGCCGTAGTCACGCAGAGCTGATATTTCGCCCGGCCTGTGAATCTTCAAGTTGCAAACATCATAACGAGTGCGGTTCCCACCAACTTGTCACTCAATTGTCCATTGCCCTGGGAACTCACCCGTCACTATCACCATCCAAACATTAAGGTGTCTTTCACGCCGTTGTCCCTGAATTATGATCGGTTTGCACTGTGTGTTCCTTTGCCAGGAAACTTCGAGGGAAAGTAAAATCAAATGGCCTTTGAACAAAGCATAGAAGGGTAAACACGCATCAGGTAGTGACATGTCATAGCAGTGAGTCTAGCTTGCTCAAGACCTCCAAAACACCGGCCACGAGCTCACATGCAGTGTCTTCGTCACCACCAACCAATTCCTTGCGCACCTCTACAAGTAAACCAACCACAGCCTCGCGGCCGTTGTTGCCAGAGCTCCCCATTGCGATGCGCGGGCCCTCCCTCCTTTTGGAACCCGAGCTGCCTGGAGAGTTGGTACCAAATGGCCAAGCTGAAAACTCGGCAAGGATATCGTCACATCGTGCAAACGCCATCTCGCGCTCCTCGTACCCGAGCTTTGCAAACGCGTTATCGAGGACGCTCGCCGCATAAGCAGCACATGCAAGACAGACAGTACGTAGCGCCCGCATCTGCGTACCAGGCGCCTCCAACGCGGCGGGTGGAACGGCTGATGTGCCAGCCGTGAGCAGAGCAACAACGCGTGAGACCACGGCGTCCTTGATACGAAGATCAGCGACTGGGTGTGTGGCCATATCGAAGAGAAGGAAATTGCGCTTCTCCGTGCGGAGCACACCCTTGTCGACGAGCCCCTTGGCAAGGCGCTCGCGGACCTGCTTGAGCTGGTAACCAATTTTGAGTACGTTCCACGTCTCGCCTGATGGAAATACGGTAGTGTGTCAAAGGTGTTGCATGGCGAGAGGGACAGTAGACCTACCGGAGAGAAGGTCGACCCATGAATTAATGGACATACGCTCAGACTCTTGCGCCTTCATCATGCGGAGAGTCTCATCCAGGATTGTCTCACCAGTCTGACGGTCATCGGTTACCTCGATTAGACGTTCAGCAAGTGGAAGTCTACGACGGTTTGGATCCTTGTGAACGGCAATGCGTCGCCGGAGGGCGAGCTCGATGAGTATGCAACCGCGTAACGCGTATGAGATGTTGTCATTCCAAAATGATAAATAACCCTACACTCGAGTTAAGTTAGGGACTCGATTGGATTACAGTTGGACTTGCCTGACGGTCTTTTAAACCAAGAAGTAGGACTTCCTCCATAAGGGTAAGATGAGGCACCTTTCCGCCTGCCTTTGATTCTTCTTCATCCCGCTCTAGGTCACGCGGATCAAAAGCGATTTTGTTACCCCCAGCAAAAGCAGAACCGGCGTGAGAAGTGAAGGATGAGGAGGATGGATCCGAGGAGGGGGACGCTGGAACAGTGTTGACTCTCCGCCTGGATAGCCCAGGATTTTCGCTCATCGCGTTGGGAAAGAAGGGGGCGTGACGGTGAGGTGGCAAAAGGAGTAATAAGGATAGTCAGGGACTCTGTACCGACTCAGGGTTCGGCAACCTTGGGGCTATCGTAGTTCGCAAAGTCCCGCCACCAACCGAAGGCCCTGAGTGGCTGAGCGTCGGCTGCGGGCTTGTTGGTGCAAATCATCATAACAAAGCGCACAAAGTCCCACCTTTTGAGACCCCGTAGCTCAGTGGTAGAGCGTGAGATTCCAGCAACTTGTTGTTTCCTCAAGGCCATCCGTTCAATCCGGGTCGGGGTCAACCTTTTTTTAAATTCATATTTGTTTTGTCTCCACCTATTCTGGTCCCCTCCGTCCTCTAATCGCTATCCCCTTGCGTTCCTCATTTCAAGTCATCACTTTGTAGATCGTCGTGTTCGAAAAACGCGGGCCTCGATCGGCATGTCGGGTTCCCTGAAATCAACCGCGGAATATTGCGTTAGACAACCCCGTGGTATTCTCGCTCTCTTTCTCCCTTCATTTTCTTTCGGAGCACGTCAGACTGGACACCAAGTTATTCACGTGAACGACGTTCCATACGCGGAGCCTGTTTTACGTGCTGATACACCGGCGAGTCTTTTTCAACGGAGTGCAGTCTTGACGAGACTACTCAAACAGAATAGGAGCTCTCCAGAGTCGAATTCTCGCGCCACGTTGAAAGCACGCTCCGTTTTCGTTTAGAGCGGGAGGCAGAGTTGGTCGCGGAACAATCACCATTATTACCTTCGCTTCACGAGGGGGACAATAAGGGCGAGAAAAGTGAATAATCTTCCTCGACTTCTGGAGGAGGGCAAGGAGGACTGGCGTTCACTGACATGGCTGATCACTGCAGTGCGTTTCGAGCGTGCGATGCTCACGTTACGATGCACCGTGGCGCAGGCGTATGGACGCTACTCTCACGCAGAGCCAACGTGGTGAACTGGAGGAACCTCGCTCTACAAATGACCTCGCGAACCTGATGCAAGGCCTTATGAGTCAATCGCTGGGCCCAATTCACCCTCTTGGCCCCGTACCGATCAGCTCGATGATTCTGGACACGCCACAAGCACCACCCTATGATCGTACAATTGGTTTTACTGCTGGAAAAGGATAGCCTAGTATGGGTGAGGTTGTGGCATAGTACAGTCTCGTGACCCTATTCGCATATTTCGCAAGACTGACGTCTGCAGGAGGACGGATGTTTTCTTGTTTCATTTCCGCTCGCCACTCGCGAGAACATCACAATGTATCTAACTCAATTTCCCGGATCCACAACCTGGACCTTCATCCATCCCACTCATCCATCCCACTCTGTCCCGACTTCGGGGCTTAATTTCCGCTTTACCCCGAACCCACCCTCCCCTGACCTTTCGTCCCGTCATTGGGAATGCGGATTTATCATACCTCGCAACCTGTGATATTTTCCCACGTTGGTTTCTAGAACATTCTCATCAGCGGGAGTAGCCGATGTGACGAGCACCAGACGGCGAGTGATAAGGGTGAGTACGTTCCGCTATTCACAAGATAATGTGCGAGACAAGTGCTTATTGCTATGTGCGCCGTGTATTACCGATGACGGCTCGTCTCTGCGCTCAAACTTTGCAGCCAGTGCCGTCATCTTGGCTGGGGGTTGTGCTCCCAACAATGTTCTTGCGTCGTAATGGCTCCTTTCTACCGGTGGAGCTACGACTCCAACGCGCAGCTGGCTGTGCTAGAATCGGTGGCGCAGTGAATCACACGCCCATCTTGCGCCTTCACCATCGTCTTCGACCCCCGCTGTGCAACAGCGCGCACCACTGACCTTGTAACCATGGTTTTCCAGAGAGTCCCACGTCTACCGTAAAGGTACGAATAATTTAGCTAGTCTCAGCACATTGCCGTTTCTAACAGCCATCCATTCCGTCATCGCAACGTGTATCCTAATACCTCGTGTGGTACCTGCGGTTCAGTTTAGACCGTGGGCCGTGCGATCATTCATCAAGGTTGACACGTTTTCGTTCCTTGCCTGCAAGTCCTGTATCTAGATACATCAAGGTCATGAAGAGGGTCCGAGCTTACACCATCAAATTCCGAATATCTTAGTAACTCATATCGGCCATTCGTTTAAAGCACCATAATTAGTTCTGCACGCCGCAGCAGTGTGCACCCTCACAACAGGCGTAAGCCATTCCCATCATCTACAGCTTTTCTCGAGAAATGGGGTTCCCAGGCCACGAGGCCTCTATGAAGAAGCCGTGATATATAGCGAGGTTTCTGCCTCGCGCGTGCCTATAAGACAGTCTTTTCCTTTGTGTCAACGAGGCCTCCCTACCGTGCGGGCACCGGGCGGTATACTATAGCTTATATCTTCTGTCTATTCTTTCACAGTCTTTCTCGACTCTCAGCCCTGCAGAGCCCCGTTCTAGCAGCCCTTTTTACCCTCAGGCTTCCAGGAGCTGTATCCCTCCTCTCCGAGTCCCTCAGCAACTTTCGTAGGCACCTCCAATAAATGATGCTACCACGCCGCGCGCATACTCACCCGGGCAGTCGACCCAAAGCCACATCGGCATGTCTCCAGAACCCATTTCTCACACCGATATACTCATTCACGAAATCGACAGACCCCGCCATCGCTAACCATCAAGACTGGCTTAACGTCGCACGCCTCGGATTCATGTGATAGCAGTTCCTCAAGAACTGCCATGCCTCATAGCAGCCAGCGGCAGCACCGCTGGTCAGAGCTCGTCCCACCTCAGACGGCCCTCACGTTTGTCGCCATGTACGACCCCGCGGAGGGCCTTCTCACCTTCTCCGGCGCGTCGCTCCTACCCTCCGAGCCGCCTACCCCACCCACGCCGCACACTCCACACACACCAGCACTCGATACGCCGGATACACCAACCACCTTTGGGCCTATGCCGCGCACGCCCGCGCCCAGTACCCTCGCCGATATGCAGAGCCTCCTCGACGCATACTTCCGTTCTGCAGGCACCCCTGGCAACCATGCCCTGCCTGCGCGCGCATCGTCGACCTTCGACGGCCTCCTGTGTGTTGCGCCCGAGTCAGGAAGCACCGAAACTGGCTGTTGGCGAGAGAAGCCGCTTCCGATGCGCCCGCCACCGCCGCCCGACCGGGACAGTGTGTTTGCGTGGTCGTGGCTCGGACGGATGGCACCGGATGATCCGCGTGAGCCTTGGGACGAAAGAGGGAATGACAGGGGCTGCGTGTATTGGCCGTCTGTTGCAGACAGCGGGTACAGCAGCACGGGCTGTGACGATGCCGCATGCGATGGCGGCGACGATGGCGACTCGTTCTACTTTACACCACCTGAAATAGAGGATCCAAATGAGGTGCGATTTTTCCTCTTATCTTTTCCTTCTATCTTAGCATAACCTTCCTCGCTGTGCCCTTCCCGAATGACGACAGTGCTCTGCGTTCTCTGTGACGACGACGTCAACGTCCGAATACATCGACGTCCCGGGCCGCGAGTGCGACTCTATCTGGTCCACGAACGTACTTGCATATGCTTATCCTGCACGGGGCCAGGCACCCGCTCAAACCCAACCTTCTTCGCCAACGTCGCCAGCACAAGCCCTCCTGCATCCTTGGCGGCTGCTGCGCGCGCGGACATCTCAAGCCACGATCGCGGGGTCACCACAGCGGCGGTCGTCGAGGGCTGCTAGCATGTTTGCGAAGCTCGGTCGGCTTGGATCGCGGGACGACTGTGAGTCATGGATCTGCGTCGAGGTGGTACACACTATAACCCAACGACCATTGCGAGAGTGCGAGTGGTAGCCCGCAAGGAAATGAGTAGGATCGACTTCTTTTTACCGTTCGAGTCTCTGGCGCTGGCATCCGCTGATAACACTCCTTCCTTTTCTATCATTTTGGTCATATCTGAGCATTTCCCCTCCTTACCTCACAAACTAACCCTTCTCTTGGTCTCCGTGTTCCCATTGATGTATGCGTAGACGAGAAATTTGAAATGAAACATGGTAGTTTATCAAAAGTCCAAGAATGAGAGGCAAGGTGTCGTATTATGGAGGTTACAGAGATGGATTTATTCATAGCCCAGAGGTTTATCATTACGGATGACGGGAGATAATGAACGATCGTCAAGCCAGGGCAATTCATAGCACTCATTGCGGAAAATACGCATCGTCACCCCAGTACTCTGCCCAAGAAGTATTGTCGATGAGTATCTCTAACCACAAACCTGATAAGAGAGGCACGAACCTTCTGTGATACCCTGCCAGGCAAGGTAGAGCACGATGACAGTCGCGGTTTCCAGGGCCGTCGCGATGAACGAACCATCAATCTTGGCGTTTGTACCATCACAGATGGTGCGAGAAAGGAGAAAGTACGCAAGCTGTGCGAAGATAAAAAGGATACCAGCCAGAACATAATACACTAAAGGGCGCATCTCGTGGAGGATCCGGGTCACGATCCACACCATTAAAATAAAATAAAGCAACGCCGCACTGCGGAGGGTGACATCAGGCGCCATTCGTGGTGCACGAGGAAGGTGAGTGAAACGCACGTGCCGGGCCATATCGATGTGAGGACGAAGAGGGGAGTTGAGTGTAGGGATTGCTTCGGGTTGCCCGGCTCGAGGGCGCTCGTGATGGTAAGGGCAACATCAAGGGAGATGTAAGTGGTGGCGGCCATGAAAATTATGGTAAGAATGGAAAAAGGCTGAGACGTGGCCGTTAGCAAGAAGGAAGTAAAGGCACCGGTAGGAAACAAGGCGCACAATTAACGAGGATGGAGTTCCATCCTCAACAATTTGGGTTGCTACGAGGGCGTTGCCCAGAAGCATCCAGAAAAGACTCGCAACAGCGCCTGCATGAATGGCCGTGAGAACGACAAGGGCAGTGGTTCCTTGCTCGAGAAAGGAGCCCGTCGTGAAGAGTTGAAGGAGGAGGGTAAGAAGGTAAACGGCGAGAAATGCACGAAATTCGACACGGCCTGGAATTGGGTTGGAAATCTCGAAGGGGGGGCAGGTAAGACAATGATACTCACCGACGGCGGCCTTTCGATAGTTACAGCGATAGATAAGCCAGAGGACAACAATGCAACTGAAACTACAAGCGAGGATATTGGCGATGTTGCCAACGGAATTCTCAAAGCCGACGCGTGGGATGCCACACGCTGGATTGACTCCCACCGGGGCGGATGCTGCGTTGGCAGAGCGGCCGATAAGGAGAGTAGGTGCGTTGTGTTGAAGCTATTTTATGGGTGAATAGAGTGGATCGGTGACGGAGAAATAAGGGGGGAAGGACCTCGCGATAAAAGAGATTGCACCAAGGGTAAGAGGGAGTTTTCCTGCAGAGAGGTTCAAAGTCCCCAAAACGGGTCATCTCTCGAGACTGGATTGTGCCGTCACAGAGGGCGACAGGTTAGATAGAAACAGGAAGGACAAGTTGGTGTTGGTGGTTGAGTTCCGAACGTGTGTTGGGGGTCGGGACTCAGGCGAAGGCAAATTTGATGGACCGTGGAGTCCGAGCTGATAATTGAAACCTGCGAAGCGAAGCAATGGTCACATGAGATGAGGTAGTTTCGTGTCCCGGACGACATTTACCTTGTAGTACAACCGATAGATAGAAACTTGAATGGTGCACAGCAACGAGCAAAGTCGAAAGGCCTCCCTGCGGTCTACGACTCAAACTGGCGACTGCTGTCGGGCACAGTACCGCGAGAGGAACGGGGGGTCGTGGGACATCAAGTTCTTTGTTCTCCAGAATAGGGAATGGCCCCAAATTATGTAATTTATCACCCCATTATCATCGTTGCCATCGTTGCCATCATCATGCAGGTGTGATCACGTGTTCCACATTTATAGGCTTCCAGGCCTCGGCACCACGGAGCGCTCATTGAAAATCCGCCTATGGCATTCAACTCGCGGACGGTTGTGTGATGAATGGTCTCCAAGGAGAGGCTAAACTCCTTCTGGCGCACCGTACAGCATCATTGGACTCCCTTGCAGAGGCGTCGTGGGTTCGTTTGCTGCTCCTGTTCTTGTGCTGGGTATGTTAACGTAAAAATGATTACAGTGATCACACGTGCACATCTTTCCGTCGTGGGTGAGGCCTGTGAGGGGTTATGTGTATCTGGTGATATAAATCAGCCACCGTGGCGCTGGGGGGCACAGTTTCGGTGCAGCACCAGTGTGCAGATTTGAGTACCTATGAGTCCGTATCCGTGGGGTGACGTGGCAGATTTACAGATTTTTATTTTGGCTCTGCTACTGTTTGGATTGCCTACATCAGATCATGTGAGTGACAATCGTGGATAGTGTGGTGAGGCCTTGAAGGCGCCTTTCTTCCCTTCTGATGTTCTGCAGCGGGCTATTCCTACCCGTCGGCTCGGCAGACTGGATTTGAGGAGAGCTGTTCGTGCAAGTCTCGGAGCTTGCGGTGTAACTTCTCATACCAAAATACTGTATGGGTTGGAGGCATGTGTCGTTTGCATTTAAAGCTGAGTCCAGCCATCATGTTGATAGCTTTGCAGACATTGAACTTATTTGGCTACTATGCCGCCACCCTTTGGCCGTACAGCAACGATCCTGGTGACATGCGGATAGAAAGCGGGGATAAACCAGCCAATCTCCTCCGCTGCCCTGGGATATGGATGAACCTTCTCTAAAATGAGTGCATGCCTCATTCGTAGACATCTCGTGGCAGTGGTTCGCAGCTTTTCAACCTATTTTCTACATGGGTCACTGGACGCACAAAGGCGGGAAAGATCTTTCGTTCTTACGTTCCGAAGACGAGTTGCCGATGATCGCATTGCCAAAAGAAATACGTGGATGTCCCACTGATGTCCGTATTCGGTATACTAGAGAATACTCGTTTATTTATTTTCACTTCGGTCAGACTGCTGTAGAAGATTGTTTCACGATTTTAATGGTATTTTGTGTTACAGTCAGGTCCACCGACGAGGACAATGAAGAAGGGTCGGAGCGGGCCGGACACCGTTCGCGTCACGTGTCGACCTTGCAAGCCGTGACAGTCGTTCTGTCCCCCTTTTATAAAGCAGCAGGTGCGACCAATTCCCACCTAGGAACACGCGACGAAATGTTCTCAAAGGGAAAGGCTCGCGCCGAGCACGTTCAGGAGGGGGAGGATGACGCGTATGGTAGAGAAGGTTCTTTATTACCTGCCAGATGTATGGGCTAACGAGCGAGAGGTAGAGGGAGAGGCCACCCAGGGTTCGCCGAAAGGCTTCAAACGTTCCAGATTGAACTCGGCAGGCGAGGGGGTTCCCGTAGCGGTCAAGGCAGAGAAGATCAAATCACTGTTTGAGCCTCTCGTCAGGGACACAGACGGGTGTGCCACTAAGTTCCCGTTCCTTCTAAAATCTTGCTCAGTTCTTCCAGTTATGTCCCAGGCTCAATCGTTCGCGTTCAACTGCACAATTTTCTTACATATGACCATGTCGAATTCCGTCCAGGTCCTCATCTTAATATGATAATCGGTCCCAACGGGACCGGCAAAAGCAGTATAGCCTGTGCTATTGCTCTCGGTCTTAATTGGCCCCCCAGTGTAGGATGTTTCCGAATGCCTCATTTACAAGTGGCTCACTCCGAAGCCACACAGATCCTTGGTCGTGCGGCCGAATTGAATTCCTTTGTCAAGATTGGGGCTACGGATGGTTACATAGAAATTGAACTCAAAGGCAAAAGTGGAAAAAAGAACCTTGTCGTCCGGAGAAACTTAAGCTCTACGTCGAAGGGCTCTACCTACAGTCTCAACGGTCAAGCCGCTACAGGGCGTGAAGTGACCCAGAAGATGAATGACCTCAACGTTCAGGTCGGAAACCTTTGGTACGTCCCCGCTCTACCCTGAGGTGATTCACTGACTTGGAGTCTGTCGTCAGCTCTTTCTTACCTCAGGATAAAGTCTCGGGGTTCGCCCACATGACGCCGCAGCAGCTCTTGCGCGAGACACAGCGCGCTGCTGGCGACCCCCGCTTAACCAATTGGCATGATACTCTCATCACGGCGGGAAAAGAGATGACCCAGCTAACCGAAGTAGGTGCCATGCTCCCCACCACGTAGTGCCATCTGCTCATGTGAGCTCACAACCATGCTCAAGGTCCTCAACTCGGAAAAGCAACAGCTCAAGACGCTAGAAGATCGCAATGCAATGCTTGAACGCGATGTACAACGTTTCAATGAGCGCAAAGAGCTCGAGCGTCAGGTGGATTTTCTTATAATCATTTTCTTCCCTGGGTTACATGGTCGCTTTAGATTGCGCTCGTAGAGCTTATCCTTCCATTCATGGAATACATGGAAGCGAAGCGGTGTTATACGGACGCAAAAACGAAACAGCGCGCCCTTCATAAACGTGTCCAGACCCTCCAACAGAAGAACCAGCCTATGCACGACTTCAAAAAGCGCCTTGAGACGCGGCTTAAACGCTTCAACGAGCAGCGTGATGGCAAGAAAGAGGCTGCAAAGAAGAGGTTTAGGTCAATGAAAGCCAAGTGGGACGAAAATGAGAAGCTGGTATATCAACTCCTGTCCATTTAGTCTCCCACCAACCGGTCTCCTATGCAGGAATCCCGAGCCGAGGAGATTTCAAACAGACTTTCGAATCTTAAAAAGGAAGAAAAAAGTCGTGCCAAGAAGACTCAGGAGGTTGAGCGAACCATTCAGAAGTTGCAAGAAGACATGGCAAAGCCCGTCCAATTCGAAAACATGACTCAGATTGACGACGAGATGGTGCGTCTCCGTGCCTTTGTAAAAGTGATTTTTTTTCCGGACTTTGGGACAGCGTCTCCTTAATCAAAGTCACAACAGCACGCGCGAACGCCAGGTTGACCTCAAAGAACAACAGAGGCGCCTTGTCGAGGACGAATCACGGGCCAAGGCTGAGGTGGCAGAAGGTGAACGCGCGTATGTCGGCCATTCTCTGTTATGGTTTCATTTGCCCCCATTTATTCCTGGCCAGATTGAAGCAACTTGATGATGTCTCGCATCGAAAACTGCAGAATCTCGCACAACATGACCCCGATTGTGCGACGGTTATCAATTGGTTGCGTGCAAATAAACATCGTTTTCGCATGGAGATCGTTGAGCCTGCGGTCATTTCACTCACTGTACCCAACAAGGAATACGTGCATGCTGTTGAGGCTTGTTTGAATATCACGCAGCTCAAGGTGGACTTTTCATTCATTCCCCCCTCCCAGAGATGATTGCTGGTGCTAACTTCCATTACAGACATTCGTCGCGCAGTGTGACGATGACTACAGGCTGTTCAACCGGCTTGTGAGTGATACCTCAGAGGCTTTAGGAAAGAAGGCCCGTGTCACGACTTGGTTCCGTCCCGGGGACGCAAATGCTGCACCGCCCCCCATGACCCAGGAAGAAGTATGACCTTATTATCCCTTCACTCGTATCCTTTGACAGCAGCGCATTCCCTCCAGATGCGTGAACTCGGCTTCGACGGTTATGCCATTGACTTCATCGACTGTCCACAAGCGATGCGCGGATTTCTGATGCGAGAATGCCAATTACATCGTACAGTGCGACCCGCATATTTGTCGTGGGAACTCCATTAAACTCTTGCACAGGCCATTGCACTTCAAAGTAGCCGACTTGATCCCACTAAGGCGATGGAAATCGTCTCTCGGACAGGCGGAGGAAACTACATAGTCGGTAAAACAATGAACATGATTACGCGTTCGCAGTATGGCCGGCGCCTCCCACAAAATCTCACGCGCGACGTGCGTCAGGCGCGTATCCTCGTGGGACCCGTCGGTTTGTCTAACTTTGGTTATTTGTGGTGTGTTCCATTATTGAGATCGGTGATAAGTTGACCCTGCTGCGCGACACAACATCGAACGCAGGATCGCTCAGGGCCGAGACCAGCTTGTGTTGCATGCGGAAGAGGCCCGACGTCTGGGTGAAATTGACCACGAGATTCAACGGGAGCATAGGGAGTACAAGGCTGCCTCAGTGGGTGTTATGGGTACAGCGTTTATCTGACAAATGCACTGACGAATGATATGACACGTCGTAGGATCGGCTAAAAGCACGCAAACAGGCAGTGGTGAACGCAAAGAACCGTGTGATTACCCTGGAGAATAAGCTCCGTGGGTCAAAGATAATCCTTTGATTATTCATGCTGATACTTACTACCCTTGACCCACCTAGGCGTGCAACAGGACAGGCTTGCCGAACTTAAGGAGGCAAAGTCCACAGATGCGGAGCGTGCTCAGCTTAGGAAGAGTCTTCTCAGCGTGACAAGACAGCGCGCCGACATCGCCGAACAGTACGCTGTGTGTGCCCACTCGGCCCAATAGCCTTATGCCTCGCTGATGGTGCTTTGGCGCAGAGACTGGTGCGTATTGCAATCAAGGATCAGAAAGACGCGACGAAACTCGGGCTCGAGTATTTGCAAGAGAGTAGCCGCAAGAATGCGCTCGATGTCCTGCTCGAAGAACGTGATGGCGAATACCAGACAGCACTCGCAGACTTCAATGCTGGTGAGTGTACGAATACATGTACGATATTTGACCACTGATATGCGACGGGTCGACCTATGTAGCAAATGCGGCCTACATCGAAGCAAAGGAGCGCTCAAAAGAACTGCTAGATATTAGTAAAGCGAAGCTGGACGATGTCGATGACGAGTTGCGGCGGACCTTCCAGGCAATGGAAGAGGTTTGTCATTCTGACTTTTCTCTCAACCCACAAGTCTGCGTACCGAATAACATTGCTACAATAGTCAGGGAAGGCGCACGAGCGAAGCGCAGATCAATTGAGGGATGAGCTGGAAACGCTGCGACAGAAGCTCGAATTGGTCCTAGGTACAGACCCCGGAGTTATCGAGCAGTACGAGCGGCGCAAGGAAGAGGTGCGTTCCCTGGATTGCCTGATTGCCACTTCGGATCTGAAGTCCCTCGGTGCAGATCAAGTCCTTGAGTAGAAAGGTAGAGGAACGCGAGCGACAGGCAGCTAAAGTCGAGAAGTCGATCAAAGTGGCTAGAGTTAGCAACCCTTCATTGGTGCTTGCTCAATGTGCTAACGGTGACGCCCTCTCCCACTAGGATAACTGGCACCCCGCATTACAAGATCTCGTTGCGTCCATAGGAACAAAGTTCTCGGAGGCGTTCGATCGTGCGTCGACTGTCTTTCTTACAAAGTACAAGCTGAGATGAAGTTTTCCAGGCATTGGATGCGCAGGGGAGTTGCAGCTCACGCCACACGACGACTATGAAAAATGGGCAATCACAATCCTTGTCAAGTTCCGCGACACCGAGCAGTTGCAACAGTTGACAGCTCACAGACAATCTGGTGGCGTGCGTCGTCTGTTGCAATCTCTCCAGGTGGCGGCATTCTCACGCAATTGGTGATGCATTTTCCCAGGAACGTTCTCTGACAACCATATTGTACCTCATGAGCATGACCGAGCATGCACGAGCGCCATTCTCGTTGGTCGATGAGATTAATCAGGTGTGTATCACTTTTGGGAGTAAACGGCACCAGTGACCAGAGCCGCTCCAGGGCATGGACCAACGTGCCGAGCGCGCAGTACACAACGAACTCATTAAAACAACTTGCCGGCCAGACAGTGGGCAGTACTTCTTGATCACACCAAAGTTACTGCCAGATCTGAAATATGATAGACTCATGAAGATTCTCTGTGTTAATAATGGTGAATGGCTGCCAGAGGACAATAGTCTTGGCAACATGATGAGCATGATTCGGGATCATGTAATGAAGAAAGGGCATTCAGTTGTTATCTCAATGTAATATTATGCTACTTCTGATAAAATGGTCATACTGGTGGCTCCCTAGATATAGTCATGATGGGAATGGGTTTATTTTGACTGGTCTTTCAGATTATTATATATAATGACATTCTTTTCTGAGTGGCAAGATATGGAATTTTCTTATCAATCTGATACTCAAGAGAACACATAACAATACAATAAAGACATCCTGCTTAGCCTCTGCCCAAGGCTGTCATTACAATCAGATTAATCACATGCAAGTTAAGCAGACCTCAGCTTAAGCTAGAATTAAGGAGCACTTGAAATTCACTGAGATTCAGCACAAAGACAGATTGTGATGTTATTATAGTCTAGTGATACTGCAGTCTGTTGGATTTGCAATCTGTCCACAAATTCAGGTGGCAAAAGAGAGGCAATCCACATAAAATTCCTACTTCAGATTGATATTCCAGGCCAGGTAGCTCAGTGGTAGAGCACCTGGTATATATCCCATAGGCCTAGGTTCAATCCCCAGTCTGGCCATATTTTATGGGCTGCAACAGGTTATGACTTTTAAGGCTCTTCTTCTCACATGGTAATGTGTATGCAAAGTCCAAGATGGGAGCATACTGTAGGTATTTGAATGCTGAGCAGTTGAGCACCTTTGTCAGTATGTCAATATTGTCTGTAGACAGGACCTGAAGGATCAGTTCTCCAGTCTGTACTTGATCATATGTCTAGTAAAGTTTCATATAGAAGTGTTTGGTGTTGGGATGCCATACACCGTCCTCAGTCAGATAGGTGGTAATGTTGTTGTCACAGAATATTAGTATGGGCATGCATTTCTTTGGGTCAGACTTATGTAGCAACTGCAGTTCAGGGCAGATATTCATAGCATATGAGCAGGCACCTACCTATTGAGCCCCAGGCCAAGTGATCAAAATCTAGGAAGGAAAGTGGGTAAAATACAACAATTCTGCTATTTTTGATTTTTAGGCACTCATTTCAATATATTTTTGGTTAGATTGGTAGAAAGGGGCAATCAGGGTGATTTAATATATAAGAATGAGTTAATTTGAACAATATGGGTACATTCTTGGCTATGCTTGATTGATGGCTATACTTGATTGTTAGGCAAGTCTTGCAAAGATAATGCATGCAAAACCAAATGACATATATGCATATCTTCTGCAGTGGAACCTAAGTGCACTATTATGATCTAGGGCCAATTTTTGACACACTAATAAAAGTAAAGGAGTGTAGCAGGAAATGAGCACAAGTGGGAATGGTGGCTATGCAGATATGAGACTCAGTTTGGCACACAAGTGACCAACAACTGTATGTATTCACCTATGCAGATACAAGATATTACATTCCAGGGCATATTTTTCTTTTCTGCCCACCTCTTGTCGAGGACGGAGTCCGCGACATCACGCATTCAAAGAATCCCAAGCCCAAGTCCTCCCAAAGCCGCCCCTAAGCTAAAGTATAGTCACGTGGTAAAATCTACTCTTCGACCACGTGACCCTGGGA
>Ga0307512_10000926_pt1 | contig 43141 bp, 42 predicted proteins | sample 14_EM_MG_FD_200267 | JGI IMG/M metagenome (GOLD analysis project Ga0307512, IMG submission 200267) | Populus trichocarpa ectomycorrhiza microbial communities from riparian zone in the Pacific Northwest, United States - 14_EM | ecosystem: Host-associated > Plants > Roots > Unclassified | place... | reverse complement strand
ATCCCGCCACCATCTCGCCGCTTCCTCCACGTCTTCCAACGTCTCCGTCTTTCCGTAACACAATTCCTTCCGCACCACCCGTATCTTTCTTCTATTATTCCCAGGTATCACCGTACCTGCCTACGCCGTAACACCATGGGTAATATGTCACCATTACAGGGTGGCATAATATAGCAAAATATTGTGAAGATTGCCAATGTATGAATGTATGTAACGAATATATTGCTCTGAGTAGGAAAATATTGCAGCATGTTTACTTACAATTGAACTATTTAGAAGATAATATTACACTGTATATATGAAAATTGAATATATGTCTATAATTATTACTGTCTATTCAGATTCTGAAAAGTTGGTATTAACAAAAGATATTTCCACAGTGCAAGGCTTTGTTAATTATATGGAATTTTGTGATTAATCAATAAATAAGCTAATTTTGTAGCTACAATTCTACAGAATGCAATATGTATGTATACTTTACCTTTTCCTTTATATTTGCATTAACACATATCATACCATTCAAAATATCTGAATATGTTACTCTAGATGGTTTAATATAGATTTTAATACAGTTGAATTTTCTTGAGATAATTATATATATTCTAGTGAAATACTTAACACTTTTCATAAGTTTGTCAACTTATCTTTATATATCTATTTTCATATTGTACTGATTCCAATAATTTAATTACTTGTGTATTGCTGTATTGAAATATACAATAATGGGTTGCTTGATAAGTTTCAAATGAAATTAGTATATGATAACCGGGTATGTGGTTGCCATATATTGATAACCAATCTGACATTAACTTGATCGCTGCCAACTGATATTCCAAGATATAAGAGGCGGGTATATTGGCTATGGTGCTCTAAACAATGTCTGTTTGACATCATGAGTTACCATTTAATTCAGTTTGAATTAAATATCTATTTTTGTCTATATGAACAAAGTTAATACGTATAATTCCAATATTGGCATGATCAATATTAATTATGTTAATACTGATACCGTCACCCCTAATGATACCTATGGAGATAATTATGAAAATGACTATGCTATTACTGATACAGTCAATAAGAATGGTATTGAATCGCAAATTTTCATGACTGAAAATCCTGGGTGCAAATATCCTAGTATCAATAATTATGATACCAATACTACTAATACCTTCAAACCTATTACTGGTATTCCCTGCATAGATAATATTAATACTGGCAGTATAGAAAATGATAAATCTAACTCAACTAATGCTAACTTGGATAATTCTAACTCCAATACAATTTACTCCAAAAATTGCAACTCTGATGATTTTAATATTGTTATTTGTAGCTTCTAAGGGAAGAACTGACACAGACTGTGTCTTTGACAGAGGTGGCTCTGAGAGATTAGATATTAATAGGTGTCTAAGTTGGTAGAACTTAGTTTCAGCTTAGTCAACAAACTATAAAGCGACATTGCACTTGGACTGGATAATAGATGTATATACACTCGTATCTGGTGCTATCTAGTTAGACATCGGAACGGAAGTGATGGGTATGTTCACACTTGGAAGTGACTGTAAGTACATGAACCAGTCAGTGGTAAGATACTTCATAGTATTCAAAGTACAATGCTGTGTATGTTGATCACATTGTAATACATTATTTTCTTACCCTGGACCACATACCACACTTCACTCAAATAGCTTACACTTTAACATTCAAATACCCACCATGTGAGAATGTAGACCAACTGATATGTATCTGGCAGTACAAAGGTGTAAGTATTGCTTTATCTGTATATGCAATCATACAAGCCATCAGGTTCTACACTCAGTTCCTACCCTACACCAGCATTGCCCTGATTTCTGAATGCAGTTACACTCCACCTCATATTTACTGAGGTGTAGAGTTAGTATAATCAGTATTGAAACTATGTATACTGGGCCCAGATCTGATTAGAGGATATATAATCAATATGAAATATACAAGCCAAATACACATCTAAACTACTTCCATATGCTTTATGTAACCATTTCTATATTCATATATATTGTTGTTTCTCCTTTGGACCCTCAGACCCTGGATATCTGCAATCTGTTAGAATTCTGATTGTGCAAGTTGTAGACTAGATCTTCAGTATTCTGAATGTATTTAACTGGCCTAGTGTTAGCAACGGTTCCAGTTTTGGACCCGGCGGGTATTATAGGTCTGCGTGGCAACGGCCTTACCCCATCAAAAATCGACGATTTTTTAACCGAACCATCACTTTAAGGCCACAAATATTGATCAGAGAGTATAGTGTTTGGTATGTGAAATATGCAGCTTTGCACGGCGCATCTTTTGGCCGTCTCCGATTTTCGATATCTTTAAATCTCAGCAAGCGGCAGCCCAAAAATGACAATAATCTCAAAGCCGCTTGCTGAGTTTTAAAGATATCATAAATTGGAGACCACCAAAAGATGCGCCGTCTGCAGCTGCGTATTTCACGTACCAAACACTAAATTATCGGATGAATATTCGTGGACCTGGTTGAGGGAACCGTTCTGTACAAACCCGGACCGAACCGGCCAGGTCCGGGTTTTCATGGAACCGCTATAATAGAAACGGTCCGAAAACGGAACCGTTGCTAACACTAAACTGGCCTCTAGTATTTTCACATACATGATTAGCAGGTCAATTGTATGTTAGCAGATCGCATCCAATAGTGTCACTTTGATCCAAATCTGTAGTTGACATCCCATTGCTCAAATTTATCAGCTTTGATTGCTTATAACAGTGAAGATGGTTTGGGGTTAATGTGTAGAATATCAAGATGGGGAAGAAAGATAAGGAATGTAATTTGTTTTTGCTAGCTGTTCTGAAAGTTCAGTTTCAAAGAATTCACATTGATGGCATTACTAGTATATATATTTTGATGTACTTGTAAATCAGCAAAATGTATCTTGGTTACTGTAAGTCCCCAGGAATATGTGAGAGAAGGTGGAGTAGAAACCACCTAAAACCAAATTTGAAAGTGAAGCAGCCTCAAGGAGAGCATTCCAGATGGCCTTTAGAGTAAATTTAATCTATGATGGCTAGATCAAGAGCAATATGGAAATGATTGTGATAGGTTTTGCTGTACAGCAAAGCCCCAGACAGAAGTTCCAAACCATATAGACATGTAAGTCAATAATAGCAGACAATCCAAACATGGTCTGCGAGATAGCTCCATTCTTGAACATTAACATAAAGAGGAATATAGATACAACCTGAGACTTTTGATATCTACATAGCAATTGATTACCTTCTACAGTGAAAATCATTATTGCTTAATGATTCAATATCAACTTCGTACTCACACTATACTTGCTATAATGTTCTGTAATATTCTATCTTGTGTTCACTACTTTATGGAACCAATGAAATTTTCATCTCCACCACCAATAAAAAGCAGGTATGCTGACACAAGAACATGACTAAGCAATCTACTGGTATCAGTCACACATGGTAAAAATGTTATCCACTACATTTTACATCTCATCATGGCTAATCAAGACAGAAACACACAATATATCAACACAGCAAATGAGGTTGAGGTGATACTTATATTGCTGTTACTATATACTGGTCAGGCGGGTCAAATTAATTCCAATGTCATTTGGCTTGTTTTGTGATATTTATCAAATGTGTATTACAATTTTTGTTGAATGTGACTCAATATAAAGTTTATATGGCAATGTGATATATTGCACTGGAAAGGGAGTATGCGACCAGGAAACTATATCCACCAGATCGGGAGTTTAGCTTTAGAAAGAGAAGTACTGAATGTGATAAAAGAGTGCCAAATCAAAAGAGCAGTGTGAATTAAGATGGAGGAGTGCCAGTAGGAGTTGAGAAGTGCCTTTTCTAGAGAAGGTGTGTTAAAGGAAGTACAGGGTATAAAGTATCCTACTGAGGGGAAATTGATGAGAGCAGTGGATTCCACTGTAAAATATATCCCCAGGGCTGGGTGGGGTTAGCAATGGGTCCAGGAAACCTGGTGGCGGTCCTGGTTCGGACCGGAAAAACTGGTGGGTTCATTTCCAGCCCCGACCAAAAACCCAGCCTGTTGTTTCTCGGGGACCCATACCCAGAGGCATACCCTACGACCGGTAGGTGTTGCCAGGTATGGCTCGACCAATTGGGTCCCATCTCCGGTTCTGGACTTCGGGATATCTTATCCATGGTCGGATTCAAATATAGCACTGTTAATCGTAAAATATTCACGATGGTACATCACTGCTTTCTATGGATGTACCAGCCGCCACTGTAATCAAAAAACGAAGAGATGCGCTCCGTCCCCGATCTTGGAAAGGAGAGTCAACGGAGCATCAATAATTTTCGGTCTTCCATCGAGGGTAATCTGAGTGGTGATTGGTTGCAGATAGTCATCACTGAGGTATTTGCCCCTGTTAAAAGCAAAAGACGAAGCGACATGCTCCCTGCCCCATCTTGAAAATGAGCGTCAACTGAACATCAACGATTTAAGGTCTCGCATCTTTTGTAATCTAAGTGGCGCATGATCCCCGACCTGTATGAAGGAGGAATTGGCATCCTCTCTAGGCTGATAAGCAAGCGACATTCCTGCGACAGCCTCCCGGACAGTAACAACTTATTTGATTCAAAATGCTGCAACTACGGGGTCATGCCTGTTTTAGCCTAGAAGAATGGTCAAAACATCGTATATAGACAATGACCAACGCATCGCGCATTGATCACACATGAAGAAAGGCCAACAAGCGTTGACCCTCCATTGACGCCCATTATCATGATGGGGCAGGGAGCGTGTCGCTATCTCATTTCCCTACAAAGGTGGCCAATACTCTGTTTATGTAGTGTAACGAGCAAATCGCTTCTAAATTACCTGACCTTCAAACCACAATTCATTAACGCTCTGTTGATGCACATTTTCAGAATGGGGCAGGGAGCATGTGCCACTTCTATTGCCTATGAAGCCAGCCAATACCCCGTTCATAAATGGCCGATAGCAATCGCCGCGCAGATAACAAATGATGCGAGACCAAAAATCATTGACGCTCCGTTGAAGCTCATCTAGCCATGGGTGTATCCACAATATGTTATCATGAAATTTGGCATAGTATATCATTAATGGTGTTTTGGCAGCCTTGGTACCGTCTTCATGTACTTTCTCCTTCAGCACTACATTGGTCTTTAATATTACATATAACTATATTCTTTTATATATACTTTCAAGTGTCCACTAATTGTAGATAATAATACACTCACAAATTCCGTTCCATTCCATCAATGCTCATCTTCATAGTCAGGTTCGCTCAATAGGCTGCTCTCATCTGCAAACTGGATGTCAGCTGTATTACCACATGGCGGATAGTGTACTAGCCAGTGGATGTTCCCTCACCAGTTGTCAAATCTGGATTGAAATCTTTATTGTGTGTGATTCTTGGCATATGCATAAAGATTGAAAAATTGAGCGCTGGGAAGAGCAGTATGTATATACACAGATCTGGGTGGCACACCTTCGATTTGGCAAGCGTGAGCTCCCTCAATGTCACCAGGTGGCACAGGTGGCGTTTGGGCGGATGTGGCATCAGTTCTGGTGTCGGCTGTCTGAGTCGCTCAGGTGGTGGTGCACCCGTGCCTTTGGGTCTCCAGCGTGTCTGGGCATTGTGTGCTGTACTGATTTGGCAAGGAAAGCAGCGGTCCGTTTAATGTTCCCGAAGCATAGCCGAGTGTCATTCCATTGCAGCCTGCACATTCTTATGCCCCAGAAACTCAAGTCCCCGTTTCTTCTCTTCTCGGCCTTAAGCCTGAGATTTCTTGATCAGGTATTGTGTTTCCTCTATTGTGGGGCGCAGAAACTCTCCTCTGGCCATTTTGGCCGTATTCAAGGCAAGGTAGATGTCAGACTGGTCTAGCTGTACCCGACCTCCTTGCCTTGCCATAGTTGCAGACATGTTGAAAACCTTCAAGAAATTCGTTGCTGCATCTACATATCAGATTCTGCTATTACCTCTACCATATACACTTCCGTAGCATCCTCAAAAGTGGATGAAGCAAGTTTCGTCCACTCTTGGGGTTGCGTATCACTTAATTCGCCCACAAATAGCCAAGAGATTCTGACATCACGATATTCAATTTCGCGGACTGTGGGGACAGAATCCTTGGATGACCATGGATGTTCCCCCTTATTGGCGGCTATAAACTGGTTGCGCATCTCTCTACGTCCATCAGCTGTATGTCATCTCATTGGTTGACGGCCTTCTACCTCGATACGACTATACTCACATCTGATCCTGTGCTGCTTCTTATCCTTTGCCGCTTCCGGTTTTGTGGATAATTTTCAACTCTGCATCCAGGGTCATATTTTGGGTGGCTGCATTTGCAGCGTCGAGGTGGACTATGTGGTGTCTGCACTGCAGTTGGGTCTCAGCAAGTGGAATATTGGATGAAGAGCTCGTTGTTCTGCTCGATCCCGATTCACTCGCACCTTGCTGAGGTGCCCCTGGAGCCATGATTTGCTGGTGTGGAAGTGAAGAGATGATGATAACGAAAAGAAGTGGGAAGTCCTGAGTATGATGATAACAGACAGAAGTGGGAAGTCCAGAGGAATAAATAGTTATCATCAAGTCAAAATGGAATGCATAACAGGCAACTTGCATGTTCTACACAACAGGAATCCTGCGGCATATAGCTGCAGGTTGCACAGGTTTCTGACCGTCCTGCGATATGCTCCAAGTCGGTCTGATGTTGTGTGTTTGTTTGCACGGATGAATTGACTTGAACAACCACCGAAATTTCATGCGTGTGAGAGATTAACCGCATATTCTTCTACAAAAAGGACGTGAGCTGATGTATGTTGTGAGAAATCCCCATGATCTCACGCGAAACAGACGCAAAATATCATGTAATGATGTATGGTTAGCATTGTTATTCCCAATGTAGTGAAGGTCAAAATGCAGATTTTGCTTTGTTCAAGTCGATTAAGCATACCAACTTCAACATAAAAGACGCAGCTTCCCTCCATGTGGTGCATGTCTGGCGACATTCAACATCTCGCCCATGAACAAAGTCAACACAAAATACAATCGTCAATGCTCTGAAAAGAACGTTTCGCCACTGCCAGCAGGAAAATACTACAAATTGACCAAGCGCTCCACATGACAACATCATCAACCTAATGAATGCTACAGCGGCATGGAGGCTGAAAGGGTCCGAGTCTTTGCAGCATTGTGCAGCTTGTGAACCAAAAGAAGCTTGCGGTGGGGAAACAACAAGAAACAAAATTTTTAAACCACAAAGCGAAACAGAAATGGATCGTGGATTATCTGGATAGCGAGACCGCTGTGGCAAGAACCCAAGTTGAATAAGGAGAGACAGCAATCAAGCAGCTCCGGCAAGATACGAGAAACACTGTACTGGCGGGATTGACAACAGCACAACCTGAAATAACATTCAAGCAGATGTTGAATGCCATCGGAGATAGTCTGAGCGATGTTGTAATTTTTGATGATGGGGAGGATGGGGAAGACGAGGATGATGATGAGGAAGTTCCTGCACTGGGCAAGCTGAGCGAAAATGACGAACCTGGCTGGGTGATGGGCACCATCTCCGAAATGGTACAGCTTCGCATTGAGCGTCTTCCGTAGCAGCAGCTGATGCTTGACCAATTAGTGCAACTAGGCTGAGGAGGCGCGGCCAACGAATTCTGCAAGAGAGATAAGATGCAGGGGACGACCGAACTGAAGGTTCCAGCTGTTGTTCAACCTCAAATGGATGATGAGGCAGCTTTATCTGCACTGATGACATTTGTTGAGCCTATGGAGACTCTTGAGAGCGTCCCCGGAAAATTGTCACTACCGTAAGTCACTTCTCGACTGGGCAGCAGTCATCTGAGGCTAGGTTCGCCAAAACCCCAGACTCACCGAAGCATTTCTTTTCTCCAACCTGATGCAGCGCCTGATTCGTGAACGATTGAGAAATCAAAGACGGTTGAATCCGTAAGCTTTTACCCATGCATACTGCATTGTAAGCTAATCACAATATGGAAACCTGTTTCGGAAGAAGATCTGGTGACACCTCTCACGCTGCTGGCAGAGTGAACATGCAAATGGGAATTTTTGACGATGTATCTCTTCGAAAAGCAATACTTGCAGCTATTTTCCTATGCATTAGCGTTTGCCTGATTCCAGTGACCAAATTTGGAGACATGATAATTCGTCTCTGCATGTGCAATGGTCGGATGGGCCACGGCCATGTTCCAGACTCCAAATCGCATTGACCAATAAACAATGACGTTGATATCGTCCTGCCAGTTACTGTTATGTCAGAAAACTAAAACTAAATTAGAGACGAAACTTACTAACCAAGTATGTGTGAGTGATGTCATACAAGTCATAGATGAAGCGGTCGACGCGCGACATGAACCGGGGTGAATGACGACCATCAAGCTGCATTCGTTCGTTCATCCAACTGCATAACTTTCTCCACAGTCCTGGTGCAGATGGTCGAGATTGTGAAAATTGGTTGTGGTAGGTGATAGAAATCGCGGAGAATGACTGGGATGTGGAAAGGTGACGAAGTTAGGCTAAATACATCAAGAACTAGTGTACTGATCTGCATAGGGTTAATTACTGCCCGAACGCTCTGTAATGTGATGTGCCGATGTCGTTTATCACTCAGATAACATGTCTAGTGGTGGATCAGAAATTGAGAAGCTTGGAAGCTTTTTGGATGCAAAATTTTATACATAGAAACGATTTATTGGCTGCCAATAACGACTGTATCCATTTTTTCTTTCAATTCTTGAGCATCCAACGACTGTTAGGATGTAATTATGGTGAGCGTCAATGGAGCGTCAATGATTTTTGGTCTTACATTTTCGGCAAACAATGGGCTGCATAGTCACATCCTTCCAATGTGATAGTATTGGGCATCTGTATAGGTAATAATGAAAGTGATACATTCGTTGCCCCATCCTGGAAATATGCGTCAACGATGTGTCAATGATTGTTTGTCTTCTGTGTCAGATATTCGAAACAAGACTTGGTCACTGTGACACACAATCCAATTATTGGCCGCTTAAACAGCCAAAAATACTAGCGACAACATCGCTACTGTTGTATGGTGTCCAGTGTCCTGAATCTATCTATTGGGCTATACTCACTGACTCTCGCTAAGTCTAATTGACATGTACACAAGGACTAAGATGCATGCTCCTCCACCGTGCTCAGCCCTAAACCAACCCACGTGATGACCGCACTCAAATCAGTCCCACACTCCTCCAGGGCGGTATCACGACCGTAAGTGCTAATCTCTAAAGAAAATGAGATCAGAGCTTTGCCTGAAGCTCCTCCCAAAGGATCAACCGTATGTGGAGCTCCTCCGAAGCAATCAACTGTTCCTGGAGCTCCTCTGAAACACTTATTCTCTCTCTCGATGCCCCTTTCCAGCAACCTTCACATCCAGCTGGAATAACCCTCCAGTCTGGGGTGCCACGCTGACAAGATTTTCTCGAGCTCGACCTCGACCACAGTCTGTCGGTGAATTGTGGTATATCCTGATTCCGTAGCCATTGACTGGGACAATCTGTAGTCCCCGATCCATAAGCCACCATTGTGACAGCGAGTTGCGTGCTCCTTCAACATGCAAGACGTTTCTCACAACAACTTCGTGTATATGGTGGCAGCCTCCAGGTATTCGAAGCCTCCACCGAACATCTCCATGCCTGATGCCCTTGCCCACTACTCTTCTCGCAAAGTCGCGGATCTCCCGCTCTTCTCTGTTGGTATACTTGGGGTACCATTCGAACTTTCGCCGATCCCCGCAAATGTGACTAGAGGTGGCACACTCCACGTACCAGCTCTGGTTCGATGGGCTCCCTCTGTTCGTAAATGTCATCGAATACTTCTCAATTGCTGTTTTTATCATCGCTGCAGTGGCCGCAGTCTCTGTCGGTGCTGCGCTCTCCGTTGGTGCTGCGCTCTCCATTGGTCCTGTGCTTGGACAATACCGGGCAATGTGCCCCACTTTATGGAATCTGTAGCACTCTTGAGTATCTCTCCAATTCCTCCGGCAATGTTTCCCACTCTCCGAACTACTACCATCACTGTCATTACCACTATCACCCGTCTTCTGAGACTTCCGAGACTGCTTCCGTCTATCGCACTTGGTCTGCAGCTTTGAGAGCCTGGCTGCCACCTCCGAATCGTCTTCCTTCTGTAATCGCGTGTCATGGGCTTTCATCTTCATAACAATCTCCTCCGGTTTGTCAGCCAGGGTGTCGATCTTGTCGTACATCAAGTGGGTGAAAAACCTCCAATCATCATCCTTCGGTACACCTTTTATCAGGTAATAGGTTTGCTCGCTCTTCGGCATCGTACCACCGCCACCAGTCGAACTGTCTGAGTCAGCCCAGAGGTTGAAATTGTTCACGTACCCCTGGATCTTTGATGCATAATCCTGCACATTCTCGCAATCGCCTAACCTCACCACTGACATCTCATCTCGCAAAGCCCACACATTCAGCTTCGCCTTCGATTGGTAGTCCTCCTTCAGCTGATGCCACAGTGCATTTGCATCTTTCTGAACGCCATACTGCTGCTGCAATGACCGATCCATTGCGAGGAGAATGGTGGACTGTGCAATTCCATGCTGCTTGTTCCATGCTTTACACTGTGTCCCGTCCTTCGTGTCTGGGGCTTCCTCTGTACCATCAACAATGCTGAGAACCTGCTTCTGTTCCAAGAGTATTCGTATTTCCAATCTCCAGCTCTTGTAGTCCCTACCATCATACTTCTTAATTGTGATCGCTGTCGATTCGGCCATCTTGTCGTCTGTACATGCGTCGAGTCTGTCTGTACTCCTCCGAGATTGTATCTATGATGCTGTAAATCCAAGTCGAGTTCGTCAAATCAGCGAAGTGCCCAAGCTCATAACCTGTTGTACGGTGTCGGGTGTCCTGAATCTCTCCATTGACCTAAACGCACTGACTCTCACTAAGTCTAATTGCCACATACAGATGTACTCAGACGCATGGGGCTCCGCCGCGCTCAACGCAAAACCTACCCACGTGATGACCGTACTCAAATCAGTCCCACAGCTACTGTCTCCGAACAATGAGCGTCGACGGAGCATGAACGATTTTGTTGTTGCATCTTGGATAATAAAACTGATGTGCAACGACATTAAGCTATAATCGAAATGTTGGCTGCCTTTATGGGCAAAAATGGCATTGTCGATATCACTACAACCTTGTAGAATTGAGCATCAAAGGAGCGTCAACGACATTTGATCTGGCATCTTCGAAAATCAATGGGCAACGCAACTGCGTCAATCCATAACGATAGTATCGGCCGCCTTTGTGGGCAAATATTCTATGGAGGAACTTGCTCCCACCTCCTAGAAATCAGCGTCAACAGAGCATCAACAGTTTTTGTTCCTGCGTCATGGACACTCAAAGCGCTTTGCAAGTGCAGTTACCCATAATCAATTTAGCGGCCACCTCTATTGGCAAAATGGTAGTGATGTTATCACTACCACCTCCTAAAAATGAGCGTCAACAGAGTTTTGACGATGTTTGGTTTTGTATGTTGGATACTGTCAGGGCTATGGAACGGCTTTAACCCATAATGAACTCATCGGCGGCCTATGTGGGCAACAATGCTGGTGACAATATCGTGTCCGCATCATACAATTGAGCTCCCACGGAGCGTCAACAATCTCTGTGGGGGCTCAATACAGTGCACGGCAATGAGTGGCATTGCAATGTGCCTAAATCAAGTTTTGCGCGGTCGGTCTTTTCGATATGTCTTTTTACACACCTTCACCAATATCCATGCCATGTCTCACAGATCTCACTTTTTTTGGGTTTTTGCTCTAGAGTCACTATTTGAGATCCCGCATTCTACTGTACTATAACAAAACATTTGGCAGTCTCTCCCATACGATTACCCAGCTATCAAATTCCTACCACGATGTCGGATTCAAAATGTTTAAATACTTAATTGATAGAGGTGATGATTTCATCCAAAAATGAACATGTCTTTATTCGTGATTTGAGCGACCTTACTTTGCAAATCATCTCCGATGCTTGGTGGGCTTCAATGAATGTTGGCTCGAAACCTCCTATTGCTGGGAATAATTCTAGACATGCTGCTTCTTGGCCACTTTATTTGCAGTGCGGAATTGAGAGGACCAGCAGCCCTAGCATCATAAGTATCATTCGTGATCAAGGTCTTTGCCATCCATCAGACCATGGGATCAGCTCACTGGGGTAACACTTGCTGGAAAAAGCACACATCGCAAACTTATATGAATTAACAGAGTCGGAAGTTACTGAATTGACTAGTTCAACAGTGGATGATACAGCTTTCACCATCCTGAGGAGACAAGGAAGCCGAGGAATTAGAATAGTAAGTTCGCCAAGGAAATTTGTATTGCACATTCAGATTTGATTCATTTTTACTGAATTGTCAAGCAAAATGCTCCACACTGGCAGAGAAGGACTATGATACATCCAAATTTCACCATGACAGGTGGAATAGCTACCTCATATTAGCATTTGTTTCTGCTGATATACAATGGATCACTTTCTCAAATCTTGAACTACGACGGTTTTATAAAGCATTACGAACTGACCTAGTGCTGCCGTACGCAACCACCATTCACAACATTTCCCAGAAAGAATACGCATTGACTGTCAATGCAATTATGAAGCAATTACCATCACGAAACATAGTTTGTATAGCATTGGACAGGTGGATGTCAACAAACAAAAATGCCATGATGTCAGCCATTGCTTACAATATGGATCGAAATTGGGCAGTCCAAGACATCCAGCACGCATCTGATGAGGTTGTTCGACTATTCTCTCCCTCTTTCGAAAGCTCTTTTAGGATGCTAGCTGATGGGCCAACATAGTGGAGCAAGCCTAGCCGCACATTTGAAGGCCATTCTTGATCATTGTCAGCTTACCAACAGCTGTTTGCTTCGAATTATGACTGATAGTGTTTCCTCAAATTACTCAATGACTCGTTAGCTGCAATCAACCCTTGAGGCCTCTGCAATGGAGTGGCCTTCATTGAGGAATCACATACCATACATGGCACATGTCATACAGTTGGCTTTAGGTGAATTCATGAGTAGCCTCAGTGTAAAAGGCTTCAACAAGTCCTGGGAAACCCATGAGCGCGATCAGCAATTTGGAGAGAATGAATGCATTGACATTGTGAAGAGTCAAAGACTTCGAAATGAGGGCATTGCTAGAATCAACAACATGTCGGCCATGAGACCAGGTTTAGCAAAGAGAATTGAGAAAGTACGTATTTCAAGATATGTTGAAAGTCCTGAAACCGACCTTAATATAGCAGGGAGTGCTTTCTGTATCGAGTACACTGACACGTGGTACGCGAAATGAGTTCATAGACTGGCAAAAAGCCAAAGTCCGCATTGTTGTACTGCATAATATGGATGTGAAGACCGGTTGGAATTCAACACTGGAGTTACTTGAGTGTGCCTACCAATTACGAGAATTCACCCGCGAGTGGCTGCAGAATCCAAAATTCAGTCAATACTGGCCACTCTTCACAACACAGGACGAATGGAAAATTGTCAAGTGTGTCATTGAGGTTTTGATGGCATTCCGATACTGGACCCTGTGGATGTCGATGAAACATCCGGTCATATTGTATCACATTATCACAGTGTACAGTGACACATTCGGTCATATAGATGGAGTTATGCGATCTTTAGCTAACAAGAAGACTCCATGGAATGAACACTTGTACTTTGCCATGAAGTTAGTGCCACAGAAGCTGTCCAAAGATTATACTGAAGTTACACCAATGAAGCGTATCCTTCTCACGTCAGCACATATCATCGATTCTTTCTGCAAGTTGTGATCATTTTGAAATTGACAGAATGGAATGGATATCAATCCTGAGGACAAGGCTTCGTATACTCCCCAATACCAAGAGCCATTTCTGAATTATGTGGAGAGTTAATAATGTGCCAAACATAGAGGTGTGACTGTTATTAGATCTGAAACTGTACTGAGCGACAATCGCTTCCTCTCCGCAAAGGCCTCAAGATCCAGTCAATACTCCTTTAATCCATCTAATTTGTCCATCAATGATGAAAAATACTTAATGGCAGACAATGTGGCTGACGCAACAACCGGACAAAGTGATCGCATAGCATGCTAGTCTACTGCCGCCAGGCTCTATTCGAATTCACCACCTGAATCACCAGAAAACTGGAGGCAAGTTAATCCAAATCTCAATGATTACCTCTCCAACCCAATGGAGATTAGCAGTACATTTGGATACCACATATCACAGACTGGTGGTGACAACAAGAGGAAACACAATCAAAGTACCCCAATCTCTCCAATGTTGCATGAGACATATTCTCTATGATACCAGATGGTGTTGGAGTGGAGTCCAGTATGTCCCTTGCGCGATATGTTATCGGCTGGATGCAGGGGAGTACCTCAGGCAAGACCCTTCGCGAACAAGTTGTTGTAAGGCGGTTTGGTTGAGCCAACAACGGGATATCAGGAGCTGATGACCCAGCATTGGATACGATGAACACAGAAAACAACTCAGATTTGAAGAGAGAGGCAGAGGACAGAACATTGCACAGAATGACAAAGGCCCACAACATTTGGTGATGCGGCAAGGCAGCCAAAACCTACGTTCATTGCAGAAGGAACCTCGTGCTCGAAATGAGCTAATGACAGCCATAAGATACATTTGGGATACAGAACAGATTGTCAAAGCATCCTGGTTACACTATCACCATGATTGTGCGGCTGCATTTGAATCGTCGGAAAGATCACATTTGCCACCAGCAATGTCTGTAAAGGACCTTCCAGGAGTATAAACTCAAATATTGAATGTCCACCAAATCCGAAGAATCGACTGTAATCAACTCCACACTGTTGGCTATAGCGCATCTGAAAGCATTTCGGACACCGAAAATTGGCTAAACTAGCATGGGGACGTGGATTATCCAGATGACAGCAAAGATGTTTGCACGGCAGACAGTGAATCTGAAATTGCGCGAGACCATGGTATCAAGAATCTGGAAAGCCCTGAACAGCAGGATGTTAGTGCCACACCAAAAGTTCGCAGATTGATTCTGCCAACATGGGAGTCACAGAGTCAGGCTGAAAAGGTGTTGGAGATAGTCCATACAATGGAAACGAGGAAGAATAACGGAATAAAGAAAACGTAGAACAGAATGCCTCAATATGGTCCACCTGCATACCTATGTTGTGTGACCGAGAGTTTCATTTAAAGATATAGAATGGGCGAAAGGTGACCAGTCGCATTTGAATGTCGGTTGATAAACCGACATATCGCGGGCACCATGATTCTTCTGGCAAGATATTTGAATTTTGCTTGTATGAGAGTGAACAGTGCAAGAATATTACTGGGCTCGGCTTTGCCACAGGGCCAAGTGTCAATCTGTCAGAAAAACAACCAATAAGTTCATAACATTATGACAACAATTATCGATAGCAGCAGATGTTGACTTGACAATATATCAACACGAGTGTCAACAGAGCGTCAACGATTGTTGGTCTTGTAGGTATGTCAATTGAATAGTGATTTGGTCACCGTTAGGCATAAATGATGTATTTGCAGCTTTCAGAGGCAGAAGAAACAGCAACACGGTCACTGCCCCATTCTGAAATGAGCGTCAACGATTTTTTGTCTTGCAAGTAGGGAATTTGAATAGTGATTTGGTCGCTGTTAGGCATAACCGATGTATTGGCAACTTTTATAGCCAAAAGAGATGGCAATATGGTCAGTGCCCCATTCTGAGAATGAGTGTCAACGGAGCGTCAACGATTGTTAGCTTTGCATCTTGGGTAATCTAAGTTCTGATTGGTTGCAGACATCCAGTAATGAGATTTTGGCAGCCTGTAGTGGCAAAATCAACAGCAACACGCTCTGTGCGGCATCCTGAACATGAGCTTCAACGGAGCTTTAACATTGATGGGTCTTGCATATTTCCTAATCTAGGAATCGCGCAAACATTCGAGCACATAACAGAACCATCGACCATCTTGATAGGCACAAATACAATCTATCACAAGAAAATACAGATTCCAAAATAATCGTTTTCGCAAACTGCAGAACATGCAAAACACATTTTTGGCCGTTGAATACAGGCTTTTGATATGTCACTATTCTCAATCTGCAACAACACGAGCCTCATATGAATGTATAGATGGACCCGCTGGGCAACCACCTGCCAACCCGCCCAATTCTGGCGGGTTGGGCTATTGCCATTGAACCGTACCCTAGTTGACAGTTTGGGAGTACTGACAACCCAGACCACAAATTTCGCAATGGCTTGGTGAGGTCCCGGACCCACGCCCAAAATGACTGTCTGGAACCATTGCCAACACTAGGGCTGGGTTCAACTTGTCTTGAAATTCATCTTGAAAGATTATAACTGTAACCTCGTTTCGAGTATTCTGTTCAGACAGTTCAATCAGTCGCTGCAGCCACCAGTACTAAAGTATGCAGAGCACATGATAGAATGAACTGAAATGTGGTAGACTGGCACCCCAAGGTTTTGGCGGTAAAGAAGAATTGATGGAAAATTGAATTCAGTACTGCAATTCAGGTGGACAATGATAGATTATTTTCTGCATCCATTGAGAGATTGGTATTATCAATTAGCAGCTCCATAATGTGATCCAAAGTTCGATATGGAACCCACAAACCCACCAGTTATTATGGATGGTAAGTAGATAACCCCCATTTGCGAAATATCCATGAATTGTAATAATCATCAGATTGTGGTATTTATATTCTGGAATGAAGTTAACATTGTAAGATTAATAGAGTAGCATTCAACAAAATACAATACTAACTGCTTTCTGAGTTTGCCAATCTATACTCATAATCTGAACACAAGGCAATTACCATACATATAGTCCACCTACAGAACTGCCTGCTAATGTGTGCTAACATTTCTGTATGCAAATTGCCAGTGTAAAAGAATCATTGCCAATTGAGTACTTCTCACCTGAAATTATTTGCCAAGAAGTCTCCATGAACATGATTGCCTTCTTGAATCTTTTCCCAACCTCAATAGTATTCTATTGATGGTGTGGGACATTGTGATCCCAGCCAGCCTTGGGTTGGAGAATATTCTCATATCTACTTGTACTTGGTGACAGGAGTACCTTGGCAGATTGAATGTTAGACTTATATAATATGTTAAGGGTGAATTTGTGATGTTGGAAGAATAAAAGAACCATAACTCCAGACAGTGACTCGAATTTGTGTAGGAGACAGCAAGTAATGACTGTACTCAAATATCTCTGTATCTTTGCCAGTGGCATTTCTGCAGTCCTTAACATTTTGTCTTAGTGCATATGGCCAACAAGTGGAACCCACCATTGGCCATCAAAATCATTGTCTTCAATGTTTGAAGACAAGGTTGACTTCTGGATTGCTCACTTGTGCCATTGCCAATTACTGGATTACAATCACACATGTCTTCGACAGCACGCCTGTTACACCTTTGGGACTGGTCACGGTTCCGGGGTCATGAACGATTCCTCGATAATGTTGTCATGTGGCGATCAATTACGGTTCATCAATTATAAGCCCTCACTATCGCTACACCAATGACCGCCAGGCACAAATCCCTTGACCACATCATCACCACCCACCCTCGAGTGGTGTCATAGTTGCAATGGTGTGTCAATAAAATGCAAACATACATCGCTATATTCTCTATGGATAGAGATAATGAATGATGCTAGCCATTGTCACCCCTATATGAAGTCACTCTGGATCGGCATTAGCTATCGGCAGTAGGATGGAGAAACTTAAGCACGATTTGAAGGAAGGCTGCGGAATGGTAAAAAGAGGTAGATGGTCTGGAAGACAACAGTCTGATGGATACCAATCAGTCAGGAGATGTGTATTAGAATGATACTGTTGGTCCGAAATGACTCAAGGATTGAAAGGATAGCATTTGCTCAGAAGAAGTTCAGGCTGATTGGTTATCAATGAATGGGAATTGGAGCACGAAAGGATAGTGAGCATTTACCTAGAGAAAAGCGTAGTTGGAATTAGGAGTTAGGGTGCAGAGAGAAGAGATATAAAGACCTCTCGATCCTCCGCTGGTATAGTGGGCAACCTGCTTACGACGGAGAACAAGCCCTAATAATATATTCAGATTGGAATGCTACTCTACATTAATTCTATTCAGATTACTTTCTGCGCCTGAGTGAAGCTTCGAAGTGAACCATCTAGTAGTCCTTGTATATATCTAATATCAAGTCCAATGGTGAGACAGGATAGAGGGATACTTACAAGGGATACGTCTAGTTGAGTGTATCTTGGAGTCGATTCCTCCCGCGTTCCAACACCTCACCACCTAGTGTTGCCAAGACTCCCCCTTTTCTGAACAGGTTGTGGTTTTGCTTTAGCTTCATTATCCCATACCGGTGTATATTGGCTCACCATTCAGGGGTGTGTGTCCTCATTACATCGCTCGAGACCACTCATTATTGGCAGTGACTAGTAGTTCCCCTTCTGGGGCCACTCGCCTTCTTTTCAGTTGTCATACCCCAGCTATAACAATTTATGACATCCAGTACTTGTGAGAATTACTAGGGCATGAAAGTGCAGTAGTTGAACTTACAATTATTCTGAGGACAGCACAGCCCAACCCCTGACACTCAGTCAAGCTACAATGAGCTGCTTCACAGTCAGGCAAGCACCAGTATGAGTGGTTCCCATGGATGCCTCAACCCCCTTATACAGCGAAAATTTGTAGGCACATCATACAGAACTGTGCATCCCACAGAGCACGGTTGGGGTATTACTATATGATTAAATCATATGGCTCCCTGTGCATGGCCAACGAGACACTGGATCCAAACAGTTACAGTTGTGGGGGACCACTAGAATATGGTGCCCCGGAGTAATGGGGGTGGAAGAGGGGAGGGGGTGGAAGAGGGGAGGGGGTGGAAGAGGGGAGGGGGTGGAAGAGGGGAGGGGGTGGAAGAGGGGAGGGGGTGGAAGAGGGGAGGGGGTGAAATATTTGTTTTTGGGTAGTGGGCAGAGAGCTCCACCAGGTAGCCAGCTCACCCCGAGGCAGAGTGGACACAGTTTTTGTCATACTCTAATTAGACTGAATACAATATAGATACACAACAACATCAACTGGACTAGTATCTTGATTGTCATTCATGATTACAGTAAATTGAGTTGTGGGCATTAGTTATGTCCAATACAATGCATAAATACATGGTGGGAAGTCAAACATATAACAGAAAGCGAATATTTCCTATCTTCTTCAATGTGAGTTCTCTCTCACTGAGTGTTAATCAATTGTTCTCTGAATAGTAATTTTTCACCTGTCTGACAGTGGATTTGAAGTTAAAAAATAGATGAAGCGAAGATAGAGTGGTGGAATGTAGAGAGACAGTATATAAGTGTAATTATAGTATCAAATGTAACAGAATAACAGGAAGAAGGTGCCAGGTACTGGCTATGAGTCTGAGTGAATGCAATGGGTGGTACACCATAAATCAGTTCCGAAACAATGATTTCAGCTGTTGATTTTGATATTCTGGGTGACTGTCCATTGTGAGTTGGATGGTGTCAGGTGTACCAGATAAGATGGATTCATGATGCCTAATACAGAATGTTAGCACTGCTCTCAAAAATATCCTCTATGTATGCTTTGGAGGTTGGTTAAAAACAACTCATCAACATGTTAACCAGATACACCTGAAGAAGATGGAATTATAACAGGGTTGTAACATTAACCAATTAGTGGGGCGGGTGAATTGAAGGAAAGACAACCTGAATGATACTGTGTGTAGCTGTAGATGACTCCTCCAGAGGAAGATATTTTGCATGTAGTTGGACTATGTCAGTTGATAGTGAGGCTTAGAAAGTTGCCACATTGAATATCTGCAGTATATATTGGACATGGGATGTTGTGTGTAATGTCAGTTGAGTTACAAGGGTTTAAATAGAGTGCTTTTTTTCCAGAGGAGAAATAAGAACCTGTTCATATTGTATACCTGTCAGAAGAGAAAGTCATTTTCATGTAATTGTATTATATTTGAATTGTGCAGCTATATATACCGTTGAAAAGGCAATGTTGTAATCATGACTTGATTTTCATATCTTCATGTGGATCATGTTTAAAGATACAATACCCAAGAATATGGAGGTTGATGTATGATGGAGAGAATTTAAGCACATGAAGAACAGATGGAACATAGTCCATAACTAGAATGGTACAAAGGTCATTCCAGGGTAATTTAATTAATACAAGTTCTTCCCAATGCCATGTTTGCTAGTAAATAGGTCATATATACTCACTCACATCCTGATTTTTCACCTTATACTTATTTACCCATATATCAGTGAATTACAAATTCACAATTATTTGCTTTACTACACATTCAAGTTCAAATGAACTCTAATTTTGAAAGTTAAATATATGATAATGTTAATGAATTGTGAGACTTCATTACACAGTAGAGAGACAGGTGATTGAATATATTTACATAGAATTAAGGTATATGAAGGCATGACATGGTTTGCAGGATTTAAAGCAATTGCTGTGATTGCTGGCTCACGTAGCTTTGACATTCAATTGCACTTGCTGAAGTGTTCATTTTTTCTCTCAAAACAGAATCACAATTTAATTTTCACTCAATGGTGTAAGTGGAAATTGGCTCAAATTGGATATAATTGTTTCAATCTCATCATGCACTTACACATTTCAGATTTGGTAGTCTGTTGCTGAGGCCAGTCACATACTGACTCACTAAGTAGAGGCATCCGTTGGCAATCTCTCTCTCCAAGTTCTCTGGATGGAGATTATGTCAGGGAATATACTCCAAGTTACGTCAGGAAAACTGCATTCTGGCCCATGTAATTCACCATGAACTATATCACTCTGAGTAGTCTCCCATATCAGCCATAACAGCGGATAATGGAATTCAGCCTAGAGCCATTATCTGTAATGTGGATAACAAATGCGTAACACACAGTAAGCTTATGGTAGTATTTCTACCATACCTCTGTACTTTCATGTACAAACTCAGTGCTCTCGGGTGATAGCAAGAGTGGTTGTGCACAACAAGATATAAACAAGTATGCTAGATCTACACTGTGAGTGGTTTGCCTGAAGCTACTTGTGCAATCACAATTCCGGGTCAGAACTCACAGTCGGTTGTCAGAGTAGTTGCCATGATCTTGTCCGAAGCTTCTCATGGTATCACCCTGGTCTTGTCCGAGCCCACTGTCAGCTGTCAGAGTATACACATAGAGTTGCTGTGATCTTGTCAGAAGCTGATCATGCTATCGCCCTGGTCATGTCAGAGCCCACCATCAGCAGTCTGAGTCCGCAGGAATTATTGCACGAATCTTGTCAGAGGCTCCTCACGCTAGAGCCTAGACCTTGTCAGGACTCATGGTCAATGAGCAGATTCTATACATATATTTCACCTATTGCCATTCTAATCACGATTTTACAACCATTTACATGTGGAATGAAATTTAGTTACTTTTACATTGATCGTATTCTGATAGTCATCAGTCAAATCAAATATACACTGTATACATGACCTGCTGTACATCCTTATTATTGATTACTGTCTCCGGATCCCACGGTGTGGTAGCACTTGCCGTCCACTCTCGAACATTGATCGCTTCAATCCTGTCCATATGTATCACCAGGATTGATTCTTCCATCTCTGGTGGGATACTTGCCCAATTTTTGAATAGCTGAGTAGATGTACCTACTAAATGTTAGATATGTGTCCAAAACAGTGTTCTTCATACTTTTGTATGTATCCACCGCAAAAGTCATGCAGAGGGAACAGCCACCAGCCCAGTCGTCGAAGGAATGCTTTACTGCAGTTGCAGCAAGTATCACACACTCTGTCACCTCATGGGTAAAGTGGGAGATATATGGCCGTCACATTAAGTTCTACTGTTAGCTCTCGAAGAAGTTTTTGCCATTACTCCTGATAGGGAACACTGCAGAAACATCTTTTCGGTATCTCTCTTTAATGTCAGGATATGAATGAAATGAATGCAGTTCAGTCTTACTTCACTCTCGCAGTCTGGATGACGATACTGGTATGCACAATGATAGATTTGCCTGGTGACTAACTTTTGGCAGTCATCGGTAAACTGGATCTGAATGCTATTGACATATGGATCGGGCGCAACTTCGCAAGCCTGTTTGGCAAAGAGTTCTTGAGCAGCTGATTGGCAATCTGCGAGCTTGGTTATCAGTGCTACAGAGATGGGCTTAAATCATCCAAATACCTACCTGGTGGATAGCTGCTTTTGAGATGTCAAACTCCTTGATTGCCGTACACAGAATTTCATGAGCTTTATTGAAGCTTTCCTTGGACAGTTTGTCAACAGTGACTGGGTAGGGGTCCTTGCTATGAACTCTGCAAAAGAATTGATCTTGGGCAATGTCCCACCAATCTTTTGGCACCCCAGTGTCACCTACCTTATACTTTTCCCAGCAGCCAGTATTGATGGTGGACAGATTCCACTTATCCATCTAGATGTTGCCTAAGTCAGAGAAGTGGTGCAAAGTCACAGCCGATAAGGGAATGTTGCTCTTACCTGCTAAGCATAGAGCTCCAGGTTCTCTGCAGGAGTGTCATGGGGTGATTGCAATGACTATGTATTGTTAGCTAGAACAGTGAATATTGGATGTGGGTGTGTTTATTACCCCCCCAGGTTGCCGGGAGAAAGAGTGGTCAATCGCACCTAAGTATTGTCAGTAAACAACATGGGGGTGGACATTTCTGCATTGACTTGGCTGATGCTCGTTGTTGGACGAAATAGGTGTTTCCATCTAGAATGAGTCAGTGTCCAATGCAGTGATGGTGATGTCTGCTCATACTAACTCATCGATTGTTGCTGGATGAAGGACTAGGTGTTCATACATATAAATTGTCAAAGTCAGACACAAATGTCGAGCTGGATGTGTCACTACCCTGCAAGGTTGTTCAACCAGAATGAATCATGACTGCCATTTAATATGCGGGATCTTGGACATGGGGATAGCGGTTGATTGTCATGTGCAGCGCATTCATCCATCTGCTGGCCTTCCGAGCCCTTGTTGCTGCCATGATTGGCGCCGGATTGGTGCCACTGTTGGCTATCTCCCTCGGAGTGACTCCCACAGCTTCTGGTGCCAGAGTGTTGATCATTGAGGCTGCTGCTTCAACCACCTTGGGAACTGTCACTGGAGTTTGGATTATTGCGGCCACTGCTGCCTCAGGCATATCTGGACCTCTTGTGGGTGTTGCCGCTAGATCCGGTTCCATCGATCATTGAATGAAGTGTATGTTGTGCATGTTAGCGTGGAGTGCATTCGTGTTGCAAATACATCGAATGCACGGCTTGCCACAGTTTTTCATATTGTGCATTTCTATCTCTTGTCAACTGAAGACATCATTGTCATAGTTGTAAATAGACCAATAATATTAGTTCCTGTGTCAGATTAGTGGTCCATGTGAAAGTCAAAGTTATACTATAAACGTGTCAAAATCAAGTTAATTGTCAGGGTTGAGATTGTACCATAGACATTGCGTCATCCATGTCAGAGTTGAAGTAATTACCATATAGGCAAGGTTGCTTCCAGTGTCAGAGTAGTGTAGTTGTGAGAGTTAGGGTGAATTTCAGGGTTATGTGATTGTCAGAGTTAGAGTGATTGTCAGAGTTAGGGTGACTGTCAGAGTTAGGGTATTTGTCAGAGTTAAGGTAATTGTTAGAGTTCGGGTGATTGTCAGAGTTCTGGTGATTGTCATAGTCAGGGTCATTTTCAGAGTAAGGGTGATTGTCAGAGTTAGGGTGATTGTCTGAGTCCATGTTATAATGTACACAGTGGGTCTCCCAAGTCAGAGTTGAAGTATTGTCATATTACAGCTGGGGTTGCTTCCCATATCAGAGTAGGGTAGTTGTCAGAGGAAAGGTAATTGTCACAGTCCAAGTTATACTTTGTATATTGGGTCCCCCAAGATAAAGATGAACTAATACCACAGTATGGGTGAGGTTGCTCTCCGTATCGGAGTAGGGTGGTTGTCAGAGTGAAAGAACTTGGCAGAGTGAAGGTATTTGTCAGAGTCAAAGTTATACCATATACATTGCGTCTTTGGAGTGAGAGTTGATGTATTGCTGTAATATAGATGGAGTTGTTTCCTGTATCAGAGTAGGGTGGTTGTCAGTGTTGAGGAATGTGTCAGAGATAAAGTAATTGCGAGAGTCAAAGTTGTACAGTATACATCGGGAAACCCTTCTGCGCTGCCATAATCATAATTTACTAATGCAGTTACCCCTGCATTGCAGTTGCCAACCATATATTCTAGTTCCGTACCATGTATTGCTACTGTGATGGGGAGATTATGGGAGTGTTACCAGAGTGTTACCATATGTTACGGTATGTAATGACCTTTTAATGAACAAAGCAAATTTCGCATACCATATATCCTTTTGCCACACACATTTTGAAAATTGCAGCAATGACAACCATCGCCATCACTATCAGCACCACCACCATCATGATCAGCACCATCACCGTGACCACCATCGGCATCTCCACCACCGAGCATTTAAATCTTCGATCTTTCCTCCCTAAGCTGTTCATAATACCCCCCTGCCAACTCTCAGCGAAGCCAGATCAACAGAAACTACATGCGAAGCCAGATCCACTATATGATTCGAAGCCAAATCTACCGTGACCAGCAAAGTAATCTCCACTCTTATTAGATTAGTTTCAGCAAATGCAAATCCTTTGTTCCAGCGAAGTCCCATCCATCCATACCAGCAAGCCCAGATTCACTGCTACCAGCGAAGCCGGTCTCATCCCTGCCAGTGAAGCCAGATCAATCACTATCAGCTTGCTCCCTGCGGAGCCAGTTTCAAGTCTACCAGCAAACCCCAATCCACCTCTACCAGCGTAGTCAGTTTCACCCCTACCAGCGAAGCCAAATCCACCACTACCAGCTTGCTCCCAGCGAAGCCAGTTTCACCCCTAATAGCCAAGCCAGATCCACTGCTACCAGCTTACTCCCAGTGAAGCCAGTTTGACCCTGACCAGCAAAGCCGGATCCAATGCAACCAGCTTGCTCCTAGTGCAGTCAGATTGTCAGAGAGGTGAGAGTGAGCATGTCAGAGTGGTGAGACCAAGCCTGACAGAGCTTTAAGATGAGTAAGCAGAGCCAGATCAACCCCTACCAGCATGATTCCAGCAAGTCGAGATCCACTACTACCAGCGAAGCCAGTTTAACCCCTACCAACGACGCTGGATGCACCACTACCAGCAAAGCCAGTTTCACCTGTACCAGCAAAGCCTGATCCAATGCTACCAGCTTGCTCCCAGCGAAGCCAGATTGTCAGACAAGTGACAGTGAGCACATCAGCAAGAAATATTTCCGTCCGGGCGGAATAGCTCCGTCAGAGTGGACGCACTCGGTCAGAGCCGTCAGAGACACCCCGGTGGCGGATTACTGCGTGCCCGCCGTCAATACCACTGGTCGCATTGCATATCGCCCTCCGATCGCCGTTTCGCTGTTTCTTCTCGCGCTGTTGGTCTCCTATTTTAAACAAACACTCTGGCGTTGTGGCCATCTGTGACCATACGTCGGAATGGGTTCGTTGGGTTCACGCTTGCATCGGGATTGCAATGCAGACCCCGGAGTAGAAAGACATCATCGCATTATACGAAATACACACTCTATCTTTCCCATCTTTTGATCTCACTCGCTCTTTCCACGATTTCGTGGATCCACGCAATTGCGTGAATCCTCGCGGCCGGGTAGTATCATAACTTCTCACCCTCATCCTATGCTCCTCGAGCCAGGTTGACTCTTGATCATGGCATGGAGAGATAGAGAGTGATGACTTAACTTCGTGTTCTTAGGTGATGGTAGAGGAGATGGGACAAATCATCATGAGAAACTGGGACTGAAGAGAATTTCGTGTGCGAGTCAATTTACCATCCCCGATATGGCAGGTATGAGTCCCGATCCGGTGTGTAATAACACCGATACGAGGTCTTCCCAACCCAATCAGGCAGGTCGTACCCCAGATTTCTCATATCTGCTCGTATCCTCCACATCGTTCTCATTTTCATCCCCCATCTCTCTCTTTCTCATCCACATCTCAACCATCATCGCAGAACACAAAGTTAAGTCATCCCTCCCTATCTCTCCATGGCATGATCATGAGTTGACACCGAGTACAGCATACACCGAGTACAGCATCCACCCAAGATTGTTTGTCTTCCTATCATTCTCATGATTACGAGTTGACCCCTGAATGTCACGTCAGCTTCCGGCGTGCCCCCCTACACGATCGACCGCCATCAGCCAGCTCCCTATCAGAGCTGGAAAGTAAAGTCACCTTGTCACATTCCCACGGTTGCGAGTTAACTAACTGGTGAATAGAGTGTCAGCACCGGGCGCGCAGTCCATCGACCGCCTCCAAGTACTCGTCCAATCTCACTCGATCACGGCCTCCAAGTGTATATCCAAACTCGCTCGATTACGGCCTCCAATTTCGCACGATCACGGCCTCCAAGTGCATCTCCAAACTCGCTCAATCACAGCCTCCAAGTGTATATTCAAACTCGCTCGATTACGGCCTCCAAGTTTGCACGATCACGGCCTCTAACTGCATCTCTGAGTTCACTCGATCCTGGCCTCCAAGTGCATCTCTGAGTTCACTCGATCTCGGCCTCCAAGTGCAATTCTCAACTCGCTCAATCACAGCCTCTAAGTACATCGTTAATGAGCGATGGCGGGAGCACGGAGATACAGGGGTAACGGAGGTGAACGTTCACTCGATCGTCATCTTCAGGCGCACCTCGAATTGCTGACAATCACCGCGTGCTGCCAGTCCAGATAAACCGTGTGTAGATAGGTAGCTATATAGATACATAAATACGTAGATGAGAATACAAACTGAATGCATAAGTTTTGAAAATCGTTGAACGATAAGTAGTAGCTATGATTTCCAGGTGCACCAGCAGCATTTCCAAAGAAGCGGCGGCCTGAGAAAAAACAGCTTCAGCATAACTGCAGCCACTGCGAAGAGTGTAACACACGTGTCGTTCTGATGGTGCGTATACGTCACCAAAAAGTAAAGGAGGTACGTGTGCAACGCAACCCGTCGCCTGGGTGACGGGTAGCGTGCAATTCTCCGTCAGAGGGTACGAGGTTCCATCAGAGTAGTCAGAGCCGTCCGGAACACCCGGGTGTTTCTGACGGAAACTAGGGTCGTTGCTGATGCATGTCAGAGCAGTGAGACCAAGGATGTCAGAGCTTTAAAAGTGAATATGTTAGAGTTCTGAGAGCACACATATCAGTTGTGAAAGTGAGCATGTCAGAGTTGTGAAAGTGAACATGGCAGAGTTGTGGGAGCGAGCTTGTCAGAGTCATGAGAGTCAGAGAGTGCACTTGTGCTTCTTAGAGTTGTCCAATGAAGCATGTCAGAGTCAAAAGAGTCAATATTACAGATGAGACAGGAGATGTCAGAGGAGCAAATAAATAAGTAACTACGATGAATATATCGTATAATCCATAAATTGCAGTATAAAATACATGCACTACAGTTGAATTTCAGTAATATTTCAGGTGTGCTATCCGTAAATTGCAGACGGATTATTGGCAAATTCCAGTTGTGTTATCAGAAGTCACAGGAAATAGCTCTGGGGTAGTGTGGATTATTTGGTATTCTCAGTGTTACAGGAGGTTACTGTAGGCTATATGGCCTATGGTAGATTACACGTAACATAATACCCATCTCCAAATGTCCATTGGGTTTCCCTGTGTCAGCATCAATGTTATACAGGACATTTCAATGTTTAGAGTCAGTTATAGGTTCCAGAAGTTAGAATTGATATTATTCTACATTGTTAAGTTTCAGTAATCTGTCAATCTTTCCAATCATATTGTTCTCCACAAACCCCTATGTTAGGCCACACTATGCGACCTTTCACACAGAACCACTCTGGGATCTCGCTCTGTGGATCCCACCATACAGTTGAATTTCAATTCAGTACAGTATGGCCTTCACCTATATCCAAGTTGAAGGGGCAGAATCAGTCGCGAATGGTGTGCTCTTGTATGTCCAGCCTGATCTCACCACCGATGCTTGGTGAGCAACAGCTGCTGACCTGACCTGACGGTGACCATAACGAAGTCCTTATAATTTGAATATTGCATTGCAAGTAGTATAGCATCATCAACCTGCACATAGTTGAAGGTCGTTGGGATTTGCTGTGCAGCACTCCAATGTCTGAGAGTCGGTATCTAAGAACTTTCAGGAGGTAACTTACCTAGTCAAGTGTTGGACGATGGGTATCTCTATGGGTAGTACTGTATGATTGCTACATTGGATACGGGTGGTTTTGACCCCCAACAAGGGTGTCTGGGCAATGTGTGGTTGGACACTGTGGGCCAGTCTAATCTCTAGCTGAACCTCCAAACTACTTTATCCCTGCAGCTGAGGTTGTATGGGCATTGCATTAAAGACAGAATTTCGACAATGAAATGCTTAGTATTGCTGAAAGTGACTGTGAGTCATTCAGAGAGAGTGTAGTGTGAGAGGTTTGCCACAATTCGCAAAGCACAGCAGTAGATGAGGTGGTATACACCAAGTGTGCTGACTTACACATATATAAGATCTGTGTGGTGGCTCCACCAGGGTTTGTGACCACAAGTGTTTCCCGATCTGATGTAGAGTAAATAGTTAGTGTCGGCGATACAAAATTGGCTCAAGGATTTGTTAGAGTAGGATGTCCTTGTCGGAACAACCTGTCAGAGAGCCCTGTCAAAGCAACCTGTCAGAGCAACCTGTCAGAGCAACCTTGTCAGAGCAACCTGTGAGTGCGACCATGTCAGAGTAATATGTCAGAGAGACTGTGTCAGAGCGACGTGTCAGAGCAACCATGTCAGATCAACCTGTCAGAGTGACCTTGTCACAGCGACCTGTCGGAGCGACCATATCAGAACACCATGTCAGAGAAACCATGTCAGAGCCTAGTTGTGCTCAATTGGCGTATCTTACTCACAACTGGGCTATTTAGGCGATTGAAATGGATGAATCAATGTCATGGACCCATAGTAGTAGTTTACTCTGTGGCCTGGGGATTGGGTAGATGAATCAATGTCACAGACCCATTGTTAGTTTACTTGTGTGGCCTAGGGTTTGGGTGACACTGCAGCTGATCTTGGCAACTTAAAGTTGGGAGTTTGTAGTATATATATAGTCCATAGAGTACTTTGGTAGCACCAGCACAGGTACTAGAATTTGTACTCTCATATAGCATAGGTTTCCATTCTCTACTCATGATGTTCTCTACCTAACTACCCTACCATGCCTGCTACAACTGGCCACTGGTCCCAAAGCCTCAAGTGGTGCTATTCCGACAATAATATATCGTTAACAACACAAACAGCGGGGTGCCTTCTCCAAGTATCAGCTCTGTAGCCACGCCCATCATACATGTGGCAGGTATAATCAGTATTCGACAGTGTTAAAGCATACCTGTTCCGCATTGTGAGTGGCTCTCATATTTCCGAAGTGAATACATGCTAACAACAAATTTCAGCTTATAACCAGCTGTCATGGATATCTTGTAGGATTGGACTATTGTACTTCATTTCTGCATATTTATTTCGCTCAGTTCTGTGGGTTTTGGGGGGTTAGTCTTAACTATGTTCAGTACTAACGAATTTTGGTTTAGTTTACTGTCACAGTGTCCCTTCATGATGATTGTAGCAAGTAATGAACCAATCTTTTATTGTCACCTTGGGTGCAGAGTACCTGGTGGTCGATATGTGTGAAGAGTGCTAACTAGAAGACATTTCGCATTGTTAAATGATGAAGACTATTTGTTCACTGAGCCTGATGATGGTAAACACTTTGGAGAGTTGCTGTGAGAGCTGTAGTCAGGTTATTGTTAGACTTGTTGTCATGAGGCTGCTTTCAGAGGGCTTCTGTTACAGTGGCTAGTGTTAGCAACGGTTCCGGACCGCTGCTTCAACTCTGAGTCAGGGTCCGAACCGAATGGTGATCAAATACGGTGTCCGGGTTGTCAATGCACCCGAACTGTCAATTCGGGTGCGGTGTAATGGACATCCCCCAACCAGTCAAAATTGGGCGGGTAGTCAGCGGGTTGTCCAGCGGGTCCGTCTGTAGATTGATATAATGCTCTTGCTTGGCTGTTTGATAATTGTACTTGATCAAAATCGGTGAAGTAACATCCAGAAATTCCTTTTTGATCACTCTGCAGGTTGCAACATCGGTCATTATGGAATCAATGTTTTGCCTTTTGTGTTCTGTCTTTAATAGTGCTAAGACAGTCCATAGTACAGTTATGATCTCATATATTCGCGCAATGCCACGATGACCCAATGTACAAGACTAAAAATCGTTGAGGCCCTGTTGATACTCATTTCAGGTTAGGACAGGAAGTGTGCCGCTGTTGCTTTTGACAATGAAGGCAGCTAATACCGTATTTATGGATATCTGCAACCAATCGCCACTTAGATAACCCAAGATGCAAATCGAAAAATAGTTGAGTCTCAGTTGACCCTCATTTTCAGAATGGGGCAATGACCATGTCGTCTTCTTTTTCGCCTATAAAGGCAGCCACTACATCCATCAAGCCTAATCACTACCAGGTCACTTTGTAATTACCTGACATAGAAGACTAACAATTGTTGATACTTTCTTTTTCGCCTATAAAGGCAGCCCATACATCCATTAAGCCTAATCACTAACAGATCACTTTAGAATTACCTGACTTAGAAGACTAGAAATTGTTGACACTCAGTTGAAGCTCATTTTCATGATGGGGTAATAAACATCACACGCACTGTTTTGCCTGGAAAGGCCACCAATACATCCTATATGAATTACTATCACAAATCAACACTTGGATAACCCAAGATGCAAAGCAATAAATCATTGACGCTCAGTTGACACTCATTTTCAGAATGGGGTGGTGACCGCGTCGCTTGCTGTGTTGCCTATAAAGACAGCCAATACAATGGTTAGGCTACACAGCAATTAAATCACTTTCCAATTACCTTGTATACAAGACCAGAAATCTTGACGCTCTGTTGACGCTCATTTTCAAGATGAGGTAGGGAGCATGTTACTCTAATTTTTGCCTTGAAAGGCAGCCAATACTTCGATTATGTATAACCACGACTAAGCCAATTTGGAATTGCCAGTCTTACTTGACCTAGAATTGTTGACCCTGCGTTGGTGCTCATTTTGCCATTGGCGTATCCACAATATTCAATCAGTTGATTTGGCGTAGTCTATTATTCACATTGTTCTGGCAGCCTTTCAAGCGTGTTCAATCACTTTCTCATGATCACTACATTGTCCTTTAATAATACATATAAATATATCCCCCAAAATATACTTTACAGTGTCCGCTAATTCTAGATATTAATACACTACAAAATTCCATTCCTTTCAATCAATGCTCATCAACACTTGGAGGTTCGCTCAATAGGCTGCTCTGGCCTTCACACTGGATGTTAGCAACATTACCACACAGCAGATAGTGTACTAAGCAGTGGATGTTTCATTATCAGTCAGGATATCTGGATCAAAGTCTGTATCGTGCTGGCTTTCCTGGGCATATACGTCAAGTGTATACAACTCAGCGCAGGGAAGAGAACTATGTGAATACATATATCCAGGCGGCAAATTGAGAATTTGGGAACATTGAGCTGCCGCATTGTTGCAAGTTGGTGCTGGTGGCGTTCCGGGCAGAGGTGGCGTTCCGGGCAGAGGTGGCGTTCCGGGCAGAGGTGGCGTCCCGGGCAGAGGTGGCGTTCCGGGCAGAGGTGGCGTTCCAGGCAGAGGTGGCATTGGCTCTGCAGTCGACTGTCTGCGTTGGTCAGGTGGAGATGCACCTGTTCATTTGCGTCTGCAGCATGTCTGCGGATTCTTTGCGGTGCCATGGTGGCAATGAAGGCATCCATCCGTCCGGTTTTGACAAAGCATGGCCGGGTGTCTTTCCATCGCAGCCTTCCCCTTTTCATGCCCCGGAAACTCAACCCCCCAGTTCTTCTCTCCTCGGTGTTCAGCATGAGTTGTTCAGATATGATATTGCGTTTCCTGTATTGTGGTGTGCGAAAAGCCGCCTTTGACCATTGTGGCCATATTCCTGGAAAGGAGCATGTCGGACTGTTCCAGCTGTACCCAACCTCCGTGCCTTGCCATAGTAGCAGACATTTTGAAAACCAACTAGAAATTGGTTGCTTCTCTTACAATGAGAGTCGGCTATTACCTCGACCATATATGCTTCTGAAGTCTCCCCTCAGGTGATTCAAGCCTGGTTTGTCCACTCCCGGGGATGCTTATGACGAAATTCATCTGGGACAATCACAGCGCTGCCCACGTCATGATGTTCAATTTGGCTGACTATCCGGATCAATCAGTCGGTCGACCATGGAGCTTTCCCGTTACAAGTGGCGATCAATTGGTCACTTAGCTCTCTGCGTACACCCACTGTACATTATATAGTCAATTCACGGCCGTTTACAATGGTATGATTATGCCCACATCCAATTGTGTGCTTCTTCTTATTTTTGCTGCTTCCGGTCTTACAGCTGCTTTTTAAATGTGCATCCTGGGTCATCTTTGTAGTGGCTTCAGTGGCAGAGTTGCAGTGGACTAACTGATGTATGCGTGCTTGCTGTGTGCCAAGGAGTGATGCATTGGATGAAGGGCCCGTGGATCGGCTTACTTTGGATCCTTCGCAACCTGGTTGAGGCAGTTGTATATCCAAGATTCGCTGGTGTGGAGTTGGAGAGGAAGATGATAACAAACAGAAGTGGAAAGTCCTGAGGAATATATAGTGAGCTTTATGTCGGAATAGAATAAGTAGCAGCCAACTTGTTCGTTATACTCAAAATGAATCCTGCTGCGTATGACTACAAGCTGCAAGGGTTTCCCACCACCTCATCGTGTGCAATCAGTCAGTTCAATGTTGTTCGTTTGTTTCCAGGGATGAATTTGAGGCGTATGGCAGCCGAAATCGCATGATTGTCAGATACAAATATAACATTCTTTGAGGCACAGGATGTTTGCGGATGATTGCGTCAAATAATCCCTGGGATAATGCTTCGGACTGATGCTGACAATCCAGTCATGTTGTACGGTTAGCCTAGCTATTCCTGTTTTATTGACAGTCAAAAGGCAGATTTTGCATTGTTCAAGTTGAGTAAACATACCAACCTTGACACAAAAGACGCAGCTTGCTTCCATATTGTCCATATATTGCAACATCCAACATCTTGCCCAACCACAAAGTCATCACAAACTACAATGGTCAATGCTGCGAAAAAGAGCTTTTCACCACTCTAGGCAGGCAAATACGGCAAATCGACACAGCGGTTCACAGGACGACATCATCAAGCCAATCATGGCAAGAGCGGCTTGGAAGCAGACAGAGTCCGAGCCCTTGGGGCATTGCGCAGCTTGCAATGCGAAATGAATCTTGTGGCCGAGACACGACGAGAAATGGACAACTGATGCAATGAAGAGAAAGAAAAATGGATCAAGGATTATGTTGAGAGAAAAACTGCTGTGGCAAGAAAGCGACTTCATGATGCAGAGCCAGTGATTAGGCAGGAGCAGGAAGACACAGGGATAGCTGAAAATGCGGAATTGACAACCACAGAGCCCAAATAAATGATTGAGGAGATGATGGTGGCTATCATAGACAGTCAGAGGGATCTTGCAAGTTCCGACGATGGGGAGGTTGGGGAAGATGAAGATGATGAAGAGACAGACCAGGGCAAGCTGAGCGAAGATGACGAAACCAGCTGGGTGATGGGCACAATCTCCAAATCAGGACAACAGAGCATGGGGAGGTTGCGGCAGAAGCAGATGAACATTGACGAATTGGCACAACCGGGATGGCTTGATGCAGCCGACTACTTCCATCAGAGAGATAAGAAGTACGGCACATCTGAATCGACGGTTCCGGCAGTTGTGAAACCGCAAATGGATGATGATGCAGCTGCACCTGCAACCATAACATTTGGAGAGGTTTTGGAGTCTCTTGATATTGTCCCCGGAATATCGCAAAAGCCGCAAGTGACTTCCCGACCAGGAAGTAGTCATGTTAGGTCAGGTTCTGCATAGCCACCGTCGGACAGAGATATAGCCGGTCTTGCGCCCCCCACAGATCTTGATCCATCATCTATTCAGAATGTGAAGCCTGTTGAACCCGTAAGCATTTACCCCTGCATATAGCCACCCAAGCTAATTATCTTTTAGAAAGTGGATTCGGACAAACACATGGTGAAGACTCCTGCGTCATAGGAGAAATAGATAGGGAAAGTGGTATTTTTGACGTCATATCACTGTGAAAAGCAATTGTTGTGCCAATCTTGCTACATGTCAGCGTTTTCTTGATTTCAGTGACCAAATTGTGAGACAGGATTATTCGTCTGTGTATGTGCAAGGGTCGAACACACCATGCCAATGTTCTACAACACAAATCATTGTCTAAGCCGGCGTATAAGCTTGATTTCAGTTTGCCCATTAATGTTAAGTAAGACAGCCAATGCTGTATTTGTGGCAAAATATACTAACCAGATTTCAGTGAGTAATGTCATACGACTTATGGAAGGAGCGGTCCGTGCTCAATGCAAATCAGTCTGAATGACAACCGTCATGCTGCATTTATACACACATCGAACTGCATAACTCTGCGCACAGACCTAGTGCACATTGTTGTGATGTTTGCAATTGCTTATGGTACGTGATGGAAATCGAGGAGAAGGAGCAGGATGAGGATGAGGAATTGTGAGGAAGTCGAGCGATATTAATCAAAATGTACTGACATGATCTACATACCATCAATTACTGGCCGAAAGTGCAGGATTGTGATAGGGAGACATCATCACCCACTCAGATAAGGTGCATTGAGGTTGATCAGAAATTCAGAGGCCACAAAGCTTCTGGATGCAATTGCTAATACTGAGAAACACAATATTGGATCACATTAAAGAATATGCGATTCATTGAATACAATGATTAAGTGTACGAAGGCTCTTTCGAGGTGTTTAATGTGAGTGTCAACAGAGCGTCAACAATTTTTAGTTTTACACATTCCACAATAAAAGGGCTCCATTGTCTCGTCCTTCCTAAGAAAATCCGTTGTTTCGCAATATAGCCAAAACTGGAATTGGCACGCTTGTTGCCCCATACTAAGCAAGACCGTCATCGGAGTGTCAAGAATTTTCAGTCTTTCACAGTCGACTATCACAGGGCTGCATTTTTACCTCCTGCCAAGGATAATCTTTTGGTCGTCCTTATAGCTAAAAAGTCAAATGGCATGCTCCTTGCCCCATCTTGAACAGGAGCGTCAATGGAGCGTCAACTGTTTCTGGCCTGGCATTTTGGAAAATCCTAGGGATGTGCGGCAACATTGACCCATAATTGAAATATCGGCTGACTTTCTAGGCAAAACAGCTGCGAGAACATCGCTACTATGTTCTGAAAATGATTGTCAACGCAGCGTCAACAATTTATGGCTTAGCATCGCGTAAAACCCAAGGGGGGTGCGGCGAAATTGACTCATAATCAATCTGTCGGCTGCTTTTCTTGGCAAAAATGGTGGGAACATCATTGCTGCAATGTCCTGAAAATGGGCGTCAACGGAGCGTCAATGGAGCGTCAACAATTTCTGGCCTAGCATCCTATAAAATGCAAGGGCTATACGGCAACGTTAACCCATAATCGATCTATCCGCAGCTTCTCTAGGCACAAATGCTTGGTGCAACATCCCAACTATGTCCTAAAAATGAGCGTCAACGGAGGGTCAACAATTGTTGGCCTTCCATCTTGGAAATCCCAGGGCTGTGTGGCGAAATTATTCCAAAATTATAATATCAGCCTCTCTTCTAGGCAAAATTTCTTGGGACATCATCACAACTATGTCCTAAATATGAGCATAGATGGTGCGTCAACGATTTTTGCTTTGCATGTTTGACAACGCAAGGGCTGTGCGGCGACATTGACCCATAATCGAACAACTGGCCGCCTTTTTAGACCAAAATTCTTGCGACAGCTTCACTACTCTATCGGAAACCTGAGCGACAATTGAGCATCAACGGAGCATCAACGGAGAGTGAATGATTTTTGGTCATGCAACTTTCAAAATCCAAGCGCTGTGCATTGACATACACCCAAATTCAATGTATAGGCCGCATTTGTGGGCAGAAATGCCAGTAACCATTCCGCTCCCACCACCTAATAATAAGTGTCAGCGGAGCGGCAACTGGTTATGTGGGGCGCAGTAAGGTTGACAGAAACGAAATGCCTTGCATCGTTCGGAAATGGGGTTTGTAATGGTCAGTCTTGTCAGTCTGACCCTGTATACAAGTTCACACCAATGCATGCAATGTCTCACAGGTCTTACTTTTATGTTTCGTGTAGCTCGAGAGTCAATATTTAAGAACCAGCTGTCACGGCTCAGGTTACAAGTGATGGATTGATGGGTACTTAGGAATGGTATCAGGCGGATGGAAGGAATTAGAGTTACGGAACGGCGGAGACGTTGAGAGACCAAGGGAATGGCGTGAGGATGTTGTGAGAGGGTGGCGGTATAATTTGTTACGATAAGGAAGTGGTTTGAGGTGTTGCAACGTGGGACGATGTGGCATGGTTGTGTTGATATGAGTTGTGGTGGTGGTGATGTGTAGGATCACGGTTGGATATTCGGATGGTACATCGGAGCATGAGGAATGCTTCGAGGGTGGCCGACAAAGTGTTTATAAAGAGAGGCTGTTTGGTGTTGGAGGATTTCCTTTTCTTCTCTCTTTACTCGTTCTCTTGTATAGCAAAGCAAGCACGACATTGAACCAGCTCTGACCTTTGTCTGTCCTTGATTCTCTCGATACGAGCTTGGAAAGCACCTTGCCCCGATTACGAAATGACAAGATTGTTACCAATATCACCTTCGCCCAACCCTGCCCGTTACACCACCGTTCTACTCAAGATCACTGTAAGTTCTGACGGTCTCTCAACTGGAATTAGACAGCTTTCAAATTCCTACAACCATGTCCGATTTCCAATCTATATAAACCTCATTGTTAGTGATTATGATATCTTCCAGAAATGAACATGTCTTTATTCGCGATTTGTGCGACCTTACTTTACAAATCATATTTGATCATTGGTGGGCTTCAATGGATGTTAGCTCAAAACGTCCTATTGCATGGAGTGATTCTGGACTTGCGCCTTGGAGGCGTTGCTATTTGCACTGCTCAATTGAGGAGACTAGCAGCCCGGGCGTCATATGTATCATTTGTCATCAATTTCGTCGCCATCCATTACAACATGCAACCAGCTCCACGGGGAAACACTTGCTCGCAAAAGCGCACATTGCAAAGTTAAACGAATTAACAGAATCAGAGGTCTCTGAATTCACCAATACAACCATTGATGAAACCACTTTGGCCATATTGAAAAGACAAAGCAGTCGTAGAATGACAATAGTAAGCTCGCAAAGACAATTGATTTTCGACAGTTTGACCTTACGTATATCAACTCAATTTACAGACAGAACGCTCTCAACTGGCAGCAAAGGACAACCTTACTGCCAAATTTCACCATAATACCTGGAATCGCAACCCCATGTCAGGATGTGTTTAGGCTCACATTGCATGGAATGCGATATCAAACCTCGAGCTGCAACGGTCATTTAAGTCATTACGCGGCAAGCTGGTGCTGCTATCCGCCAGCACCCTTCGCAACATTTGCCACGGGGAATTCTCACTGACAGTGGACGCAATTACGAAGGAATTCCCTTCAAACAATGAAGTTGGCTTAGCTTTAGACGGGTGAACATCGACGAACAAATTAGCGATAACATCAGTCATAGCATACCATACAGATCGAAATTGGTCATTGCGAGATGTGCATCTTGCAGTCGATGAGGTTGATAGCCTGTTTCTTCCCTAATTCGAATGCTAATTGAGAATAATAGGTCAAAGGTCAACATAGTGGAGCAAGGGTTGCCATACATTTGAAGGAGGATCTGGATTGTTTTGAACATACAGACGGCTGGTAACTTGGAATTACGACAAAAAATGCTTCTTCAAATTACTCGATGACTCAGGAACTACAATCAACCCTTCAGGCCTTAGGAATGAGGTGGCCAGCGATGAGAAACCACATACCGTGGATGGTGCACGTCATTCAGCTTGCTTTGAGTGTGTTCTTGAGCAATCCCGGTGTACCAGGCCGCATCATGTCTTGGGAAGCCCATGAGCGTGATCAGGAATTTAGAGAGAATGAAAGCACAACCACTGGGAAGAATCAAAGACTGCGAAACGAGGGCAATGCTGGAATCAACAAGGTGTGGGCTATGCGACCGGGTTTGGCAAAGATAATTGAGAAAGTACTCATTTCAAGACATTGTGAAAGACCTCAACGTAACCTTCATAAAGCGGAGAATGCTTGCTGTGTCAATTACGCTGACACTTGGTTGTCGAAATGAGTTCATTGACGGTCACAAGGCCAAAGTTTGAATAGCAGTACTAGCGATTATGGATGTGAGAGCACAGTGGAATTCAATATTGGAGTTCCTTGGGTGAGCCTACCAAATACGATAATTTGCCCGGGACTGGCTGAAGAATCCAAATTACAGAGATTACCGGCCACTCTTCACCACACACGATGAATGGACACTCCTCAAGTACATCATGGAAGTTTTGAGGCCATTCCAATACTGGACCATGTGGATGTTGAAAAGGCATACAGTTACTCTGCATCATGTCATCACTGCCTACAATGACATCTTCAATCATCTGGATGGCGTTATGCGACCTTTCGCTAAGAACAAGGTGCAATGGAATGCAGACTTGTACTTCGCCGTAAAGGTTGTGCGCCACAAGCTGTACAAAGATTATGCTAAAGTCACTCCAACGACCGGTCTGCTTCGCATTACGGCACATATGGTTGATCCTTTCCGGAAGTTGCAATCATTGAGGGAGTGGGACAAGGCGATGGATACTAATCCCGAGGACAAGACTTCTTATACTACCCAATATCAGGAGGCTTTTCTGAAGTCTGTGGAAAACATATACAGTGCCAAGCATGGACAAATGTCTGTCATTAAACCCGAAAATGTTCCGCACGGCAATATCTTTCTCTCTGCACAGGTGTCTGGACTTGCTCAATCGTCCTTGGATCCATATGATTTGTCCAGCGGTGATGAAGATTACTCAACACCTGAAGGCGTGGCTGAAACGACACCTGGATGATGCGATTGCACTGCATGCCTATTGATGGCCGCAGGGCCCTATTTCGATTCACCGCCTGAAACACCAAAGCACTGGGGGCAAATTAATCCCAATATCAATGATTACCACTCCGATCCCATGGAGATTAGCTGTACATCAAGGATACTGGATATCACCGACTGGTGGCGCTAGCAAGAGGAAGCACACACAAAGTACGCTGATCTCTCCAATGTGGCGCACAACATATTCTCTATTCTACCCCATGGTGTCAGAGTCGAGGCCAGTGTTTCCCTTGGGCGAGACATTATTGGCTGCAGACAGTCTAAAACCACACGCGAGACACTGCTGATAAAGTGGAAGTAAGGCAGTTTGCTCGAGCCAATAACGGAATATTGGCAAGTGATGGCGCAGCATTGGATAACACGGAAACTGAACATGAGTTGGAATTGAAGAAACTTGCAGAGGAAAGAACATTGCACACAATGGCAAATGTCCACGACGTTTTGGAGATGTGGCTGGGCAGCCAAAACCGATGTGCTACACAGATGGAATCCGATACTCAAATGACGAAAATGACAACTGTGGAATACATCTCGGATACCGAAGAGATTATCAAAGCATCGTGGTCAAACTTTTAACATGATGGTGCAGCGGCATATAAATTGTCAGAAAGATCACCTTAGCCACCAGCTTTGTCTGAAACGGACCTCCCTGGAGCATTGACTAATGTATTAAATGTCCGCCGAATCAAACGAATTGACCACCATCCAGCAGAACCTGATGATGATAGTGCACCTGATAGCATTTCCGACACTGATAATTGGCATAACTGGCATGATGACTTGGATAATCCAAACGACATCAAAGAGGCCTGCGAGGCTGACGATGAATCTGATATAGATCCAAACAATGGCATCAAAGCTTCGGAAAGCCCAGAGCACTGGGTTGTGAGTGCTGCACCAAATGTTCCTGGATTGATTTGGCCAACACGGAGGTCAGTGAAAGACGCTGAAAAGGGGTTGATGACTGTCAGAGCAATGGAAACAAGGAGGAATAAGGGAAACAAGAAAAAGAAGGACAGATTAGGTCAAGATGTTTTCACCAGGTTCTATATGTTGCTTGACTAACAATTTCACTTATAGAAATATTATGGGAGAATAGTGAGCAGTTGCATGAGGATAATTGTTCATAAATAAAACTATTGCCGGCGAAATGTAATATTCAGAGAGATATCTCAATTTTTGTAGAATGAGAGAGGCCTGTGCAAGAATATTACTGCGCTTGGCTTTCCCAACAGGTTGAATCTCAATCGGACTGAAAGGCACGCAATAAGTCCAAAGATATATTTATACAAATATCGATGGCTGCAGATATTGACTACACAATACATTATATGAGCATCAAAGAAGAGTCAACGATTTGTGGTTCTGCGTACTGGGTAATCACACCACCAATAGGTTGCAGACAGTTATAAGCCAATTTCTGGCCGCCTGTATAGGCACAACACACTGCGATACCCTCCCTGCCCTATCTTGAAAATGAGTGTCAACAGAGCGCCAATGATTGTTGGTTGTGTATCTTGGGTGATCTGTAGGGCAACAGGTTGCAGACAGTCATAAACAATGTATTGGCTGCCATTATAGGAAAAGGAGAATACGTCATGCTCCTCGCCCCATCTTGAAAATGATTGTCAATGGAGCTTCAACGATTGTTGGCCTTCCATCATAGTTAATCACAGCGCGATGTGGCTGTTATGGTCTATATACATCATTTTGACTGTTGTTGTACATCAACAGGCTCAAGAATATGTGGTGTTAGCTCTGTAAATGAAATAAGGTGTTACTGTCCCGGAGGATGTGGCGGGAATATCCCATACATATTTGCCTACAAAGGCTGCCATATCCTTGTTTATGGATGCTTGTGATCAAATACCACTCATATTCCCAAGGATTCAAGACCAGAAATCGTTGACACTCCATTGACGCTCATTCCCAAGATTGGTGATGGAGGGTATCGCAGTCTGTTTTCCCTATAAAGGCGGCGTGAACTTCATTCATGACTATCTTCAACCTATCGGCAGTGTGATTATCCCAGACGCAAGACCAAAAACCATTGACACTCCATTAATGCTCATCTTCCAGCTGGGGTAGGGAGCATTTCGCATTCTCTTTTTACGTTAAAGGCTGGCAATACTTTGTTTATGACAGTGTACAACCTGTTGCCCCCCAGATTACCTGACATTCATTACCAACAATTGGTGACGCTCCGTTGACGCTCATTTTCAGGATGTGGTAGAGCGCATGTCTGTTTATTTTCAACATCAACGCTGCCAATATATCAAAAACAACCAGTGCTGTACCAATGTCAATATTTTGGCATTGACAGTTGCATATCTGAATACGATGATAGATATTGAAACCAGAAATGCCAAACCGGAGATTGGAACCTACCGGTCTGGCCTAGTGTTAGCAACAGGTCCTAATTCCCAGTTCGGTTTCGGGTCCGGTTCCTACCCGGAACCGAACCGTTGCAACGGGTTTCCACACAAAACCCGGCCTTTCAACATCACAACTTTGCCTCCAATTAAGTATTTGAGTTCTGATCATATCATGATATGATCAGTACGTAGAGTGTGCAGTTCAAGCCGCTCTTTCACCTCCCGATCTCCGATATGGGATCCGACCAATATTCATTGAGTCGCTATCGAAAACCCGGTAATTTCGCCTAAATGTGCGCTGTTTTAACAGCCACTCAACGAATATCAGTAGAATCGTGAATCGGAATGCGCGGGGTGAAAGAGCGGCCCGAACAGCACAATGTACGTACTGATCATATCTTGATATGATCACAATTCAAATACTTGATTGGAGCCCAAGGTGTAGGAACTATAAAATGGAACCGCGGTCCGGTTTGAACCCGTCCCTGAACCCGGTGGGTACCCGTGAATTCCGGGTAACAACCCGGTTCCAAACCCGGACCACAGCCGGGTAACCCGGAAACGTTGCTAACACTAGTCTGGCCAAATTTGACAAAACATACGGATCCACGGGTACGAGTCCTGATTCGGCCTGCCAAGATGCAGTGGGTCGGGTTTTTGAACGGGTCTGCAACTGAACAGACCTGGTATTGTGGTCCAAACCCGGACCGCTGGCAGGTTACCCGGACCCGTTGCTAACGCAGGGAGTGGCTGCTGTTAGAGTGGCTGCTGTTGGAAAGCTTCTGGCCGATGGTATCTGTCAGAGTGGCTGCTGTCAGAGGGCTTCTGTCAGAGTGGCTGCTGACGGTGCCAAAATCAGTGAGTAAATTACTCCATTCATCAATACTATTCATCTATGCAGCTCGAAACCTTCCAACAAGACATCACCATGAGATGACCCAAAAGCAACTGAAAACCAAGCAGAGCGAACCTGGAAAGCCAATTTCAGATCCCAAGAGTGCTAACCCAACATACCAAGCAAACCTGGAAACTCCAGCACCAAACCAGATGTAAAAAAAGTGCAGCCCCAAAAGTGGAAAGTACAGAAAGATTACAAATTAACTAACATCAACATCAGCAAAAAACATTTCCGTCCGGGCGGAATGGCTCCGTCAGAGTGGACGCACTCCGTCAGAGCCGTCAGAGACACCCCGGTGGCGGATTACTCCGCGCCCGGCGTAAATACCACGCGTCGCGTTGCACATCGCCCTCCAGTCGCAGTTGCGCCGTTTCTTCCTCAGACTCTGGAAGAGCATTCATAGATGCTCCTGAAAGCACCTGCAGTTATGGATGTGCATTCAGGACGCTACGAGATTTGACTATTAGGATAGTCAAATTTTGGAGCGGGTGAGACATCCGCGCAG